>Ga0209758_1001057_pt1 | contig 35976 bp, 30 predicted proteins | sample AraplaMF_Col_mMF_FD_184258 | JGI IMG/M metagenome (GOLD analysis project Ga0209758, IMG submission 184258) | Arabidopsis root microbial communities from the University of North Carolina, USA - plate scrape MF_Col_mMF (SPAdes) (version 2) | ecosystem: Host-associated > Plants > Roots > Endosphere... | reverse complement strand
GGCCGCGATGATCGCGGATCGGGGCTGTGGTGCAGCTCAGCTTGATGTTGGAGCAGTAGAAATGCTGGTCGCGGAAAACGGCGACGGCACGTTCATCGGCGAGAGCCGTGCCGATGCCGTTGGTGCCCATGCTGGCCTCGGTCCAGATGGAGCTGGTCCAAAGGCCCACATCGTGGAATTCCTTGTCATTGCCGGCGGCGCCGCGGCGTTCCAGTGCGATGCCGCTACGATCCGTCAAGAGCAGGCAGCAGCCGGCCTTGCCGACGGTCATGAAGAGACGGTCGAGTTCCTCGCGGGCATCCGCCATCAATTGTTCGGATTGCTCCCGCGCAAGGCGGAATTCCTGCTCCGTGAGACGCAGCGGCGCGCGTTTTTCCTCCGGCGCCAGCTGATACATGGTCATGCAGCGGCGCCATGAAGCCACGATCGGCGAGCTGGCCGCAGCAGAGTTTTGCTGGGCGCACGTATAGACATGCTCCGCATGTGCGGATTGTTCATGCATGAAGGCTCCTCCCACGGAACTTGCGCATATTCTGATGTAAACATGGCGGCTTTGCAATCAAGCCGGCATGACCGCGGATTGTATGGATCGAATTTGCCGGATGGGAAGTGTCGCATTTCTGAGACAGCCACGCCTTGCGGCACACATACGTCGTGATCGCGATAATATGACCATTGGTCTGCTTGCGCGGTCCGGCTTTGCAGATTAGCGTCATATTTCAACGGATACAACGATCGGCGGGCGCCGGGTGCCTGACACCACTGACTTCACATTTCGGTGTTTGCACTCACGGCAGTGAAACAGATCGCAGCGCGGCTTCGTAGTTCCGTCTGTAGGCAACAATGAAAGAAAAACCGGAATACCGGGAATAAATCCCAGCCAGCGTTGTCTACCAGACGAGATGAATCTGTCGCAGCCACTGACCAGGAGAGCAAAGCGATGATGAACAGACGATTGCTGCTGACCACTGCCGGACTTGGCGCCTTTGCCCTGCGCTTCGGTTTCGGCAACAAGGCCATGGCTGGGGAAACCTTCGCTGTCACCCACACCGATGACGAGTGGCGCAAGCTTTTGACGGCGGATCAATATTCGGTGCTGCGGCAGGAGGGGACGGAATATCCCTTCACCAGCCCGCTGCTGCACGAGGAGCGCAAGGGCAACTTTGCCTGCGCAGGCTGCGATCAGGAGGCTTTCTCCTCGACCACGAAATTCGACAGCGGAACGGGCTGGCCGAGCTTCTGGGCGCCGCTCGATAGTAAGGTTGTCGGCACGACGAAGGACAGTTCCTTCGGCATGGTGCGCGTTGCCGTCCATTGCAGCCGTTGCGGCGGGCATCTCGGCCATGTCTTCGATGACGGACCGAAGCCGACCGGACTGCGCTACTGCTTGAACGGCGTGGCCATGACATTCCACCCGGCTTCCGCCTGATTGATGGACCATTCCGATGCTTCTCTTCGTCCTTGCCTATCTCGGCGGGGTGCTGACGATCGTCAGCCCCTGCATTCTTCAGGTGCTGCCCTTCGTCTTCGCACGCGCCGGCCAGCCCTTCCTGCGCAGCACGTTGCCGATGCTGTTCAGCATGGCGGCGACATTCGCCGCTGTGGCGACGCTGGCGGCTGTGGGTGGCGGCGTGGATACGGATGTCGACGGCAACGGCACGGTGACGGGGCAGCGGCTCTATCAGCTGGTGCGCGAAGCCGGGCCAGTGGGCGACCACATGTTTGAGATTCATTTCCTCGATTCCGGCGCGCAGGCTTTTGCCTTCACCTTCGGCTGAGCCAGTCCTCGATGCCTCTCGCTGCGGCGCGGCCCGTGGCGAAACAGGCTGTGAGCAAATAACCGCCTGTCGGCGCTTCCCAGTCCAGCATCTCTCCGGCTGCAAAGACGCCGGGGAGATGTTTCAGCATGTAGGCCTCGTCGATTTCGCTCCAGGCGATGCCGCCGGCAGACGAGATGGCCTCGGCGATCGGACGCGGGCGCAGAAGCGGGATCGGTAGGGCCTTGATGGCGGCGGCGAGTTTCTGCGGATCGTTGCGATCGGCCCCCGGCGTCAGCTCGCGCAGGAGCGCGGCTTTCACGCCGTCGATCCCGGCGCCTTTGCGCAGGCGGTTGGAGAAGCTCGATTTCATATCCTGTCGGGCAAGGTCGCGGGACAGGCGTTCGAGCGTGCGGCCGGGGGCGAGGTCGAGCGTCAGTGACGCCTTGCCTTCGCCAAGCAGACGATCCCGCAGGGCGGCGGCATGCGCATAGACAAGGCTGCCCTCGATGCCGTGTTTGGTCATCACGAATTCACCGGGAAACGTACCTGCGGAGGAAGTTGCTGTGACCGATTTCAGCGGTTCGCCGGCAAAACGCTCGCGGAAAAGATCACTCCAGGCGACATCGAAGCCGCAATTGGCGGGCTGGAATGAAGCGACAGCGATGCTGCGTTCGGCAAGCAGCGGCACCCAGGCCGCATCGGAGCCGAGACGGGGATAGCTTGCGCCGCCGAGCGCAAGCAGCGTGGCATCGCAGGAAATCGTCTTGCGTCCGCCTGGCGTTTCGAAACTGTGTCCGCCTTCGGCAAAGCCGACCCAGCGATGGCGGGTGAAGAAGCTTACGCCGCGCGCTTCCAGCCTGGCGAGCCAGGCGCGCAGAAGCGGCGAAGCCTTCATGACATTGGGGAAGACGCGGCCGGAGGAGCCGACGAAGGTTTCGGTGCCGAGATCAGTTGCCCAGGTGCGGATATCGGCCGGGGTGAAGGCATCGAGGGCGGGACGAAGACTGACATTGGCATCGCCGAAACGGGTGGCGAAGAGATCGTAGTCTTCCGAATGCGTGATGTTGAGGCCCGACTTGCCGGCGAGCAGGAATTTGCGGGCGAAGGTTGGCATCGCGTCATAGACGGCGACGGCGTGGCCGCCCTCCGATAATATTTCGGCGGCCGACAAGCCTGCGGGACCGCCGCCGATGATCGCGATCGTCTTCTGTTTCATTGCGCCTTCTTGGCGCGGGGGATGATTGAGCGCAAGTCTCAGTGATGCGAATGCATGCACTTGCCGTGGTCGGCGAGCACTTCGATGACCCGGCATTGATCGACGCGGCCATGGCAGCAGCTCTCGACCATCTGCTCCAGTTCGGCCTTCAACGCATTCAGACTGCGGATACGTTGCTCGACCTCGATGAGACGTGCCTTGGCGATGGCATCGGCGGAGGCGCAGGGCTGGTGTGGGTCGTCCTGCAGGTGCAGCAGCGTGCGGATCGCTTCGATCTCGAAGCCGAGTTCGCGGGCGTGGCGGATGAAGGCGAGGCGATTGAGGTCAGCGGGCTCGTAGGAGCGCTGGTTGCCCTCGCTGCGGCTGGGTTCGGAAAGCAGGCCGATGCTCTCATAATAGCGGATCGTCGGCACTTTGACGCCGCTGTGACGTGCAGCTTCACCGATGGTGATCTTTTTCATGATTTTCCTCTTGTACCTCTAGTCGCTAGAGGATGTAGGAAGGACGCTGCCTACAAGCAAGGATTTAGATCGTGAGCGAAGCAGCACAGGCACGGTACAGGGTCGGCGGTATGGATTGCGCCGCCTGCGCAACGAAGATCGATACGGCCGTCAGGCGTATAGACGGGGTCGATGACGTCTCGGTTTCGGTGACGGCCGGCACGATGACGGTGCGCCACAATGGCAGCAGTGATCTCAAGGCGATCGAGAAGAAGGTGACCGGCCTCGGCTATTCCGTCGCTCCGCTTACCGGCAAGGCACCAGCTCAGGAACAGAAGCGCGGCCACGATCACGCGCATCATGACCACGATCACGAAGGCCATGATCACGATCATTCCGGTCACGCGCATTCGCACGGTGCGGAGGAAGTCCAAGGGGTGCGCGGCCATGATCATGGACCGATGACCGGTCCGTGGTGGCAGAGCAAAAAAGGCCGGCTGACGATCTTCTCGGGCCTGGCGCTCGTTATCGCTTATGCGGTTGGCCATCTGGTGCCCGCGATCGCTTCCTATGCCTTCATCGCTGCCATGCTGGTCGGGCTGGTTCCGATCGCGCGGCGCGCCATCATGGCGGCGCTTGCCGGCATTCCCTTTTCCATCGAAATGCTGATGACAATCGCCGCTGTCGGCGCCGTCATCATCAATGCCGGCGAAGAAGCGGCGACGGTGGTCTTCCTGTTCCTTGTCGGTGAGCTGCTGGAAGGCGTTGCTGCCGGCAAGGCGCGCACCAGCATCCAGTCGCTGACGGCGTTGGTGCCGAAGAATGCGCTGCTCGAAACGGGCGGCGAGGTGAAGGAGGTGCCTGCGGAAACGCTTGCTGTCGGCTCCGTCATTCTCGTACGGCCGGGCGACCGGATTTCTGCCGACGGTACGATCCTCTCTGGTGAGAGCGCCGTAGACGAAGCGCCGGTGACCGGCGAAAGCACACCGGTGCGCAAGGGAACAGGAGAGATCGTCTTCGCCGGTACGGTCAATGGCGATGCCGCGCTGCGCATTCGTGTGACGGCCGCTGCCGAGGACAACACGATTGCTCGCGTCGTCAAGCTGGTGGAAGAAGCCCAGGAATCCAAGGCGCCGACGGAGCGCTTCATCGACCGCTTCTCGCGTTATTATACGCCAGGCGTTGTCGTCGTGGCGGCACTTGTCGCGGCTCTGCCGCCGCTTCTGATGGGCGCGGCATGGAGCGAATGGACCTACAAGGGTCTTGCGATCCTGCTGATCGGCTGCCCCTGCGCGCTGGTCATTTCCACGCCGGCGGCAATTGCCGCCTCGCTTTCGGCTGGTGCGCGTCGCGGGTTGCTGATGAAGGGCGGCGCAGTTCTGGAATCGCTTGGCAAGGTGACGGCCGTTGCCTTCGACAAGACGGGTACGCTGACCGCGGGCAAGCCGCAGGTGACCGATATCATTGCCTTTGGACGCCCCGAGGCGCAGGTGCTGTCACGCGCCGCGGTCCTGGAGCAGGGCTCCAGCCATCCGTTGGCGCTGGCGATCCTCAACCGGGCGAAGGCCGATGGTGTGCCTATGCCGCCGGCTTTCGAACTTGAGGCGCTGCCGGGCAAGGGTGTGACGGGCAAGGTGGGCGGCGAGACGCTCGATCTCCTGTCGCCGCCGGCTGCCCGGGAGCGTGGTGTGTTGAGTGCGGAGCAGGATGAGCAGGTCGCTGTCCTGAACGGCGCGGGCAAAAGTGTTTCGGTGCTGCTGATCGATGGAGTCGCTGCCGGCCTCATCGCCATGCGCGACGAGCCGCGTGAGGACGCAAAGAGCGGCCTTGCGGCGCTGAAGGCAGCAGGTGTGCGCGCTATTATGCTGACCGGCGACAACAAGCGCACGGCCGCTGCCGTTGCCGGTGATCTCGGCATCGACTGGCGCGGCGAGCTGCTGCCGCAAGACAAGCAGCGCATCGTCGGCGAATTGAAGCGCGAAGGGCTTTTCGTCGCCAAGGTTGGTGACGGCATCAATGATGCGCCGGCGCTTGCGGCTGCCGATGTCGGTATCGCCATGGGCGGTGGCACCGACGTGGCGCTGGAGACGGCGGACGCGGCGGTGCTGCATGGACGTGTCGGCGATGTGGCGCGCATGATCGATCTTTCGAAGCGGACGATGCGCAATATCATGCAGAACATTACCATCGCGCTCGGGCTGAAGGCCGTGTTTCTCGTCACCACCATCCTTGGCATCACTGGCCTGTGGCCGGCGATCCTGGCGGATACGGGCGCGACCGTGCTGGTGACGATGAATGCGCTTCGCCTTCTTCAAATAAAGACATAAAGATTTCTTTATGTCATCTTGACGATCGGATGCGGCAGGTGCATGCTTGCCGCATCGTGGTTCTACGGGTCAGTTGATCCGGAGCTAAGAGGGAATTCGGTGCGGCGATCCAAGCCCATGCCGAAGCTGCCCCCGCAACTGTAAGCGGAGAGCTGCCGTCCGATGATGTCACTGGGTTTGACCGGGAAGACAGGATGGCAGCGATGACCCGCAAGCCAGGAGACCTGCCGCGATAGCTAACGTCCACGGGCGGGGTGTCCCGGTGTGCCGCTTTGCGCGAGACGGTATTCTCATGGCCGTATCTCGTCGATGCGTTACGCCGCAGCCTTGCCCACAACCTTCGGGGTAAGGAAATGACCATCAAGACTGCAAATCTCGGCTTTCCCAGGATCGGAAAGCATCGCGAGCTCAAATTCGCACTGGAAAGCTATTGGGCGGGCAAATCCGACGCCGGCGCGCTTCTCGATGTCGCGAAGCGGCTGCGGGCGGAAAACTGGACACTGCAGAAAGGGAAGGGGATCGATACCATCCCCTCCAACGATTTCTCGCTTTATGACCATGTGCTCGACACGGCGGTCATGGTGGGCGCGGTTCCCGCCGTCTATGGCTGGAATGGTGGGCCGGTTGCGCTCGATACCTGTTTCGCCATGGCGCGCGGTTCGACCGGTGACGAGGCTCATGCCGATTGCGGCCATTGGCACCATCACGGCCATGGCGTTCCGGCACTGGAAATGACGAAGTGGTTCGATACGAACTACCATTACATGGTGCCGGAGCTTGGCCCCGATCAGGCATTTGCGCTGACGGCCAACAAGCCGCTCGATGCCTTCATCGAAGCCAAGACGCTCGGCATCCACACCCGGCCTGTCATCTTGGGTCCGGTCAGCTTCCTGAAACTCGCAAAGGGAACCGAGGAAGGTTTTGCGCCGATCAGCCTGCTGGAGCGTCTGCTTTCCGTCTATGCGAAGGTGCTGGCAGAACTTCGTGCGGCAGGCGCCGACTGGGTGCAGATCGACGAACCGTGCCTTGTGCTCGATCTCTCGGAGGAAGAGCAGGTGGCATTGCAGCATGCCTATCGTGCGCTGCACGAACTCGTGCCTGACCTGAAGATCATGCTCGCCACCTATTTCGGCGAAATCGGCGAGAACTTGCCGATGGCGCTTTCGCTGCCGGTGGCCGGCCTGCATGTCGATCTCGTCCGCGCGCCGCAGCAGATCGACGCTCTCTTGACGGCTTCCACCGATCTGACGCTGTCGCTCGGTATCATCGATGGGCGCAATATCTGGAAGGCGGATCTTGCTGCGATCCAGAAGACGATCGAACCATTCGTCCAGCGCTTCGGTGCGGATCGGCTGCAGATCGCACCGTCCTGCTCGCTGTTACATGTGCCGATCGATCTGGAACTGGAAACCGAACTGGATGACGAGCTGAAATCATGGCTTGCTTTCGCCACCCAGAAACTCGGCGAGTTGGCAGCACTCGGCGATACCGGCAAGGCTTCTCAGGTGATCGCGGCAGCTTCGCAGGCTGTCGCTTCTCGTGCCGCTTCCCCGCGTGTGCATGATCTCAAGGTCAGGCAGCGAGTCGGGGCAATCGACGAGCCGATGAAGACGCGCGCAAGCGCCTTTGCCGAGCGCACCGGCCTGCAGGAACGCAAGCTGCGCCTGCCGCTTTTTCCGACGACGACGATCGGTTCCTTCCCGCAGACATCTGATGTGCGCAAGTCCCGCTCCGCCTTCATCAAGGGCGCGATCAGCGAGGCGGATTACGATGCCTTCCTGAAAAAGGAGACTGAAGCAGCAATCCGCTGGCAGGAGGAGATCGGCCTCGACGTGCTCGTCCATGGCGAATTCGAACGCAACGACATGGTGCAATATTTCGGCGAGCAGCTCTCCGGCTTCGCCTTCACGCAGCATGCCTGGGTGCAGAGCTATGGCTCGCGCTATGTCCGCCCGCCGATCATCTTCGGTGATGTTTCCCGGCCGAAGCCGATGACGGTCGAGTGGTGGCGCTATGCGCAGTCGCTGACGGAAAAGCCGGTCAAGGGTATGCTGACCGGACCGGTGACGATCCTGAACTGGTCCTTCGTCCGCGACGATATTTCCCGCGCTGATGTCAGCCGGCAGATCGCGCTGGCGATCCGCGACGAGGTGCTCGATCTTGAAAAAGCCGGTGCGGCGATGATCCAGATCGACGAAGCTGCCCTTCGAGAAGGCCTGCCGCTGCGCAAGGCCGACTGGAAGATCTATCTGGACTGGGCGGTCGAGAGTTTTCGCCTGTGCTCGTCCGGCGTAGCGGACGAAACGCAGATCCATACGCATATGTGCTATTCGGAGTTCAACCAGATCATCGACGCCATTGCCGCAATGGATGCCGACGTGATCTCGATCGAGACGTCGCGCTCGAAGATGGAGCTGCTGGAAGCCTTCCGCAGCTATAAATATCCGAACGAGATCGGCCCCGGTGTCTATGACATCCACTCGCCGCGCGTTCCCGACGTCGAGGAAATGACGGAGCTTCTAACGCTAGCGCGCCAGCGTCTGACGGACGGACAGCTCTGGATCAATCCGGATTGCGGGTTGAAAACGCGCAAGTGGGAAGAGGTTCGTCCGGCGCTCGTCAATATGGTTGCCGCCGCCAAGGCGCTTCGGTCAACCGGGCCGATTCGGCAATAGGAAAAGTGGAGAGCTGACAAGATGTCGGCTCTCCTTAATCCCCAAAGACATCGGATGGACCTTGATTAATCCACCGTTAACCATGATCGGACCTTTATCTAGTGCCTCACGCAACGGAAGGCACTACAAGCCGTTGATCGACCCGGCTCATTGAGCTACTATATATAGCGTTCAAGGTTCTCCTGATTCGCAAGGATTAGGGGCTAAGATGGGAATACGGTGCGTTTTGCCATGAGGGCAAAACAAGGCCGGAGCTGCCCCCGCAACTGTAAGCGGCGAGCAACTGTCCGATTTCAGGTCACTGAGGCATGAGGCTTTGGGAAGGCTGGGGGCAGGGTGCTTCGACCCGCGAGCCAGGAGACCTGCCTTGAACTAGATGTCCACGGGCGGGGTGTCCGGAAGGTCGCGTATATGTGAGGCGGATTAGATCCGCACCTGTTGCGCTGCCCCGAACGTCCGCTGAACACTTCGGGGTTGAAGTCATGTCGAAAGCATCAAAACCGCCACCCGCGCAGATCCTGCACGGAAGAGTGTTCGGCGCCTAAAGCGCCAACTTTGTCAGATCAATATCAAGCGTTGCCTCGGACGCCGCAAGGCGCCCGATCCCAGTATTGCGTCCGGAATCCATTGACATCACGAGGAACATGATGAGCGTTACCGTTTACAGCAAGCCTGCCTGCGTTCAGTGCACTGCCACCTACCGCGCCCTCGACCGTCTGGGCGTAGACTATGAAATCATCGATATCTCAGAGGATGCCGACGCGCTCGATCGCGTGCGCGGCATGGGCTACATGCAGGTTCCGGTCGTCGTTGCCGGCGAGAACCATTGGGCGGGCTTCCGTCCCGATATGATCAGCGCGCTCTCCTGATTGGAGAAAAGCGGTGGGCCTGATCGTCTATTATTCCAGCCGATCCGAAAATACCCACCGTTTCGTCGAGAAGCTGGGACTGCGCGCGGCGCGCATTCCGGTTGGCGCTGACAACATCCATATTCGCGAACCCTATGTGCTGATCTCGCCCACTTACTGCGGCGACGGCGGCCCGGGGATCGTAAAGGGCGCCGTGCCAAAGCAGGTGATCCGCTTCCTCAACGATGCGGAAAACCGTTCCAACATCCGCGGCGTGATTGCCGCGGGCAACAGCAATTTCGGCGAGACCTACGGGCTCGCCGGCGACGTGATCGCGCAGAAATGCCAGGTGCCGTACCTTTACAGGTTCGAGTTGCTCGGGACTGCGGAAGATGTCGCCAATGTCAAAGACGGGATGGGACGATTTTGGACACGGGGACAAACCTGACACGGGATGCGGGCGCAAAACCGCATAACACTTCTGCTCATCCCGTTGGCGACAGGCCGCTAAAGGCAGCGGACGCGCTGGATTATCACGCGCTGAACGCGATGCTGAACCTCTATGACGATGAGGGCAAGATCCAGCTTGACAAGGACCGCATGGCCGCCAAGCAGTATTTCCTGCAGCACGTGAACCAGAACACGGTCTTCTTCCATAACCTCCGGGAGAAGCTCGATTATCTGGTCACGGAAGGCTATTACGAGCAGGACGTCCTCGATCGGTATTCCTTCAATTTCGTTCGCGACCTGTTCGACCAGGCCTATGCCAAGAAGTTCCGTTTCCCGACCTTCCTCGGCGCCTTCAAATATTACACCAGCTATACGCTGAAGACTTTCGACGGAAAGCGCTACCTGGAGCGCTATGAGGACCGCATCTGCATGGTGGCGCTGGCGCTGGCCGAAGGCAATGAGCAGCTTGCCCGCGATCTGGTCGAAGAGATCATCACCGGCCGTTTCCAGCCAGCAACGCCAACCTTCCTCAATGCCGGCAAGAAGCAGCGCGGCGAGCTCGTCTCGTGCTTCCTGCTGCGCGTCGAAGACAATATGGAATCGATCGGCCGCTCCATCAATTCGGCGCTGCAGCTCTCCAAGCGCGGCGGCGGCGTGGCGCTGTCGCTGACGAACATCCGCGAGGCCGGTGCGCCGATCAAGCAGATCGAAAACCAGTCTTCCGGCATCATCCCCGTCATGAAGCTGCTTGAAGACTCGTTCTCCTATGCCAACCAGCTCGGTGCTCGGCAGGGTGCGGGTGCCGTCTATCTCAACGCCCATCACCCCGACATCATGCGCTTCCTTGACACCAAGCGCGAAAATGCCGACGAGAAGATCCGCATCAAGACGTTGTCGCTCGGCGTCGTCGTACCCGACATCACCTTCGAACTCGCCAAGAACAATGAGGATATGTACCTCTTCTCGCCCTATGACGTGGAGCGGGTCTATGGTGTGCCTTTCACCGAAATTTCGGTGACGGAAAAGTATCGCGAGATGGTGGCGGATGCCCGTATCACCAAGAAGAAGATCAAGGCGCGCGAATTCTTCCAGGTGATTGCCGAAATCCAGTTCGAGAGCGGTTATCCTTACATCATGTTCGAAGACACGGTGAACCGGGCAAACCCGATCGCCGGCCGCATCAGCATGAGCAACCTCTGCTCGGAAATCCTACAGGTCAGCGAAGCGAGCGAATTCAATGACGACCTTTCCTACAAGACGATGGGCAAGGATATTTCCTGCAATCTCGGCTCGCTGAACATCGCCATGGCGATGGATTCGTCCGATTTCGGCAAGACGATCGAGACCTCGATCCGTGCGCTGACGGCCGTCTCCGACATGAGCCATATCTCCTCGGTGCCGTCGATCGAGAAGGGCAACGACGAGAGCCACGCGATCGGTCTCGGCCAGATGAACCTGCACGGATATCTTGCCCGCGAGCGTATCTATTACGGTTCGAAAGAAGGCGTCGATTTCACCAATATCTATTTCTACACGGTGACCTACCACGCGCTGCGGGCTTCCAACCGGCTGGCGGTCGAGCGTGGAACAAGCTTCAAGGGCTTCGAGAAGTCGAAATATGCCTCGGGCGACTATTTCGACAAATATACCGAGCAGGAATGGAAGCCGGCAACCGAGAAGGTTCAGGCGCTCTTCGACGATGCCGGCATTCATATCCCGACGCAGGAAGACTGGCTGGAATTGAAGAAGGCCGTGATGGCTTCGGGCCTCTATAACCAGAACCTGCAGGCGGTGCCGCCGACGGGCTCGATCTCCTATATCAACCACTCGACCTCCTCGATCCATCCGATCGTCTCGAAGATCGAGATCCGCAAGGAAGGCAAGATCGGCCGCGTCTATTATCCGGCGCCGTTCATGACCAACGACAATCTCGATTATTACCAGGATGCTTACGAGATCGGGCCGGACAAGATCATCGACACCTATGCGGCTGCCACCCAGCATGTCGATCAGGGCCTGTCGCTGACGCTGTTCTTCCGCGACACGGCAACGACGCGCGACATTAACCGCGCCCAGATCCATGCCTGGAAGAAGGGCATCAAGACGATCTATTACATCCGCCTTCGCCAGATGGCGCTGTCCGGCACCGAGGTGCAGGGCTGCGTGTCTTGTACGCTTTGATTTTGGGCTGCTGGCCGAGAGTTTCGAGCTCGTAGCCCCCTCATCCGCCTGCCGGCACCTTCTCCCCGATGGGGAGAAGAGACAAGCCGATAGCACGGCGTTCCCCTCTCCCCAGCGGGGAGAGGGTAGGGTGAGGGGGCTCCGCACTCCGTTAGAATTTGTGGAAGAAAGACCACCCAATGAACATATCCATCAAATCGGTCAGCCGCGTGCGCGCCATCAACTGGAACCGCATCGAAGACGACAAGGATCTCGAAGTCTGGAACCGCCTGACCGGCAATTTCTGGCTGCCGGAAAAGGTGCCGTTGTCGAACGATATTCCCTCCTGGGGAACGCTGACGCCGGCCGAGCAGCAGCTGACGATCCGGGTCTTCACCGGGCTGACGCTGCTCGATACGATCCAGAACGGTGTCGGCTCCGTCAAGCTGATGGCGGATGCGGCGACGCCGCATGAGGAGGCGGTGCTCTCCAACATCTCCTTCATGGAAGCGGTGCATGCGCGCTCCTATTCGTCGATCTTCTCGACGCTCTGCCTGACGCCCGATGTCGACGATGCCTATCGCTGGTCGGAAGAAAACGAATTCCTGCAGAAGAAGTCGACGCTGATCATGGAGCATTATGCCTCCGGCGATCCGCTGAAGAAGAAAGTTGCGAGCGTCTTCCTCGAAAGCTTCCTCTTCTATTCCGGCTTCTATTTGCCGATGTACTGGTCGAGCCGCGCCAAGCTCACCAATACGGCCGACATGATCCGCCTCATCATCCGTGACGAGGCCGTGCACGGCTATTATATCGGCTACAAGTTCCAGCGCGGACTTGAAAAGCTCTCCGAAGAGCGCAGCCAGGAGATCAAGGATTTTGCCTTCGACCTGCTGCTCGAGCTCTACGACAACGAAGCGAAATATACCGAAGCGCTTTATGACGGCGTCGGGCTGACCGAGGACGTCAAGAAGTTCCTGCACTACAACGCCAACAAGGCGCTGATGAACCTCGGTTACGAGGCGCTGTTCCCGGCCGAGGCCTGCAAGGTCAATCCGGCGATCCTCTCGGCGCTGTCGCCGAATGCCGATGAAAACCACGACTTCTTCTCCGGCTCGGGCTCCTCCTATGTCATCGGCAAGGCGGTAGCGACGGAAGACGAAGACTGGGATTTCTGAGTTTAACTTTACGAAGCCTCTTATCATTCGGCCCGCTATCGCCCACATTCAGCCCGATGTATTCGTTGAATGTGGCGTAGCGGGAGTTTTTTATGAAACCCTCTTTCGAAGCGACTGATCCGGCAAACGAAGCGGCCGAAGGCGTCTGGCCGATCCGCAGGCGCCGAATTCTCGACTGGCTGATCAACGAGACCCGCAGCGAGCGTTTCATCGACAATATCCTGGTGGAGATGTGCAAGCGGCTGCTGGCAGCCGGCGTGCCGGTGAACCGGTCCAGCCTGCATTTCCGCACCAACCATCCGCAATGGATTGGTGCCCGCATCCTGTGGGTCGAAGGCATGGAAGAGGCCAAGATCAACACCTTTGCCTATGGGGTGGAAACCACGCCGCAATTCCTAAACAGCCCGGTCAACGAGATCCATAGCGGCGCCAACGAGGTGCGGAAGAACCTGGAGGATCTATGGGAAGGCGACGACTATCCTTTCTACCAGGAACTGCGCGACGACGGCTATTCCGAATATATCGCCTGGCCGATCGATCATACGTTCGACAAGCGCCATGTCGTCACCTTCTCGACCAATCGGCCGGGCGGTTTTACAAGCGAACACGTGGATTTTCTGCGCGACCTGCTGCCCGCCCTGACGCTGGTCAGCGAAATCCGGCTGAAGAACATCATGGCGCGCACGCTGCTGCAGACCTATGTCGGCCCGCATGCGAGCGAACAGATTCTCTCAGGTGTCATCACCCGCGGCAGCGGCACTACCGTCGGCGCGGCGATTATGATCTGCGATCTGCGCGATTTCACGGCAATCTCAGATCTCTGGCCGCGCGATGACGTCATCCAACTGCTCAATGACTATTTTGATGCCATGTCCGATCCGATCGAGCGGCACGGTGGCGAAATCCTGAAGTTCATGGGCGACGGACTGCTTGCCATCTTCCCGCTGTCGAAGCCTTCGGCCTGCGAGGACCTCCTGACGGCCATCAGGGAAGGGCAGGAGGCGATGGCGCAGCTCAACGAACAACATAAGCGCCTGGGACGCGAGCCCTTACGCTACGGCGTTGGCGTGCATGTGGGCGATGTGATGTACGGCAATATCGGTTCGCGCCGGCGGCTGGATTTCACCGTCATCGGTCCGGCAGTCAACGTCGCCTCGCGGCTTGAAACCTTGACCAAGGAGGTTAAGCGGCCGGTGCTTCTGTCGCGCGCTTTCGTCGAGATGGCGACCTGCACGGAAGAAATGGACAATCTCGGCACTTTTCCGCTGCGAGGGCTCGGAGAGCCGGTCGAAGTCTTCGCCTTCCGCGAGAAGCCGATAGACGGTCGTGACGCGGCTTAGTGCCTTACCCGGTTATCAAGCCACCGGAAAATTGATCTGCGGCGGCAGGAGCAGGCTCTGGCTCTCCGCTGCCGGGTTGCTGATGCGCTGGAGAAGCATCTGGCCGAGATGTTCGCCCGCCTCGACCAGATCCTCGTAGATGGTTTCGATTTTCGGCTGAAGATGCGTGAGGAGATGTGACGTCTCCTTGGCAACGATATCATAATCCTCCGCTAGGACGTGGCCCGCATCACCCATGGCACTGACAAGCGCCAGCGCGGAAACCTCGCCCGGGCAGACAAAGCCATCGGGAACATCGGGGGCTGCGGCGCGGGCGCGGAAGAAATCCCTGATCTCGTTGGCCGGTGAATCGAGCGTGACCGCTTCCGATATCTCGTAGGCGACGCCGGCCTCGCGCACGGCGGTCATGAAGCCATGAAGGATGTGCTGGCTGAAGGTCAGCCGCTTTGGCGGCATGACGACTGTGACCTTTTTCCTGCCCTTGGCGATCAGGCGGCGGGTGGCTTCGTAGGCAAAGGCATAATTGTCGTAATCGACGTAAGGGTGCGGTGTCGAAAACTCGGTGCGGCCATGACAGACAAAGGGAAAGCCGACTTCCTGCAGCATCCGCACCCTTGCGTCGAAGGGTTCCGTCCGCGTGAAGATCAGGCCGTCGGCGAAATTGTTGCGGACGATATATTCCGCTGCTTCGAGATCGGTCGTCGACAGGAAGTTCGGGGCGACGACGAGGTGATAGGATGTCTCTTTCAACACCTTGGCAATGCCGTACATGATCGCGGTGCCGAAGCCGACCACTTCCTGATGCGGATCGAGAAGGATGCTGATGACGTTGGTGCGGCCTGTCTTGAGGCGCTGAGCAGCCCGGTCCGGCAGGTAGCCGATCTCGCGGGCAATGCGATGGACGCGCTCGCGCGTTTCGACTGATATTTGCGGTGCGTCGCTGAGTGCGCGCGAAACCGTCGTCACCGCAAGACCGGTCAATGTCGCGATGGTACGCAAGGTCGGCTTACTGCGCTTTTGCGCACCATCCGGATTTTCACCGCGTTGCAGTTGGGACGATTCGGTCACTGGGGACATTCCGTGCTGGATCGCGGCTACAATAACACGATGAAACCGGCACGCAATCAATCAATGCAAACGATTTAAATTTTTACAGTTTCCTAGGCGATCAGAAAAAAGGCAAATAAAATCAATATTTATCGGACTAATCATATTTTTCTCGGGAGTCGAGGAAGGACTTGACGTGACCGCGTTTATAACGTTTTAAATTGTTAACCGCGCTGGGAGGTGCGGTGTAGTGTGGTGTTTAGCCGCCTTCACGGCGGAAAACATCGGGGCGGCCGAGGTGGGTCTCACCGCCACTTACGAACGGGAGGATATTCATGCGCAAGTTTTTGAGCTCGGCAGCTCTTGCTGTCGTGATGATGGCTGGTTTCGGCAGCGCTCACGCGGCTGACGTCAAAGAAGTTCAGATGCTGCACTGGTGGACGTCGGGCGGCGAAGCCGCGGCGCTCAATGTGCTGAAGCAGGACCTCGCTAAGGAAGGCTTTGCCTGGAAGGACGTGCCGGTTGCCGGTGGTGGCGGCGACCCCGCCATGGTCGCGCTGAAGGCGATGGTGGCTGCCGGTAATCCGCCGACCGCCTCGCAGATGCTCGGCTATACCGTGCTGGACTATGCCGCAGCCGGCACGATGGGCGACATCACCGACATCGCCGTCAAGGAAGGCTGGGACAAGGCGGTTCCTGCCGCCCTGCAGAAGTTCACCGTTTATGATGGCAAATGGGTGGCGGTGCCGGTCAATGTCCACTCGGTCAACTGGCTGTGGATCAACAAGGCCGTCATGGACAAGATCGGCGGCACCGAGCCGAAGACCTTCGACGACCTGATTGCGTTGCTCGACAAAGCCAAGGCGGCCGGCGTCATTCCGCTCGCCCTTGGCGGTGAGAACTGGCAGGAAGCAACCATGTTCGACTCGGTCGTGCTGTCGACCGGCGGGCCTGAATTCTACAAGAAGGCGATGAACGATCTCGACGAGGAGTCGCTGAAGTCCGACACGATGAAGAAGTCGTTCGACAATCTGGGCAAGCTGATCACCTATGTCGACCCGAATTTTTCCGGTCGTCAGTGGAATCAAGCGACCGGCATGGTCATCAAGGGTGATGCACTAGTGCAGGTGATGGGCGACTGGGCCAAGGGCGAATTCAAGGCTGCCAACATGGCCGCCGGCACCGATTTCCTGTGCTACCGCTTCCCCGGCACCGACGGCAGCGTCGTCTACAATTCCGATATGTTCGGCATGTTCAACGTATCTGACGACCGCAAGGCAGCACAGGCAGCACTTGCCACCGCCACCTTGTCGAAAAGTTTCCAGTCGGCCTTCAACGTCGTCAAGGGCTCGGTTCCGGCGCGTACCGACGTTCCGGACACCGACTTCGATGCTTGCGGTAAGAAGGGCATAGCCGATCTTGCCGCTGCCAACGAGAAGGGCACCCTGTTTGGCTCGCTCGCCCAGGGCTATGGCGCGCCTCCGGCGATCGCCAACGCCTATAAGGATGTAGTGACCAAGTTCGTCCATGGCCAGATCAAGACGTCCGACCAGGCCGTCGAAGAACTCGTCAAGGCAATTGACGACGCTCGCTAATATTCCACCGACCAAGGCTTTCCCGCACTCTTGCGGGGAAGCCACAGCCCCTGCGGTGCGGGGAGGAGATGACCACATGAGTACAGTTGCGACCACGGATCCGGTCCTGACGTCGAAGTCTTCAACCCGCTCGTCTATTCGCGGCCGGCTGCAGGACGCTCTGCCGAAGATCGTATTGGCGCCGAGTTTCTTGATCACCGTGATCTTCGTCTATGGCTTCATCGTCTGGACGGCCTATCTCTCCTTCACCAATTCCAAGACCTTTCCATCCTATGCAATCACGGGCGCGCGTGCCTATCAGCGCCTCTGGCGCTGGACCTTCGAGAGCGATCCGCCGTCCTCGTGGTACACGTCGATCACCAATATGGGGACCTTCGGTTTCCTCTATATCTTCATCTGCCTCGGGCTCGGCCTGCTGCTGGCGATCCTTCTCGACCAGAAGATTCGCGGCGAAGGCGTGCTGCGGCCGATCTTTCTCTATCCTATGGCGCTGTCCTTCATCGTGACCGGTGTTGCCTGGAAATGGTTCCTCGATCCGGGCCTCGGCCTGGAGCAGACGCTGCATCATCTCGGCTGGACGAGCTTTCATTTCGATTGGATCAAGAACAAGGACTTCGTCATCTACACCGTCGTCATCGCCGGTGTCTGGCAGGCTTCCGGCTTCGTCATGGCGATGTTCCTCGCGGGCTTGCGGGGCATCGACGGCGAGATCATGAAAGCGGCGCAGATCGATGGCGCCACACCGTTCCAGCTCTACCGGCGTATCGTCATTCCGATGCTGCGGCCGATCTTCCTGTCGGCCTTCATCGTGCTCGCCCATATGGCGATCAAGTCCTACGACCTTGTCGTGGCGTTGACCTCAGGCGGTCCCGGCGGCTCTGCCTGGCTGCCGTCCAACTTCATGTATGAATATACGTTCAAGCGGAATGAAATGGCTGTCGGTTCTGCAAGCGCCATCATCATGCTGATGACCATCTCGGCAATCATCGTTCCCTATCTCTATTCCGAACTCAGGGAGAAGGCGCGATGAGCAGCATTACATCTTCCGAGATCGCAACCTCGCAAGGCGGCAATAGCGGCCGCTGGATCGGCCGGGTCATCATCTACGGCCTGCTGCTGATCTTTGCCGTTCTCTACCTGATGCCGCTCTTCGTCATGCTGACGACTTCGTTCAAGACCATGGACGAAATCCAGGGTGGCAACATGTTGGCTCTGCCGCAGTCACCGACGCTCGATCCCTGGTTCAAAGCCTGGGGTGAGGCCTGCGTCGGCCTTACCTGCGCCGGTATCAAGGGCTATTTCTGGAACTCGATCAAGATGGTCGTGCCGGCAGTGGCGATCTCGACCGTTCTCGGCGCGCTCAACGGCTTTGTGCTGACCAAGTGGCGGTTTCCGGGCCATACGCTGGTCTTCGGCTTGATGCTTTTTGCCTGCTTCATTCCGTTCCAGTCGGTGCTGCTGCCGATGGCAACCATTTTGGGCTCGCTCGGCCGCTTCGGCGTCATGCTGCAGAACATCACGGGCCTGAGTTTCGGCTTCGGCAATTCGACCGTGAACCTGGTATTCGTCCATGTCGTCTATGGTCTGGGCTTCACGACGCTGTTCTTCCGCAATTTCTATGAGGCCTTTCCCACCGAGCTGGTGAAGGCGGCGCAGGTCGATGGCGCGAGCTTCTTCCAGATCTTCCGGCGTATCATGCTGCCGAATTCGCTGCCGATCATCGTCGTTACTGTCATCTACCAGTTCACCAATATCTGGAACGACTTCCTGTTCGCCTCGGCCTATGCCGGTACGGGTGACTCCATGCCGATGACGGTGGCGCTCAACAACGTCGTCAATACCTCGACCGGCGTGGTCGAATATAATGTCAACATGGCTGCGGCGATGATCGCAGCCGTTCCTACGCTCATCGTCTATATCCTCGCCGGCCGCTATTTCGTGCGCGGTCTGATGGCGGGCGCCGTCAAAGGGTGATCCATGGCTTTCCTTGAAATTTCCGGTCTCAAGAAGCGCTTCGGCGCCGTCGACATTCTCAAGGGGATCGACCTGGAACTCGAAAAGGGTGGCTTCCTGGTGCTGGTCGGCCCGTCCGGCTGCGGTAAGTCCACGCTGCTCAACACCATCGCCGGGCTCGAAGCGATCACTTCGGGTGAGATCCGCATCGATGGCCGCTCCATCAACGGTTTGCACCCGTCCAAGCGCGATATCGCCATGGTGTTCCAGAGCTACGCGCTCTATCCGAACATGACCGTTGCCGGCAATATCGCCTTCGGCATGGAAATCCGCGGCGTGCCGAAGGAAGAGCGCGAGAAGGCGATCAAACAAGTCTCCGACATGCTGCAGATCGGCCATCTCCTGGATCGCAAGCCTTCGCAGCTTTCCGGCGGCCAGCGGCAGCGCGTGGCGATGGGCCGTGCGCTGGTGCGCAATCCGCAAGTGTTCCTCTTTGACGAGCCGCTTTCCAACCTGGATGCGAAGCTGCGCGTCGATATGCGCACCGAAATCAAGCGCCTGCACCAGCGCATGGGAACGACGATCGTCTACGTCACCCATGACCAGATCGAGGCGATGACGTTGGCGACGAAGATCGCCGTGCTGAAGGACGGCGTTCTGCAGCAGTTCGGCACGCCGGCCGAAATCTACAACAGCCCGTCCAATATCTTCGTAGCAGACTTCATGGGCTCGCCGGCGATGAACCTGCTCAACGCGACTGTCGAAAACGGCGACGGCGGGCTGCAGGTCTCGTTGGAGCGGCCCAATGCCGAGCCGCTGAAGCTACCGGTCAATTCAGGCAATAACAGCCTTACCGGCTATGCGGGCAAGCAGGTGATTTTCGGCATTCGTCCCGAAGCATTGACGGACCCCGACGGGGCCGACCGCAAGGCGAAGTCGGTCGTTCATGGCGACTGTGCCATCGAAGTCGTGGAACCGGCCGGTTCGGATACGTTTGCCGTCACCAAGCTTGGCGGCAAGTCGGTGGTGGCGCGCCTTGGAGCGGATACCGGCATTCTGCCCGGCCAGAACACCCGCCTTGCCTTCAATCTCGACAAGGCGGTGTTCTTCGATCCGGCCAGCCAGCTGAGGATCGCTTAGCCAGCAAAATATTCTCTAGCGGCCGTCAAACAGCGGCCACCGAAAGTGTTACCGGTGCGAAGTGACTTGAGGTCACTTCGACAGTGATTTCACCGGTCAAGCCGGTTGCTTCCAGCCAGAAGCCTGTCGTGCCACCCTGGAGCGGTACGGTCGTCGGACCGACAATCTTGGCAGGGCCTTTGACCGTCAGCGTTACAGCATCGTTCAGGAACGGCAGGCGCTGGCCGCGCTGGTCGAGCGCGCGGAGGACGACGCGGGTCGTGTCACGTTCGCGGGCCTTCAGCGTGGTGCTGTCGGGCACGACCTCCAGTGTGGTTGGCAGCGGATCGGCTGCCAGCGTCAGTCTGGCCACGGGCTCGCCATTGATGAAGCCGGTGAATTCTCCGTCGATCCATTCCAGACCCCAGCGGCCGAGTTCGTCCTGAGTGAAATGGCGGTGGTCGAGCACGACCGGCGGATGCGGCAGGTGCGGATAGTTTTCGCGGTCCGGACCGATGCGCTTGGTCAGCGAGCCGTATGTCAGCTCTATTTCGTCGCAATTGGTCAGGATGATCAGCGGCAGCACGCCGCCGATGCTGCGTTCGCCGCGCGCCCAGAAGGTGACCGGCTTCATGATGATCTCATCTGAAGGGTCGCACTGGCTGGCATAGACGTAGGCCGCGAATTTCGGTTCGCGGAACATGTCCATGACGCCGTGGTAGCAGATGCGGTCGCCGGAGCCGAAATCCTTGTGCGTGTTGTAGTCGAACATGCACCAGCCGATCGCTCCTGAAATATCCGGATCGCCATAGGCGGCGTTCAGCACTTCCAGGTGGCGGCGCACATGCTCGGCCTGGCGCTGCTCGGCATCATACATCTTGGTCGGATGCATGTGGCCGTTGAATTCGGTGATGATGTAGGGGACCTTGTAGGAGAGGCCGGTATTTTCCTGCTGGCTGCGCAGTGCGGTGCGCGGGCGGTTGGCGCCCGGCAGTTCCTCGTTGCCGAGGATGAAGTCGTTCATCGTATAGACGTCTTCGAGCAACTCGCTTTCGGTCAGGTAGCGAACGCCGCCGGTCTGGCGGGTGGAATCGAGCTCATGGGCCAGCCGGTTGGTCGCGGTATAGAAGTCGTGGCTGTCGAGCGACTCGTTGATGCGCACGCCCCAGATGATGATCGAGGGGTGATTCCAGTCGCGTTCGATCATGCGGCGCACGTTTTCGATCGATTCTCGCTGCCAGTCGAGATCGCCGATATGCTGCCAGCCGGGGATTTCCTCGAAGACGAGCAGGCCGATGCGGTCGCACTGGTCGAGGAACCATTTCGACTGCGGATAGTGCGACGTGCGCACGATATTGCACTTCAGCACCTTCTTCATGATATCGGCGTCACGCTCCTGTGCGGAGCGGCCGACGGCATAACCAATATAGGGATAGGCCTGATGGCGGTTGAGGCCCTGAAGCTTCACGGGCCGGCCGTTGAGCAGGAAGCCTTCTGGGGTGAATTTGGCAGTGCGGAAGCCGAAATGGGCGGATGCCCGGTCCGAGCCATGTTCGGTTCTGAGATCGACGACAAGTTCGTAGAGCGCCGGGTTTGACAGGTCCCACAGTTCGATGCCGGTCAGTCCGCCGAACGAGAGCGTCGTCACGGAGCCGATCGTTTCACCGGCAGCACTCGCGAGCACGATACCATCGGCACCTTTCAGCGAGGCCGTAATGGTCGCGGCATAGGTCAGGCTCTGCGGATTGGCGACTTCAACGCGGACCGCCGCCGATTTCATGTCGGACAGAACGTCATGTGTCTCGATCTTGAGATTGCGGATGGAGACTTTGTCGGTGACCTTCAGCCAGACGTCGCGATAGATGCCGGCATAGGTGAGATAGTCGATGCGACCGCCGAAGGGCGGGATGGCGGGGTTCTCGCTGCCGTCGATCTTGACCGTGATCAGATTGTCGCCCTTGATCAGCTTGCCGGTGAGACGGGCTTCGAAGGGTGTATAGCCGTCCTTATGGGCAATGATCTCTTCGCCGTTCAGATAGACGACACTGTCGGCCATGGCACCATCGAAGAGGATGGAGACTTCGCGTCCCTCGAATTCCGGCAGCCAGCGCAGCACCCTCTGATAGGTGAAGGCGCGCTGATAGCGCTTCTCGTCGAAATAGTTGAAGGGCAGCTCGACAGCCGTATGCGGCAGGCTGACCATACGGTCGCCGTCGAAAGCCTCGGTCAGGCGCTGGCCAAAGCCTTCGTGGAAGCTCCAGGATTCATTGAGGGAAACGACGGAACGCATCTCAGGCCCCCCAGCAGGCGGCAGGAAAGAGGCGGCGCCTGACAGCGGCGCGTGAAAGAGTGATCATCGATATTCCTCCTCGATGCGAATGACTGGAGCCGCCCCTCAGGCAGTCGAACCCCAGCGGGGTGTGCAGGCAAGCGTAATGCTGTGCGGGCCTTGGTCGCCGGCCTCATGGCGTTCGATCACCTCGACGACTGCGTCCATGAAGGCCACGTGATCGAGGCTCAGCGTCGTCAGGTCGTTGCAATCCCAGGCGGCCATGGCAATGCCATCCTGGCCGACGATGGCGATATCCCCAGGCGTATTCTTTCCGAGCACGCGGCGGGCGGCATCGCGCGCGCCGATCGCCATCACATCGTTGCCGCAGATAATGGCATCCACCTTTGAGCGGTGCAGCAAAAGAACGGCCTCCTTGAAGCCGGAATCGTAGGAATAATCGCCGAAGGCTTCCGCTTCGAAGGCAAGGCCGTGACGGGCGAGCGCATCGGCAAACCACTTGCGGCGCAGCTTGTCGATCCAGCTCGACTTGGTGCCGGAGAGATAGGCGAAGCGCCGTTTGCCGTCGCCAACGATCTTGTCGATGATCTCGCCAGCGCCGACGGCGCCATCGATGCGGATGTTGGAGACATCCTCGTTTTCCAGCGGCTCGAAGGAAACGATAATCGGCTTGGTCGTGTGGAAGATATCGACGGCGTCCTGCATCGACACCATGTCGGAGAAAATGACGACATGATCCACCTGGTAGGTCGAGGCAAGCCGCATGAGCTGCAGCCGATCGGAATGATCGGCGCAGCAGAGAATGATGGGCAGGAGCTGGCGGGCCTGCAGGCGATGCACGAGAAGCTGCTGCTCCTCGGCCTCGCAGGGGTTGCCGATGGCATTGACGACGAGGGCTACGAGGCGCGAGCGCTGGTTGTTCAGCGAGCGGGCGATCGCATTCGGCTGATAACCATATTCGCGGGCAACGGCGAGGATACGATCACGCGTGGCGCTGCCGATCCTCGAATCCGGCGAAAAGGCCCTCGATATCGTTGCCGAGGACACGCCGGCGAGTTTCGCCAGTTCCTTCGAGGTGATCCGCCGTCTGTTCGTTCCGCTCATCGTCTTGCGCCTATCCGGCAATCCTGACGGGGGTGCCGTCGGCTGCTGCCGATTCCTTGATTGCATCCCAGAGCCTAGCGAATCTGAGACCCATTTCAACGGAGCCGGAGTTTTCCATCGTTCCGGCGCGGATGGCGAGGAAATTCTTCATCGGATTGCCGAGAATCTCGGCCTCTTCACGCGGTTCGCTGGTTCTGCCGACACTGATTTCACGCCAGCCGCCCCAGGCGTCGATGCGGACGATCGCCTTCGAATAGAAGAAGGTGATGTAGGAGGCGCAGCCGGGAGGGCCTTCACCGGCGGCTGTCAGCGTCGCCAGCGCGCCATTCTTCAGCCTCGCGGAGACGGCTGTGGCGATATCGACCTTCTTGCCGTGGTTGTTCATATAGGCGGAAACGCTGTCGAAATCGGAATTGGCGAGCAGGCAGACGGTATTCATCATGTGCGCGCCGGTATCGAACATGAAGCCGCCGCCGGAGATTTCAGGCTGCTGCTTCCAGTGGCCCTCATAATTCGAAGACCAGCTTTCCCAGATCATGCCTGAAATGGCGATCAGTTCGCCGAATTCGCCTGAGAGCGCGCGCTTGCGGGTGTCGAGCACGAGCGGAGACAGCCCGCCCTGGAAGGCGGTAACGATGGTGACGCCGCTCTTCTTCTGTGCCGCGATCAGCCTCTCGGCCTCGGCGACTGTGGTCACCATCGGCTTTTCAAGGAAGAGATCGAGGCCGGCTTCGGCGACGGCGGTCGCTTGCTCGGCATGGGACGCGTGCGGGGTCGAGACATAGATGATGTCGAGTTCGTCGCGGCATTTTGTGAGCAGATCCCGGTAATCGGCGAAGCCCTTCGGCGCCTGTGCGCTGGCCGCGGTGCAGACGTCAATCAGCCGCTTGCGGGAGGCTTCGCTCGTGTCGGCGAGTGCCACGAATTCAATTTCCGGCATCCTTGCCCAGCTCTGAGCATATTCAGCCGCTTTCAAGCCGGCGCCGATGACGCCGAGGCGCAATTTCTGAGACATCGAAATCCTCCCTGATATCGTTGTGCAAACGATTACACAAACGACATATTGAAGGCAAGCCATAAATAATAAGTAAAATCAACATGATAATTTTACACCTGTAAACGATTTAAAAATCATCTTGTCAGTGTTCAGAATGCGTGTACATTTTCTTCGCCGGTGCTGGAGGGCGCCGTGGCTCTAAAATAAAGGGAGGACTTCCGTTGAAGAAGACGGTTATCGGTGGCCTGTGCGCCATCCTGCTCAGCGCGGTTTCGACGCTGGCGCATGCTGAAACAATCCGTATCGCAAATCACGGTCAGGCCGGCATCGACGCCATGAAGTCGACCGTCGAGCGGATCGAGAAAAAATACGGCGTGACGGTCGAGGTCGTCGAATATCCGGCGCCGGACAAAGACTATCTCACCAAGCTTCTGACCGAGCTTGGAGCAGGCAATGCACCCGATCTCTTCTCCATCCCGACGACGGCCGCCGTTGCCGACATGGTTGAGGCCGGCTACCTCGCGCCTGTGACCACCGAATTCAAGGCTTGGGACGGCTACGCCAACCTCTATGACGTCGCCAAGCAGCTTGCCGTCAGCCCTGACGGCGAAACCTATGTGATGCCGTTCATGCTCGGCATTCAGGAAATCTATTACCGCAAGGATGTGCTCGAAAAGGCCGGCATTTCCACGGAGCAGCCCAAGACGTGGCAAGAGCTTCTCGACCGCGCAGCCGAGGTCAAGCAGAAGACCGGCTCTTACGGCTTGCTCTTCCCAGCCGGCGTTTCCTGGGGCAGCGGCGCTTTCGACGAAGGCTTCCAGCATCTGATCGTCGGCTCCAAGACGCCGCAGCTCGTCGATGCCGATGGCAAGCTCGATCTCAATGGCGAAGGCGTGAAGGATGTGTTCGGCGTCTACAAGACACTGATCGACAAGGATCTGATGCCGGTGCAGCCGCTGCTCGGACCGGAGCCCTGGGTCGTGCCGAAATATGAGATGTTCCCGGCCGGCAAGCTTGCAGCCACCACCTGCGGCTCCTGGTGCTACATTTTCGACTGGGGCCGTGAGAGCAAGAACCCGATCCCTGACGTGACGAAGATCGTCGGCACCTGGACGGTTCCGGGTCAGAGCGGCGGCCAGTATGTGCTTGCCAACCTCGCTGCTCCGTGGGCCGTCAACTCCAAGTCCGCCAATGTGGAACTGGCCAAGAAGGCGCTGATGGAAATCGGCTCGGTCGAAACGCAGGTTTCCTATGCTGCCCGCATCGGCAATATCCCGGCCAGCAAGGATGCCGCCAAGAATCCTGAATTCCAGAAGCTGACGGAACTCGTTCCGATCCATGCTGCTGCTGGAAACGGCGTCTTCCTGAAGCAGGCTTCCGGTTTCGGCACGGTTGCCGAAGGCGTGGCACGCGCCACCGAGGCCTTGCTGCGCAAGGAGACGGATGCAGCCGGCGCCCAGAAGATCCTTGTCGATTATGTCAAGGAAACGCTCGGCGACGACATGGTCAAGTAAGCCACTGATCTTCCTCCCACCAAGATGGGGACGCGGCACGATTGCCGCGTCTTCCCGATTTCATTTGATAAGGTTGTGAGCTTCAATGGTCCGAAACTCTCATGAAAAGCGAACCGAGCGCCAACTCCTGCTGGTTCTGCTGCCGTCGCTGATCCTGCTTCTGGCCTTCGTGATCTATCCGGCGCTCTATTCCGTCTATCTGAGCTTCACCAATGAGGCGCTGACAGGGGCTGCGGCGCTGCGGCCGCGCTTCGTCGGCATTCGCAACTACACTCGCCTTCTCAACGATGCGAAATTCTGGAACTCGCTGTTCGTTACCTTCGTCTTCGTCATGGGTTCGGCCGTCATCGGGCAGTTCCTGCTCGGGCTGATCTCGGCGATAGCGCTGCGCCGGCCGATCCGATTCCGGCAGTTCTTCTCTTCGATCATTCTGCTGCCGAATGCCGCCCCCGAAGTCGTTGCCGGTTTCATGTGGATCTCGATGCTCGCCGGCGGCGAACATGCCACGCTGTCGCGCATCGTCGCCTTCTTCGGCATCGATCCCGCCGACTGGCTGAACGCCTTTCCGCTGTCGATGATCATCATCGTCAATACCTGGCGCGGCATTGCCACCGCGATGATCCTGCTGACGGCAGGCTTGAGCACCATTCCCTCTGAAATTTACGAGGCGGCGCGCATGGATGGCGCGACACCCTCGCAGATGTTTCGCCGCATTACCATGCCGCTGATGATGCCGACGATCCTGCTCTACATGCTGATCTCGGCCGTCTCCACCATTGCCGTCTTCGGCCTCGTCTATGCGCTGACGCGCGGCGGACCGGGCGGGGCGACGGAGGTCGTCAGCATCTACATCTACAACCAGTCGTTTACGGCCTTCCAGCTCGGTTACGGCGCTGCGGTCGCGGTCGTCGCGCTCCTCATCTCGCTGATCCTCGGCATCGGCTATGTGCGCGCCATGAAGGTGGAGGTCTGACATGGCCGTTATTTCTCCGAGCGAAGGGGCCAACAAGACCCGCTCCGACCTCATCGCCTATGCAACGCTGTCGATCATCTCGATCTTCTGCGCCGTGCCCTTCTTCTGGGTGCTGCTTGCCTCCTTCGACAGTAACGCACAGCTCTTCCTGCGCTGGCCGGAGCAGTGGACCCTCGCAAACTATGTGCGCGTCTTCACCAAGGAAGATGGGGCGAAGTGGCTGTTCAACTCGCTCTTCGTGGTCGGCGGCGCGACGCTGATCGTCATGGTTCTGGCGGGTCTCGGCGGCTATGCGTTGTCGCGCACGCGGGCCTGGTGGAAGCTGCCGTTCCTCTACGCGATCCTGCTGATCCGCGTGTTGCCGCCGACAGCACTCGTCGTGCCGCTCTACAAGTTCCTGCTGACGCTGAACAATGCGGAAGGCGCGATCCTGCGGCCGATCTTCGGCAGCTATGCCCGCGATATCATGCGCTGGACCGGGTTCATCGATGGCTATCTCGGCATCATGCTGGTGCTTGCCACCATGCAGCTGCCGCTGGGCCTCTGGATCATGAAGACCTTCTTCGACGGCCTCCCGCGCGACTATGAGGAAGCGGCCGTCATGGATGGGGCGACGATGATGCAGCGCATTCGCCGCGTGCTGATCCCGCTTGCCATGCCGGGGCTTGCGGCGGCCGGCCTCTTCGCCTTCATGTCGGCATGGGGCGATTTCCTGCTGCCACTGATTTTCCTGTCGTCGCCGGAGTTGCAGACGCTGCCGCTCGGTCTCTTCCGCGCCTTCTTGCGCATCAACGAGATCGACTACGGCCTGCTGACGGCGCTCGCCTTCATTTACCTGCTGCCTGCCGTCGTCGCCTTCGGCTTTGCGCGGCGCTTCCTCGTCCAGACCTTCTCGGGCGGTGTGAAGGGCTGAGATCAAGAAAGAGAAACGAATGATCAATCTCAGAAACGTTCGTAAATTCTACGGCGCGCTCGAAGTCATCAAGGGCGTCGATATCACGGTGGAAGACGGCGAATTCGCCGTATTCGTAGGTCCGTCCGGCTGCGGCAAGTCCACGCTCTTGCGCATGATTGCCGGCCTCGAAGGCATCGACGAGGGCGATCTGGTGCTGAACGGCCAGCGCATCAACGACGTGCCGCCGGACAAGCGCGGCATCGCCATGGTGTTCCAGTCCTATGCGCTCTATCCGCACATGACGGTTGCTGAAAATATCGGCTTTTCGCTGAGCCTCAAGAAGGTGCCGGAAGCGGAAATCAAAGAGCAGGTGGAAGGCGTCGCCGAGATCCTGCAACTGACCGATTACCTCAACCGCAAGCCGGGAGCGCTTTCCGGCGGCCAGCGCCAGCGTGTGGCGATCGGCCGAGCGATCATCAAGAAGCCGTCGCTGATCCTGTTCGACGAGCCTTTGTCGAACCTCGACTCGGCGCTGCGCGTGCAGATGCGCGCCGAGCTGCAGCGCCTGCATCGAGAACTGAAGGCGACCGTCGTCTACGTCACGCACGATCAGGTCGAGGCGATGACGATGGCCGATCGCATCGTCGTTCTCAACAAGGGTGTCGTCGCCCAGCAGGGCGCGCCGATGGAACTCTATCACCAGCCGGAAAACGAGTTCGTGGCGACCTTCATCGGGTCGCCGAAGATGAACGTGCTGCCGATGACGGCAACGCGCCGGGACGCCGGCAAGGTGCATCTGGAAAGCCCGCTCGGCCTTGCGATCGATCTCTCGGACGCCAATGGCGCCGTGCCGCAGGGCGAAGCGAAGCTCGGCATTCGGCCGGAGCATCTGAAGCTTGCGCCGCAGGGGCAGGGCGATTTTTCGGCCGAGGTCGTCATCGTCGAGCGGCTTGGCGTCGAGACCTATCTGACAGTCGGTTCACAGCAGCAGCCGATCGTCGTGCGCACAGAAGGCGACATGACCATCCGTCCCGGCGACCGTGTGTCGCTGACGGCTGAGCGCGCCGCCTGCCATCTGTTTGATTCCGCCGGCCGGGTCGTCCGTTCGGCTCAAGCTTGAAACTCTGAGGAATGCCATGACAATCAAGGTCACGATCTGGAACGAAGGACGCCACGAGCAGGTCCATAAGGAGGTTCAGGATATCTATCCTGATCGTATCGACGGCGCGATTGCCGCCGGTATTGCCCATCCCGATTTCGAGATCCGCCGCGGCACGCTCGACGATCCGGATGAAGGCTTGCCGGACTCCGTGCTCAACGATACCGACGTGCTGCTCTGGTGGGGGCATATGGCGCATCAGGACGTCAGCGACGGGCTGATCGACCGCGTGCAGCAGCGGGTGCTGAAGGGCATGGGTCTGCTGGTCCTGCATTCCGGCCATCATTCAAAGCTCTTCCGCCGGCTGATGGGTACCAATGCCAACCTTTCCTGGCGCGAGACGCCTGAAGGTGATCTGGAACGCGTCTGGGTGGTCAATCCCTCGCATCCGATCGCCGAGGGCCTGCCGCCCTATTTCGAGGTCAACGCCTCGGAAATGTATGGCGAGCCCTTCGATATTCCGCAGCCGGACGAACTGGTCTTCATCTCCTGGTATTCTGGCGGCGAAGTGTTCCGCAGCGGCTGCACCTTCCAGCGCGGGCGCGGGCGCATCTTCTTCTTCAGCCCCGGCCACGAGACCTATCCGATCTATCACGACAAGACCGTGCACAAGGTCATTTCGAACGGCATTCGCTGGGCGCAGCAGAAACACACCGATGGCCGCATTCTCGAAAACTGGCACCGCAAGGAGCCGTTGCACGGCCGGCCTGATAAAGCGAAGGCTTAGACAGTTCCTCCCGTGGGGGGTGGGGCCATGATGATCCTGGCCTCCACCAGCGTCATCCGTTTTGCGCATCATCTCGGCTTTGATGGTTTTGCCGAGATGAAGCAGGTTTTCCAGCAGGGTCTGCGGTCTGCAGCGCAGAAATAACCCTTCAGGCTTACGGGTACTGCGCGCCGTTCGTCGTCGTGTAGATCGAATAGAGCGATTGCGTCGCGGTGATGAAGAGGCGGTTTTTCTTCGGACCGCCGAATGTAATGTTGGAGACGGTCTGCGGCACCTTGATCTTGCCGAGCAACGTCCCGTCAGGCGCAAAGCAGTGCACGCCGTCGGCGGCACTCGTCCAGAGATTTCCCGAGACATCGAAACGGAAACCATCCGGCACGCCGCTGTCGATCGAGCAGAAATAGCGGCTGTTTGCGAGCTTGCGGCTGTCCACGACATCGAAGACGCGGATATGGCGCGGGACGTCATGATTGGAGGAGCCGGAATCGGCGATGAAGAGCTGCCGTTCGTCGGGCGAAAAGGCCAGGCCGTTCGGCTGAATGAAATCGGTCACGACGGCTTCGATCTCGCCGGTCGCTGCGTCGATGCGATAGACGTTGCGGCTTTCCTGCTCTTCCGGCGACTTGTGGCCTTCGTAGTCTGACATGATGCCGTAGCTTGGATCGGTGAACCAGATCGAGCCATCGGATTTGACCACGACATCGTTCGGCGAATTCAGCCTTTTGCCGTTATAGCTGTCGGCGAGAACGGTAATGCGGCCGTCCGGTTCAGTGCGGGTTACGCGGCGTCCGCCGTGCTCGCAGGAAACGAGGCGGCCCTGCCGGTCGCGGGTGTTGCCGTTGACGTAATTGGACGGTGAGCGGAAGACGGAGACTGTTCCATCCGGCACCCAGCGCATCAGGCGCTCGTTCGGGATGTCGCTCCAGATAAGGCAGTTCAGATCGGAAAACCAGACCGGCCCCTCGGCCCAGCGGCAGCCTGTGTAAAGCTCCTCCAGCACCGCGCTGCCGGCGATCAGCGCACGGAAACGCTCGTCCCTGACGTCATAAAGCTCGCTTCCAGCCATGCCCGATTCCTCCCAGATCGATATTGCATCTTCGTAGCCGCAAATGGCTGAACGTGCCAGAGCCTGGCTGCAGAAAGCGCCAGACTCGGGATGCGTTTTAGAGAGCCGCTACGGGATGTGGCGAGCCGTCATAGGCGCCCCAGATCGACTGGTCGAAGCAGATGACGGAGCCGGTCATCAGGCCGGATTCGGCCGACGAGAGATAGGCGCAGGCGCGGGCCACTTCCTCCGGATCGACCAGCCGGCCGAAGGGCTGGCTTGCGGCAGCCTTGGCGAGCCAGTCGTCGTCGGCCTTGTGAAATTCCCTCTGGATGCGGTCTTCGCCTTCGGAGGCCATCCAGCCGATATTCAGGCCATTGACGCGGATGCGGTTGCGCAAGAGCGCATAGGCGGTGTTCTTGGTCAGTGTCTCCAGCGCACCCTTGGAGGCGCAATAGGCGGCGATGAAGGGCTGGCCGGCCTTGGCGGACATGGAGCCGATATTGACGATCGTGCCCTCGATCTTCTCGCGGCGCATGACCTTCACCGCCTCCTGCATGAGGAAGAAGGGGGCGCGGACATTGACGGCGAACATGGCGTCGAAGAGTTCGGGGCTGGTATCCAGGATCGTGCCGCGGTCGGTAATGGCGGCGGCATTGACCAGCGCATCGACGCGGCCGAAGGTCTGGTCGCAGACATGGACGACATTTTGCGCATCCTCGACCTTGCCGAGATCGGCCTTGACGTAGACCACCTTCGCGCCTGTCGTTGACGAAATCTCCTCGGCCTTCGCCTTGCCCTTGGCCTCGTTGCGGCCGCAGATGACGATGCCCTTGGCGCCGCGTTCGGCAAAGAGGCGGGCGATGGTGGCCCCGAGGCCCTGCGTGCCGCCGGTGACGATGGCGATCTTGCCGTCGAGGCGGGCGTAATCCGTGCTCATATGTCTTTTCCTCCTGATGACATGCGAATGGCCCCTTACCGCGGTAAGGGGCTCTGGAATGATGGTGTTGTGATGACCGTTTCAGCTCAGCTTCCTGGCTGCCTGTTCGGCCAAGGCTTTGGTGAAGGTCTCGTCGCTCCAGTTTTGCGCGAGCGCCTCATGCATCAGCTGCGCCTGAGTCTTCGGTGCGAGGCCGCCGAGCGGCGGGTCGCGGTCGAGATTGGTCGGGAAGGAATAGCCTTCCACGCAGGAAGCGACGGCATTGGCGATCTCGCTTGCCGACAGCGCACTCTTCAGTGCCTTGAGGGCGGGGAAGAGTTTTGCGCTCATGCGCTCGCGGTTGACCGTTTCCATTGCCCGGCCAAATGCCGAGGAGACCTGCAGCAGGTTCGCCACACGCTTGATGTCTTTCGACCGATTGGTGCCGGCGGCATGGAAGAGGGCGGGGTTGAAGAAGACGACATCTCCTTTTTGCAGCGGCAGCTGCACATGGTTCTGCTCGAAATAGTCCTTGAACTCCTGTCGCTTGAGGGCGAGGTAGCCCGGCTCGTAGGTCTGGCTGTGCGGCAGGAAAAGGGTCGGGCCGCTTTCGAGCGGCATGTCGCAATGGGCAACCGCACCCTGCAGCGTCAGCACCGGCGAGAGGCGATGCACATGGGCCGGGAATTGCTCGATCACCTTGGATGACTGGAAGCCGAGGTGATAGTCGCGATGGGCCGATTGCGCCGCACCGCCGGGGTTCACGCGGTTGACCTGTGCCGTCATCTGGTAACTCGGGCCGAGCCATGCTTCGCTCGCCAGCGCCACGATGGCATTGCCGTAGTAGCGGGCGAAATTTTCCGGATCGGCAAGGCAATGCTTTTCCAGCGAATTCCAGATGCGGTCATTGGCGCCAGGCTTGGCGAAATGGTCGCCGCCGCCGGTCGACGAGCGGTGCTGCTCCTCGATGATCTCGTCGAAGATCGTGCTCGCCCGATCGATGATGCCGGTGTCTTCGTAGGCGTGTTTGAAGACGACGACGCCGGGGCCGATGCCGAAGGCTTCGCAGATTTCGGCGAGAATGGCGCGGCGCCCCTCCGGGATTGAGGCTGCGGCGATGACCCTGCGGCTGTCATAGATCAGCACGTTCTTCTCGACTGCTGAGGCTGTCGGATAGTCGGCAAGGGCGGTGGTCTTTTCGGCGAGTGCGCGAAAATCGTTGAGATCGCAAGCGTCTTCGGTGAGCCAGACGCGGTCGGCGCGCAGTTTCTGCTGATTGTCTGATTTCATCGGGTGCTCCTCCATGGCCGATGAAGGAACTATACGCCGGCGGCGATCCTGATATAGATCAGGAATCCATCAAAAATCCATCAGAACGCCGGGTATGATTGCGGCATGGCCCATCTCTTCCTCGTCAAGGATATCGCTTTCCAGGCTGGCCTCAGCACCGCGACCGTCGATCGCGTGCTGAACGGCAGGCCGGGTGTGCGGCGGCAGACGGAGATGCGCGTCAAGGCGGCGATAGCCGAACTCGAGAAACAGGTGGGTGCCGATGTAGCCGGTCGCAAGCTCACGATCGATATCGTCATGGAAACGCCTGAGAGGTTCAGCACTGCGGTGCGGGCCGCCTTCGAAGCGGAGGTCGCGACCTTCCTGCCGACCGTCTTCCGCTGCCGGTTTCATTTTGCCGAGGTGATCCGGGCGGCGGAGCTGGTGCAGCTTCTCGACCGGATCCGGCTGCGTGGCACACATGGCATCGTGCTGAAGGCGCCCGACGTGCCTGATATCGTCGCGGCCGTCGCAAGGCTCGATGCCGCCGATATCCCGGTCGTCACCCTCGTCACCGACCTGCCGAATTCGGCCCGGTCGGCCTATGCCGGCGCCGATAATCGGGCAGCAGGGGAGACGGCCGCCTATCTCATTGGCCGGCTGCTTGGGACTTCCGGCGGCAAGGCGCTGGTGACACTGTCGAGTGGCCGGTTTCGCGGCGAGGAGGAGCGGGAGATCGGCTTTCGCCGGGTGATCCGTGCCCATTATCCTTCAATCGGCATTATCGAAATCAGCGAGGGGCATGGCACCGATGCTGCGACGGGCACACTCGTTACCGCAGCCCTTGCCGATGATCCCTCGATCAACGCCGTCTATTCGGTCGGCGGCGGCAACCGCGCCGTGCTTGCGGCCTTCGAGGTGGCGAGCCGACCGGTCTCGGTCTTCGTGGCGCATGATCTCGATGCCGACAACCGCGCCTTGCTGGCCGAACGGCGTATCGATTTCGTGCTGCATCACGATCTCAGAACCGATGCGCGTTCGGCCTTTCGCGCCATCATGGCCCGCGCAATCCCTGCCAGCCGGACGGCGCCGGCGTCATTTTCAGCCGTCGAAATCGTTACGCCCTATAATATGCCAACGAGCCAATAGTCTGTTCGGGTTGATTGTCTTTCCATCTGCGGCAGATTCACGTTACAGCTTGCGGATCGTGAGGAGAGCGCATGGATCACAGCGACGTCGGCACAATCGCAGCATGGGTGACGGAACAGGGCCTGAACGGTGCGACCGAAGCGGAGTTGCTTGCCGGCTTCTGCGAGGCCTGCCGCAATGCCGGCATGCGGCTCGATCGCGCCATGGCGCTGATGGACACGCTTCATCCGGTGCATGAAGGCCGGGCCTTTCGCTGGGATAGCGTTGAGGATTTCGAGGGCGAATTCGAATATGGCCCTTCGAGCGAGGGCCAGGGGCTGGATACCTGGCGCCGGTCGGCCTTCTACCATCTCTGGACCAGCGGAGATCGAGAGGTGCGGCGCAGGATCGGCTTCGGCGATCCGACCGATTTCATCATGCTGGAGCAGATCCATAAGCTCGGTCATACCGATTACGTCGCCATGGCGCATCGTTTCGCCGAGGCCGGCACGATCGGCGAGATGGATTGCTTCTTCTCACATTTCTCGACGAAGCATCCGGAGGGGTTTTCCGACCAGGATCTTGCGATCCTGCGCAAACTGGTGCCGGTGCTGGGGCTGGCGATCAAGTGCGTGGCGCTCGCCCGCATCGCCCGCACGATCGCCGAGGTCTATCTCGGCGAGGATGCGGCCCGCCAGGTGATGGAGGGCAAGATCTCCCGTGGCAAATCCGAGCGCATTTCGGCAGCCCTCTGGTTCTCCGACCTACTGAACTACACGAAGATCTCGGACAATTCTCCGCCGGAAGAGATCATTCCGCTGCTCAATGAATATAGCGAGGCGGTGATAACAGCGATCCATGAAGCCGGCGGGAATGTTCTGAAGCTGATTGGCGATGGCGTGCTTGCGATCTTCAAGGGCGAGGAACGGGCGGAAAGTTGTTCCGCGGCGCTAAAGGCAGAACGCCTGCTCCGGCAGAAACTTGCAGTACTCAACGCTGCGCGCGAAGTGAACCGGCGGCCGACGACCGATGTCTATATCGGCCTGCATATCGGCGACGTCTTCTACGGTAATATCGGCAGCCAGGACCGCCTTGATTTCACGGTCATCGGCCCGGCCGTCAACGAAGTGAGCCGGATTGCCTCGATCTGCCGTTCTGTCGATCTCAACGTGCTGATGTCGTCGGATTTCGAAGCGGCGATCCCCGAGGCGGAGCGCAACGTTCTCGCTTGTATCGGCCGCTATGCGCTGCGCGGCGTCAAGCGCCCGCAGTTGCTTTACACGCTGGAAAGTGCGCGGCTGAACGGCTGATCAGCAAGATCCATCAGCGCGCAGGGCCTGCATAGGATGCATAGGATGCAGGGGCAGTTTCCGACGCTTTCTAGGAAATGTCAGATTCCTTGTCATCTGAGTGTCTGACATTTCTCCGCGTAGGTAGGAAAAAACCTATGCAAGCTATGCATCCTATGCGCACTGCCGATGATTCGGTCGGCCGGAGGCATAGGCGACTCGAATTCATTGCCCGAGCGATGGACCGGATCCGTTGCGGATCGTTTCGCATTTTCGCACGACAGGCTTCAAGCTTCGGCAAGATCTGCGAAGCTTCAGTGCCTGCATAGGTTGCCGGGGCTGCATAGGCACTTCCCCACGCTTTCTAGGAAATGTTGATTACCTATCTGTCATGTGAATGACTGACATTTTCCCACGTACGTCCAAAAATGCCTATGCAGCCTATGCACATGGTGGATGACCTAATCCTGCTCTGACCAGAAAGGCACTCTAACGCAGCAATCCCTGTCCGCCATCGATCCAGACGGGCGTGCCGGTAATATGCCGGGCGCGCTCGGAGGCG
>Ga0209758_1001054_pt1 | contig 36110 bp, 35 predicted proteins | sample AraplaMF_Col_mMF_FD_184258 | JGI IMG/M metagenome (GOLD analysis project Ga0209758, IMG submission 184258) | Arabidopsis root microbial communities from the University of North Carolina, USA - plate scrape MF_Col_mMF (SPAdes) (version 2) | ecosystem: Host-associated > Plants > Roots > Endosphere... | reverse complement strand
GATGGCGCCCCACGCAGTCTTGTCGTCATAGTACCAGCCGTACTGGCGGCTGTTGACCCAGTTGCAGGGCGGGTAGGGATGCCAGCCCTGCGGCGTCGCCGTCGGGACCCAGACCTCGCCGTACTTCTGGTGCTGGACGAAGCGGCCGTACTGCGAAAGCACGTTGCGCACCTCGTCCTGCACCTGCGTGACGCCTTGCTGTGATGGGGCGCTTTGTGCGCCTTGCGCGAAAGCGCCCGGTGTCGTCATCGAGAGCATGCCGGCGGTGACGGCAACCGCCGCGATGGTCTTCAGCGCAATGAGTTTTCGGGAAATGGTCATGATGCCTGTCCTCACTTCTTCGGTGCGCAAACGTAGGCGACGTTGAAAATCAGCGTGTTGTGCCAGACGAAATTGAAATTGATCATGGTCTGCACGAGGTACCAGGACGGCCAGGGATCGAAGCCGATCTCGATGTTGACGAACGGGCCGTCGATGTAGATCGGCAGCACGACGACGGCGATGCCGTCGACGAATTCGAGCGCGGTGATCCATTTGGTTTCCCGCAGCAGCACCGGCACGCGCTCGGGCGGCGCGACGAGGCCGGCATCGCAGCCGGCGTTGAATTTCGCCGTCTCGATGAAGGTCCATTGCTCGCTGCTGTTGAACTGGTCGGCCGAGATGGTCTGGAACGCCTGGTCCGGCGGCAGCGGCGCCCAGCCAACCCAGTCCAGCGACGTGCGCCACGCGACCCAGCCCGGGCTGAATTCGGAACCCGGATCCCAGGCCCAGCCGATCTGCTGATCCCAGAACCAGCGCCCGTAGTGATGGACGATCTGGCCCCAGGGGGTCTTGTCGTCGAAGAACCAGCCATATTGCTGGGTCTTCACCCAATGGCAGGCCGGATAGGGATGCCAGCCTTCCGGCGTTACCGTGGGAACCCACACCTCGCCGTAGCGCGCGTGCTGCACGAAACGGCCGTACTGCGCCAGCACGGCACGAACTTCGGCCTGCACCGGCTCGTCGGCGATCTGGGTCTGGCCCGCGCTCGGCTGCGCGAGACTCGTCTGCGGCAAAGCGACGGTTCCAAGCGACAGGGCCAGCACGATCCCGGCCAGCCTTGCCACGCTGCAAAAGCGCTTCCGCCGCGCTGCATGGTCCTGAAAATCTTTCATCGAAATCGTCCTCCAGCGGGTGGAGAAATTCCACCACCCCCATGGGCCGCTTCGTCCGGCAAACGCGTTCGATTCGATTCGTAAAAAATTAGTACGGCACCGGCTGCGCATCATCGAATGCAGCTCGACGATGAATGTCCGTTCAGACTGGCGGCTTCGAGTCGTCGTTGGGGCGGATGCTGACGGCGCGGAGTTCCACCGGCGTCGCTCGCGGAGTGGAATTGCTCAGTCGTCGAAGCCGCGCGAACCGCGATTTGCCTTGATGTCGCCGCGGCGCTTCTTGCCTTCGAGCCGGCGCGTCTTGGAGCCCAGCGTCGGCTTGGTGGCGCGCCGCGGCGTCGGCCGCACCGCGGCTTCGCGCAGCAGTTCGAGCAGCCGGTCGATGGCGTCGGCGCGGTTGCGCTCCTGGGTGCGGAAGCGCTGGGCGTGGATCACGATCACGCCGTCCTTGGTCATGCGCTGCCCGGCGAGGCGATGGAGCCGCTCCGCCATATCCGGCGGAAGGCTCATGCGAGTGGTGTCGAAGCGCAGCTGCGCCGCCGTCGAGAGCTTGTTGACGTTCTGGCCGCCGGGACCCGAGGCGCGGACGAAGCTGATCTCGATGTCGTTATCGTCGATCGCAAGATTGCGCGTAATCCGCAGCATGGCCTCACCGGGGCAGGAATGTCCCGGATGTCACTCCCGCGTAGCGGCGGCGCCGTCAAGCGCCTTGCGGCCTTGCGGCGGGATTAGTTCGCCGCAGGCACCGCGGAGGCGGGCTGGGCGATCGCTTCGGGGGCGCGACCGACCACCACCGTCATCAGGCCCTGGCCCCACAGCCGCCTGGCGGCCTGTTTGACCTGATCCAGGGTGACGGCCTCGACGATGGCATTGCGCTTTTCGATGTAGTCGATGCCGAGCTGGTCCAGCTGATATTGCAGCAGCGCCGAGGCAAGCTTCGAGGAGGTGTCGAGCGCCAGCATCTGCGAGCCCTTGAGATAGGACTTCGCCTGATCCAGTTCGTCCTGGGTCGGCCCATCCTCGGCCATCCGCCGGACTTCACTGTCGACGGCATCGACGGTCTGCTGGGCGCGGTCGCTCCTGGTTCCGGTGGAGCCGATGAACAGCGCCGAATGATCCATCCACAGCAGCGATTCGGACACCGAATAGGCAAGACCGCGCTTTTCCCGGACTTCGCGGTAGAGCCGCGACGAGCTGCCGCTGCCGAGAATGTGGTTGGCGACATAGGCCGCCATGAAATCCGGGTCGTCGCGCTTGAGGCCGGGACCGCCGAACATCACCATGGTCTGCGGCACGTCGAGCGGAATGAAGAAACGCTGCGGCGGCTTGGCGGCCGCGATGTCGGCGACCGGCACCAACTCGGCCTTGTGAGGCAATCCGCCGAAGGTGCGGTCGAGCAGCTTGCCGAGCGTGGCCGGGTCGACATCGCCGACCACGGCGATGCGCAGCGTATCCTTCGCCAGCACGCGGCGGGCGTAATCCTTGAGGTCGCCGGCCCCGATGGTCGGCACGCTGTCCAGCGTGCCGCCGGCGCGGCGGCCATAGGGATGGCCGGCGAAAGCCGTCTCGAGGAATTTGCGGCTGGCGAGCGAGTTCGGGCTCGATGTCTCGCGGCGCAGGCCTGACAGCAGCTGCGATCTGATGCGCTCGACGTCGGCGCCGGCGAAATGCGGCGAAGTCAGCGCCAGTTGCAGCAGGCCGAACGCCTCATCGCTGTTGTCCTTGAGCATGCGCAGCGAGCCGCGAAAATAGTCGCGCGACGCGGAAAAACCGAGCTCGATGGCGCGGCGGTCGAGGCGTTCATGAAAGCTCTTGGAGTCGAGATCTCCTGCGCCTTCGTCGAGCAGGTCGGCGACCATGTTGCCGACACCGGGCTTGTCCGCGGGGTCCTGCGCGGCGCCGCCCTTGAAGGCGTACTCCATCGCGATCAGCGGCACGGTGGCATCCTGCACGAACCACGCCTCGATGCCGCCCGGCGAGACCAGGTGCTGAACCTTGCTGGCGGCGTGCGACGATGTTGCGGTGCCTGCGCTCAGCGCGAGACAGATCATCAGTGCCAATGCAATCCGTGTTGCGTCCATCCGGGCAAATCTCACGACCGCTTCTCCTCGCGTTGTGGCGCGGCATCCTTGATCAGATAGCCGGTCACCGACCGCTTCTTGTCGAGCCATTTCGCCGCCGCGTCGCGGACCTGTTCGGCGGTCACGGCCTTGATCCGGTCCGGCCAGCTCCTGATGTCGTCGACGTTCAGTCCGACCGTGAGTGCCGCGCCATACCAGCGCGCCAGCGCTGCCTGGCTGTCCTGGGCATAGATCGCCTCGGCGACGAGCTGGGTCTTGACCCGCTCCAGGTCCGCGGCGGGAACGGCATTGTGGGCGACATCGGAAATCACGCTGTCGATCACCTTCTCGACCTCGGCGAATTCGACGCCTTGTTTGGGCGATGCCGAGATCACGAACTGCGTGTCGTCGAGCGCTGTGCCCTGGTAGCTGGCGCCGGCGCTGACCGTCAGCGGCCGGTCGATCACCAGCGCACGATACAGATAGGAATTGCTGCCGTTGCCCATCAATTGCCCCAGCACGTCGAGCGCCGGGCTTTCGCCGGCGGCGGCGGTGGTTGCCGAGGGTACCAGATAATAGCGGCGCACGCCCGGCTGCTCGACGCGCGGGTCGGCCAGTGTCACGGCGCGCGGACCGGCCGGCGGCGGCTCCTGCGGGCGCAGCCGCTTTGGTGCGATCGCCGGCTGCGGCGCGACGGTGCCGAAGGTCCGTTCCGCCATGGCGTGGACATCCTTGGCCTCGACGTCGCCGGCGATCACCAGCGTCGCATTGTTCGGGGCATAGAACCTTTTGTAGAACGCCAGCGCGTCCTCACGGCCGAGCTTCTCGATCTCGTGGCGCCAGCCGATCACCGGGCGGCCGTAGGGGTGATTGAGATAGAGCGCCGCCATCATCTGCTCGGTCAGCCGCGCGTCGGGATTGTTGGCGACGCGCATGTTGTATTCCTCGAGCACCACGTCGCGCTCGGGCAGCACGTTCTCGTCCTTCAGCACCAGGCCGGTCATCCGGTCGGCCTCGAACTCCATCATCTTTCCGAGTTGCTCGCGCGGCACGCGCTGGAAGTAGCCGGTATAGTCCAGCGAGGTGAAGGCGTTCTCATTGCCGCCGACCTTCAACACGGTCTGGGAGAATTCACCCGCCGGGTGCGCATCGGTGCCCTTGAACATCAGGTGCTCGAGAAAATGCGCCAGCCCTGACTTGCCTGGCGTCTCGTCGGCGGAGCCGACCTTGTACCAGGTCATCTGGGTGACCACCGGGGTGCGATGATCCGGGATCACCACGACCTGCATGCCGTTCGACAGCGTGAAAGTGGCCGGACGTTCGGATGTCACTGTCTGGGCCCGGACAGCGGCGGGGATGAGCGCGCTTGCCAGCAACAGCGCCAGCGCGGCGGAGCGAACGACGGAGGGATGTGAAGACGGCATGGTCGGGCTGGAAGCTCCTCGGCACGAATTCAGGATCGCGCCGGAAGCGTCCGCGCGGACAGACAAATCCCCCAAGGTCGATAGTCGTGCGCTGGCTCGAACAACAAGATCGCGCGAGCGCGCCGCGGCGGTCAGTACTTGCCCGTCATCGGATTGACGTTCGCCGAATTCTGCATGACTTCCTTGGGCCCGGTGCCATACGCATAGTTCGGCGAAGGCGTCTGATATCCGGTCGGCGGCTGGGTCAGCGAATCGCGTGTCGGCTCACCCTTGAACGGCGCGGTCTGCACCGAATTGCCGCCGAACAGCTTGGAGAAGCCGCCCTCCACGCCAAGCTGCGACGGGCTCAGCATCGGATTGGTATTCTGGTTGCCGGGCTGCGCCGTGTCGACACCGGAGCTCGAGCGTTTCACTCGTTTCGGCGCCATTTCCGCCGGTGTCAGCGGACGGGCAGCTTCCAGGATTTCCTCGGGCCGGCCGGTCTTCTTGCGTTCGGCGGCGCGCGCCTGGCGCGCCTGCAGGTCGGGATCCTTTGGCCAGTTGGTGACCTTGACTTCTGCCCCGGGATCCGGCGCCGGCAGGTCGATCTTGGGGGGGACCACCAGTGGCGACCGCTCGCGGTATTCGATGCCGGTGTTCTCCATGTTGGTGCCACCCAGCCCGCGCATGATGCCGCCGATGACCTTTTCCGAAATGGTCGAATCGTCCTCTTCGTCGTCCTCGGCGCGGGCGATCCCGGCGCTCATGATCAGACCGATGCCGGCCGCGACGGCCGCGAGCCGTGCCATGCGCAGCCACGTCCCGGATGCGCTGCCCACAGCCCAACCGCCGGTTCCGGTCTCGCGCATCGTGTTCATCCTGTTCAGTTTTTCGTCCAATCCGCAGCTCGCCGGGCGCAATGCGGCGCCGGCCAGGAATGTCCTATCAGCCGGGATCAGGGCGCTTTTGCGGCGGGTGACCCCAGGAAGGAATCATACAGCAGCGCCGCCACACCGGCAACGATCGCCGCATCGGCAAGGTTAAACACGTACCAGCTGAAAGTCTGGTCCCCGATCTGGACATGAAACAGGGCGAAATCGACCACCGCGCCATAGGCGAAACGGTCGATGGCGTTGCCAATGGCGCCGCCGATGATCATCCCGAGCGCCAAGGTGGCCACCCGGGTGGTCGAGCGCGCCATCCAGATCGCCAGCACGATCACGGCAATCGCCTTGATCGCGGTGAGGGCGAACTGGGCGAGCGCGCCGTCGTTCTGGAACCAGCCGAAGCTGATCCCGACATTCCAGGCCAGCACCAGGTCGAAGAACGGCGTGACGCTGACCGCGCCGCGCCGGCCGATGTCGAACACGTACAGCAGCCAGAGCTTCGACGCCTGGTCGAGCACGAGGACCACCAGCGCGGCAACCAGCCCGGTGAGGCGAGGGGTCAAACCGTCACTCCCAGCGCCTTCCATTCGCGCAGCGCCTGCGCGTCACGCGCCGACACGTCGGGATATTCCGGATCCGCGCCGACGTCGGACAGGATCTTCCACGACCGCGCGCATTTGGTTCCAACGGCTTTCTCGACCATCACGGCCACGCCGGGCACGTCGTTGAGCCGGAATGTGTCCGCCGGCGCCTCCTGATTGCTCACCATCGCATTCGAGGTGATGCTGACTTCGGCAAGGTCGACGTCGAACAGCACGTCGAAGATGGCCTTGTCGGTCACATAGACCAGTGGCGACGCTTCCAGCGACGAGCCGATGCGTTTTGCGGCACGCTCCAGTTCGAGCGCGCCGGTGACGACGCGGCGGACGTCGCGGATGGTCTGCCATTTGGCGGCGAGCCGGTCGTCGCGGTGTTTTTCGAGCCCCTGCGGAAACAGCGTGAGGTGCACCGAGGGTTCGGCGTCCGGCTTGTACATCCGCCACGCCTCTTCGGCGGTGAACGACAACACCGGCGCCAGCCATTTCAGGATCGCGTCGCACAGCATGTCGATGGTGGTCAGCGCCGCCTTGCGCGCCGGCGACGACGGCGGGTCGCAATACAGCGTGTCCTTGCGGATGTCGAAATAGAATGCCGACAGCTCGGTGTTCATGAACGCCGACAGGCTCGCCACCACGGTCTTGTAATCGAACTCTTCGTAGGCCCTGCGCACGACGGCGTCCTGCCTGGCCAGTTCATGCAGCATCAGCCGCTCGAGCTCCGGCATCTCGGCCGGGGCGACGGCGTCGCCCGGCTTGAAATGATGCAGTGAGCCCAGCATCCAGCGGATCGAGTTGCGCAGCTTGCGGTAGGTCTCGATGGTGTTTTTGAGGATTTCCGGACCGATGCGCTGGTCGTCGGCATAGTCGGTGGCGCAGACCCACAGCCGCAGGATGTCGGCGCCGGACTGCGCCATCACCTTTTGCGGCTCGACGGTGTTGCCCAGGGACTTCGACATCTTGCGGCCGTTCTCGTCGAGCGTGAAGCCGTGGGTCAGCACCACGTCGTAGGGCGCGCGGCCGCGGGTGCCGGCGCTTTCCAGCAGCGAGGAGTGAAACCAGCCGCGATGCTGGTCCGAGCCTTCCAGATACATCACGGTGTCGGCGCCGCCGTCGATCTTGCGGACGATATTGCCGAGATTTGGAAAATTCTGGCGGTCTTCCAGCACGAAGGCGTGGGTCGAGCCGGAATCGAACCAGACGTCGCAGATGTCGTCGACCTTCTTCCAGGTCTCGCTGGCGCGGGATCCGAGAAAGCGCTCGCGTGCGCCGTCCATGTACCAGGCGTCGGCGCCTTCCTCCATGAAGGCCTCGACGATGCGCTGGTTGACGATCTCGTCCTGCAGGATCTCGGCGGAGCCGTCGGCCTTTTCGCGCACGAACACCGCGATCGGCACGCCCCAGGCGCGCTGCCGCGAGATCACCCAGTCGGGACGGCCCGAGATCATGCCGTTGATCCGGTTCTGTCCAGCCGGCGGCACCCATTGCGTCACCGAGATCGCCTGCAGCGCGCGAGCACGCAACGTGTCGCCGGGCTTGGCCTTGCCGTTGTCCGCGATGTCCTTGTCCATCGCGATGAACCATTGCGGCGTATTGCGGAAGATCACCGGCTTCTTCGAGCGCCAGGAATGCGGGTATTGATGCTTGAGGCGGCCGCGCGCCAGCAGATTGCCGCGTTCGACCAGAGCCTTGATCACGGCCTCGTTGGCGTCGCCCTTCTCGCCCTTGTCGTTGATCACGCGCTTGCCGACAAAACCCGGCGCGTGGTCGGTGTAGGCGCCGCTTTCGTCGACGGTGTAGGGGATCGCGGTGTTGATGCCGCGGCTGTCCAGTTCGCGGGTATTCGCCATCCAGACGTCGAAGTCTTCGCGGCCATGGCTCGGCGCGGTGTGCACGAAGCCGGTGCCGGTGTCGTCGGTGACGTGATCGCCGGGCAGCAGCGGCACGGTGAATTCATATCCGCCGCTGAAACCCTTCAACGGATGGGCGCATTCCACCACGTCGAGCGTATCGGCCGGCAGGTCGCGCACCTTCTTGTAGGTCGTGACGCGCGCCTGCTTGAATACGCTCTCCGCCAGCGCATCGGCCAGGATCAGGAGATCGCCGGTCTTGGCCCAATTGTCTGCTGGCGCATCGGTCACTTCAAACAGGCCATAGGCGATCTTCGGCGAGAAGGAGATGGCGCGGTTGCCCGGCAACGTCCAGGGCGTCGTGGTCCAGATCACCACCGACGCATTGGCCAGCGCGCCATGCGCCGGCGAGGTGACCGGAAACTTCACCCACACCGTATCCGAGGTGTAGTCCTCGTATTCGATCTCGGCCTCGGCCAGCGCGGTTTTTTCCACCACGCTCCACATCACCGGCTTGGAGCCGCGATACAGCGTGCCGTTGGCGGCGAACTTCATCAGTTCGCGGGCGATCTGCGCTTCGGCGGGATAGCTCATGGTGGCGTAGGGATGATCCCAGTCGCCGATGATGCCGAGCCGCTTGAATTCCTCGCGCTGCACGTCGAGCCACTTCTGCGCATAGGCGCGGCATTCCTTGCGGAACGCGATCATCGCCGCGGCGTCCTTGAAGTCGGGCTTCGGCTTGCCTTTGGAGCGGTAGTTCTCCTCCTCGATCTTCCATTCGATCGGCAGGCCGTGGCAGTCCCAGCCTGGCACGTAGTTGGAATCGAAGCCGAGCATCTGCTGGCTCTTGGTCACCACGTCCTTGAGGATCTTGTTCAGTGCGTGCCCGATGTGGATGTTGCCGTTGGCATAGGGCGGGCCGTCATGCAGCACGAACTTGGCGCGGCCGCGGGCCGCTTCGCGCAGCTTGCCGTAGAGGTCGATCTCGTTCCAGCGCGCCAAGAGTTCGGGCTCGCGCTGCGGCAGCCCGGCGCGCATCGGAAATTCGGTCTGCGGCAGGAACAGGGTCTTGGAATAGTCGTTGGTGTCAGATTTTTGGGCGTCGGATTTTTGCGGCTTGTCGGACATGGCTGCTCTGGCTGGCTCGATGGGCTGAATGGTGGGAAGCGCGACCTGTCGGAGAACCGGTTCCACCTTCGGACGAATCCGGTGGCATGCTTTCCGGATCAGGCTCGAACGCGACCGATCGCGATTAGTCTGTAGCGGTCCCGGTCTTGCGCAGAGCCAAAGCTCAGGCGGAAGCCGGGCCGCTAATGCTTATGATGGGGTGCCACGCAGACATGCGGCACTCATTAGCAGGCGGCCGGCGGATCGCAAAGCCCCGGGAACTGCGGAAACCCGCCGGGTCTACCCGATCTGGCCCAGTTTCGGGAATGCGTCGGGGGCGGCGGCCAGGGCGGCGCGCGCCCGGGCGCTGTCGTCATCCATCTGTCGCACCAGCGCCTCGATCCCCTCGAACTTCAATTCCTCGCGGATGAAGGCGATAAAGGCGACGTCGAGGGTCGTGCCATAGAGATCGCCCTTGAAATCGAACAGGAACACCTCGAGCAGCGGCGCGCCGTTGTCGAAGGTCGGCCGGCGGCCGAAGCTGGCGACGCCGTCGAGCCGTTCCGTGCCGCGGCCGACCCGCACGGCATAGATGCCGTGCTTGAGGCCGCAACTGGCGGGCAGGCGGATATTGGCGGTGGGATAGCCGAGGTCGCGGCCGCGCTTCTCGCCATGGATCACCGTGCCGGTCACGAACCAGGGCCCCGCCAGCATCTCGGTGGCGTCGCCGATCTGCCCCTCGGCCAACGCCATGCGGATGGCACTGGAGGAGACCGGGCGCTCCGCGATGTCGATATGGGGCTGGACATCGACCTCGATGCCGAGCCGGGGCGCCTCGCTGACCAGTAAACTGGGCGATCCGACCCGGCCTTTGCCGAAATGGAAGTCGTAGCCGACAGCGATCCCGCTGATGCCGAGCCGTTCGATCAGATCATGGTGAATGAAGTCTTGCGCCGTGGTGCCGGCACGGCCTTTGTCGAACGTCATTACCACGGCACCGGCGAGCCCGGTGGCCGCGAGCAGGCGCAATTTCCCGGATTCGTCGGTCAACCGAAACTGCGGCGTGTTCGGACTGAAGAAACTGCGCGGATGCGGCTCGAAAGTGACCGCCAACGCCTGGGTGCCATGCAGCCGCGCCATCTCAAGAGATGCAGCAATGACAGCGCGATGGCCGAGATGGACGCCATCGAAATTGCCCATGGCCACCACGGCTCCTTTCGGGATCGCTGAGGCCGGCGTGGTATCGCGGATAACGGCAAAGCCGGACGTCATGAGGGATTCGTTCATTTCTTGGGCAGGGGTCCGGAACGGTGACGCGGAGCCGCCGATGAAGTCAAGCCGGACCGGATGGCCGGCTTTGGGACGGTACGGCTTGTCAGGCGGACAGGGGCGGTTAACGGGCTGTTTAACCGCGGGTGCTAATCCTGACCCATGTGTCCGGGAAGGCAAGGCAGATCGCCAGCCTTCTTGGGGGACCGGCCTGTCCGGCTGGTCTCAGTGGTGATTTGACGCAGTATGCGTGTCGTGCCCTGGGGGAGTTGAAGATGGCGGTTGATTTGTCGATGACGGTGCTGGTGGTGGATGATTACAACACCATGATCCGCATCATTCGCAATCTTCTCAAGCAGCTCGGTTTCGAGCATATCGACGACGCCAGCGACGGCTCGGCGGCGCTGGAGAAGATGCGCGGCAAGAAGTACGGTCTGGTGATCTCGGACTGGAACATGGAGCCGATGACCGGCTACGACCTGCTCAAGGAGGTTCGCGCCGATCCCAACCTGGCGATGACCCCGTTCATCATGATCACCGCGGAATCCAAGACCGAGAACGTCATCGCCGCCAAGAAGGCCGGCGTGAACAACTACATCGTCAAGCCGTTCAACGCGGCGACGCTGAAGACCAAGATCGAAGCGGTGTTCCCGGACAACGTGCCGGCGTAAGCCGGCCAGACGATCTGATCACAAATTTCCTATCGTTCGTCATGGCCGGGCTTCGTCCCGGCCATTTGACGTTTGGGCGCGATTGCTAAACCGTGACGATCGCGGTTGTTGTGCCCCCACCCCAGCCCTCCCCCGCAAGCGGGAGAGGGGGCCGGCAGCATTCGTCGCTCGCGATGCCGATCGCGGCGAATGCTCCTGGAGACTTTTGGTTATTGCTCGACGCTTGCCCCATGACGTGGCGCGCTCCCTCTCCCGCTTGCGGGGGAGGGTTGGGGTGGGGGCTCTTCAAGGGCACAGCGAATGCCAAGAGCCTCGCCTACCAGCGCAACTCCCGGATCAGCGCCAGCGGCGGGTGGCCGAACAGTTCCTTGACCGCGGCGGGATCCAGCGCGTCGAGCCCCTCGAATTCGCCGGCGTGGATGCCGCGCATCACGAACAGGCAGTCAATGCCGAAAGCCTGCGCGCCCGCAAGATCGGTGCGGACCGAATCGCCGATCGCCAGCACCCGTTTAAGCGCAGTCGGTGCGCCGCGGCGCTCGGTCGCCAATGCCATGGCGCGCTCATAGATCGGCCGGTGCGGCTTGCCGTAGAAGATCACCTCGCCGCCCATTTCGCGATACAGTTCGGCAATGGCGCCGGCGCAGATCACCAGGCGGTCGCCGCGTTCGACCACGATGTCGGGATTGGCGCATACCAAAGTGAGGTTGCGGCTGCGCGCCTCGCTCATCATGCCGCGGTAGTCTTCGGCGGTTTCGACCTCGTCGTCGAACGGTCCGGTGCAGACGATGTAATCGGCCTTTTCCAGCGGCCCGAGCACCGGGTCGAGGCCGCGGTAGATCGAGTTGTCACGCTCCGGTCCGAGCCAGAACACCGACTGGCCGCCGCGTTCGGCGACGTAGTGCCGGGTCAGGTCGCCGGAACTGACGATGGCGTCATAGCTGTCGTCGGCGACGCCGAGCTTGCGCAACTGCCGCTGCACCGAATCCGCCGGCCGCGGTGCGTTGGTGATCAGGATGACGGTACCGCCCTGGACGCGAAACTGATGCAGCGCGTCGCAGGCCTGCGGAAACGACTCCACGCCATTGTGCACGACGCCCCAGATATCGCTCAGCACGACATCGACCCCGGCAACGAGATCGCGCAGGTGCTCGGCGAAGCGCAGTGAGGTCATCGGAGGCGGCGCCGCTCAGTTCGGGCCGGCGGCGCGGCGCACCAGCGCGGCATTGCCGGTGGTGCGCGCCGGCTCGATTCGCGGCGTTTCCATTTTCTGCGGCCTGGCTGAAGCATTGGTATCCTGCGGGGCGGGGTCCGGGGGGGCCGCGGCGTCGCCCGCGGCGGATGTGGCCTCCGGCCGCAGCGGCCGGGGCGCGGCGAACAGAAAACCCTGGCCGAACCGCACGTCGTAATCCAGCAGGTCGACCACCGCGCGCTCGCCCTCGATCCGCTCGGCGATCAGGTCGATGCCGAAGCGGCCAAGCAGATCGGACAGGTCGGAGGCCTGGATGTCGGAGGCGGCCAGTCTCTGGTCGAGCAGCAGCGCCGCCGGCACCTTGATGAAGCGAACGCCGCGATCGGCCAGCTCGCGCGGCTCGATGCGCAGATCGGTGACGTGGTCGATGGAGAAGCGGTAGCCGCGCGCCGCCAGCGCCGCCAGGTGCTCGCTCTCGATCGGCCCCAGCGCGCGCAGGGTGCTCTGCTTGAGTTCGAGCACGAATGAGGACGCCAGCGCGCGATTGGCTTCCAGGAAGTCGAGGCATTGCGCGAAGGTTTCCGCGTCGCCGAGCGTCGCGGCCGCGACGTTGCAGAAGATGCCGACGTCCTTGTTGCGGACCATCAGCCGGCGCAGCACCTGCATGCAGCGCAGCATCACGGTGTGGTCGATCCGCGCCATCAGCCCGCCGGTTTCCGCGGCGGCGATGAAATCGTCTGCGGTCAGGATCTGATCCTTGTCGTCACGCAGCCGGGTCACCGCTTCGTAAAAGCGCACCTTGCGCTGCGGCAGCGTGACGATCGGCTGCAGGTAGATGTCGATGCGCCCGTTCTCGACGGCACCCCTGACCGTGCCAAGGAGCTGCGCCGCCTTGCGGCCCTGCTCGGCGGCGTCGAGTGCGGCCGGCGCGACGACGGGCGGCGCGGCAGCCGGACGGGTTGCGACAGCCGGATCGGCGGAAATTTTGCTCTCGGCCGGACGGTCGACCGCCGCCGGCTGCGCGACCGGCGCGGCCTCGGTCGCCGGCAAGGCAACCCGCGAGACCAGTTGATCCTCGTGACTGGCGACCGAAGCGGCCAGTTGCCTGACCATCACGCCGAGTTCATTGATTTCACCGACAACCGACTGGATGCGGTCGGCGCCGGCCGAGTTCGCTGACACCACCCGGCCCTCGACGGCGGCCAGCCGGCGGCCGAACTCGGCGATCTGGCGCGCCAGATCGGCGGTTCCCCGCGACAGGTCGGCGATCTGGCTGCCGACATCGGTGCGGTCGCGCAGCCGCATCGAGACCGCATTGTAGAGGATCAGGAAGGTCAGCGCGGTCAGAGCCACGATGGCGGAGTCGGTGGCGCTGATTCCCGCCAGCGAATACAGGACCATCCCTAGGGACGCCGCCACCAGCACCATGCAGATGGCGATGAAAATCGTCGAAATGCGGACCATCTAACGCAGCCGTCTCCCCGGAACGCGTGAACGTGCTGCCGATCCTAACATCATTGTTGATTCGGCGGACGAGTCTTAATTGCTTGTACAGAAAACCCTAAGACTCGCCGCCGTATTTCGGGTCGGCTCACGCCACCGCGCGAATCACCTTGGCGACCTTGTCGACGATCTCGCCGATCTGGTCCTCGCTGACGATCAAAGGCGGGGTCAACGCCAGGGTATCGCCGGCGACCCGCAGCATCAGGTCGTTGTCGTGGAAGGCGCTGTTCAGGCCGTCGAAGCCACGCTTGCCCGGGCCCTCCTTGTTGGGCGCAAGATCGATGCCGGCGGTGAGTCCGACGGTGCGGATGTCGACGACGTTGGGCAGGCCCTTCAGCGTCATCACCGCATCGGCGAATTTCGGTTCGAGCTGATGAGCGCGCTCGAACAGCTTTTCGTCGCGGTAGATGTCGAGGGTGGCGAGGCCGGCGGCGCAGGCCAAGGGATGCGCCGAATAGGTATAGCCGTGGGCCAGTTCGACGATGTGCTCGGGGCCGCTCATGAAGGCATCATGGATGGTGTCGCGCACCACCACGCCGCCCATCGGCGCGGCACCATTGGTGACACCCTTGGCGAAGGTGATCATGTCCGGCAGCACGCCGTAGCGCTCAGCGGCGAACGCGTAGCCGAGCCGGCCGAAGCCGGTGATGACCTCGTCGAAGATCAAGAGGATGCCGTGCTTCTGGGTGATCTCGCGCAGCCGCTTGAGATAGCCCTTCGGCGCCGGCAGCACGCCGGTCGATCCGGCCATCGGCTCGACAATGACGGCGGCGATGGTGGAGGCGCCGTGCAGGTTGACCATGCGTTCCAGTTCGTCGGCGAAATGCGCGCCGTAGTCCGGCTCGCCCTTGCTGAAGGCCTGCTTGTCGCGGTCATAGGTGTGCGGCAGGTGGTCGACGCCGGCCAGCAGCGTGCCGAACATCCGGCGGTTGTTGACGATGCCGCCCACTGAAGTGCCGCCGAAGCCGACGCCGTGATAGCCGCGCTCGCGGCCGATCAGCCGGGTGCGGCTGCCCTGGCCGGCGATCTGGTGATAGGCCAGCGCGATCTTCAGCGCGGTGTCGGCGGCTTCAGATCCGGAGTTGCAGAAAAAGACGTGGTCGAGGCCTGCCGGCGCCAGGTCGGCGATGCGGCTGGCGAGTTCGAACGCCTGCGGGATGCCGAACTGGAACGGCGGCGCGTAATCCAGCGCCTCGGCTTGCTTGCCGATCGCCGAGGCGATCTGGCTGCGGCCGTGGCCGGCATTGCAGCACCACATGCCGGCAGCGGCGTCGAGCAGCGTGCGCCCGTCGACGGTGAAATAGTGCATGTCCTTGGCGCCGGCGAGCAGGCGCGGCGCCTTCTTGAACGCCCGGTTGGCGGTAAACGGCATCCAGTGCGCCGCAAGGTCGTTCGGCACGTTGACGGCGGATTTGGGCGGGCTCTTGTCTAGCATCGGAATCCTCAATGGTGGCGCGGGCGCATCTTCTGCCGCACAGGCTATCAGCTTCGGCGGGGCGCGGAAACCAACGGATGGCTGCAGGCAGCTATTCGGGAAGGCGAGGCCGCGATCACCGCCCCGATCGGCCGCGGCGGACGCCTTGCCGCCTTGCGCGTCCGCTGGTACCACCCGGCGCATGGCCGAAAAACCCAAAAAGCCCCAGAAACTGAAGGCAAGGCTGCCGCGCGGCCTCGCCGACCGCGGTCCGGCCGAGATCGCGGCGACCCGGCGCATGACCGAGATCATCCGCGAGGTCTATGAGCGCTACGGATTCGAGCCGGTGGAAACCCCGGCGATGGAATATACCGACGCGCTCGGCAAGTTCCTGCCCGACCAGGACCGCCCCAACGAGGGCGTGTTCTCGTTCCAGGACGACGACGAGCAGTGGATCTCGCTGCGCTACGACCTGACCGCGCCGCTGGCGCGCTATGTCGGCGAGCATTACGGCACCGACAGGCTGGTGCTGCCCTATCGCAGCTACCGCGCCGGCTATGTCTACCGCAACGAGAAGCCGGGCCCCGGCCGCTTCCGCCAGTTCATGCAGTTCGACGCCGATACCGTCGGCAGCGCCTCGCCGGCCGCCGACGCCGAGATGTGCATGATGGCGGCCGACACCATGGAGGCGCTTGGTCTGAAAGGACACTACGTCGTCAAGGTCAACAACCGCAAAGTCCTCGACGGCGTGCTGGAGGCGATCGGCCTCGGTGGCGACGAGAATGCCGGGCGGCGGCTCACGGTGCTGCGCGCCATCGACAAGCTCGACAAGTTCACCGTCGATGACGTGCGCCAGCTGCTTGGTGCGGGCCGCTGGGATGGCGGCGAGGAAGGAAAAGGCGATTTCACCAAGGGGGCGGGTCTTGCTCCGGCGGAGGCCGACGTCGTTCTGGCCATCACCGAAAAGCGTGACGACTGGAAGCAGACGGTCGCGGCGGCGGAGGTCTATCTGAGCAAGAGCGCGATCGGTCAGGCCGGTGTCAGCGAACTGGAAGACATCGCAAGACTGGTCGCCGCCTCCGGCTATCAAGATCGCGTTCGTATCGATCCATCGGTCGTGCGCGGCCTCGAATACTACACTGGTCCGGTCTATGAGGTTGAACTGACTCTCGAGACCAAGGACGAAAAGGGCCGTCCAGTGCGCTTCGGCTCGGTCGGCGGCGGCGGCCGTTATGATGGCCTCGTCTCGCGCTTCCGCGGCGAGCCGGTGCCGGCCACCGGTTTCTCCATCGGCGTGTCGCGGCTGCAGGCCGCGCTGACCATGCTCGGCAAGCTCGACGTGTCGCCGGAGTTCGGCCCCGTCGTGGTGACGGTGTTCGACCGCGACCGCGTCGCCGACTACCAGAAAATGGTGGCCAGCCTGCGCGCGGCGAAAATCCGCGCCGAGCTTTACCTCGGCAATCCAAAGAACATGGGCAACCAGCTGAAATACGCCGATCGCCGCAATTCCCCCTGCGTGATCATTCAGGGGTCCGATGAAAAGGACGATCCGGCCGGACCGCAGGTGGTGTTGAAGGACCTGATTATCGGTGCGGAGCTGTCAAAACTCGAAAAGGATCGCGACGAGTATCTGCAGAAGCAGGGCGAGGCGCAGACCAAGGTGCCGCAGGCGGCGCTGGTCGCAGAGGTGCGCAAGATCCTGGACAAGCATGGCGTGAGGTGGGGTTAGCATATCCGGCCGCACGCAGGGACAATCAGACGAGCAAGCGCAAAGGGAGACCAAGATGCCTGAGGTAACGGTTCACATGGCCGCCGGCCGCACGCTGGAGCAGAAGAAGGCCCTGATGTTGGAAATCAGCCAGGCAGTGGCCAAGCATGCCGGCGCCGATCTTGAAAACGTGACGGTGCAGATCGTCGAGGCGCCGCTGCATGACAAGATGAAGGGCGGCAAGACTTTTGTGGAGCGCCGCGCCGCGCAGGGCAAATAGCCCTATTGCGACTGTATCGTGGGCGGGGCCGTCGCGTTCCCGCGTCATCACCGGGCTGAACAGTGACCCGGTGATCCACTTCGCAAGACTCTTTGGCAGCTTGATCGATACGCGGGGCAAGCCCGCGTAGGGCGCCGCTGCGGCTACTTCGGCAGCAGCCGCTTCATCTTTTCCATCTCGACGATATTCATCTTGAGACCGCCGGGCATCACGATGTCGCCGGCCTTCTGGTCGGCCTTGCAGGCGCCGAGCCACTTGGCGTCCAGCGTCATCGTGGTGTCACGACCGGCGCCGGCGGTGCCGCCCTGGGCGTGCGACGTCACCTTGACGGTATAGGCGGAATTGAAGTCGCCGCTGATATCGGCATGCGTCGTCGTCGCCATGCCGCTGACCGTGCAGACGGAATCGGTGGTGTAGCCGGTTGCGGTCTGCACCGTGTCGTTCTTGCTGCAGATGTCCTTTGACATCGGCGACAGGGTCGAGGTCATCTGCTTGTCGGTGGCGGCATCGGTGCAGTGCTGCATGGTCATGTCCGGCAGCGCGCCGCCGGATCTCGCCATCTTGATTTCCCACAGCCCGGCCTTGCGGGTCGGCAGATCCACCGCGAACGCGGCGACGCCCGGCATTGCCGCCAGCAGCAGCAGGCCTGCGGTGATTCGCAACGAAACAGGCGCTCGCCTCATGCTAGGCTCCCTTGCTGGATCAACCGGACGTGATCGGCTCGGACGCGGCGGGTCTTATCGTTGGAGGTCCCGGCTCAGTAAGCGACGCGCGGCCGCTCCATCCGACCATACGGCACCCAGACGCAGGCGAACGAGATGTAGCCACCGTAATAGGCCTGAACGCCGAGGAATTTCACCACCTTGCCGTACCGGGCGCAGTGGTCGATTGCCATGATCTTGAAATCGCTCTGCTTGGCGAGCGCATACGCAATGATGCCGCCGGTGTCGTTGCCCTTGAACGGCGGCACCCAATCGGCGCGCGCGGGAGCGCAGGCCAGAACTCCGCAGATCGCAAACAGGCCCAGGGCCCCAATCACTCGCATCGCTGTCTCCATTTCCTGTGCGTGCACCTTAAAGCGCCAACGGTGACATGAAAAGAACGCTGGCGGCCGGGAGCGGAGTTATCGGCGGGGTGTTGCCGCGCTGCACTTGACCTCGCGCGGGCTTCACGGCACCGTCCGCCACAAGATCATCCGGTGGATTTCCCATGCGCGACTTTCTCGCCTTCCTGACAAAACCCGTACTCGCCGTCGCATTGGGCTTGGCCTTCGGCCTGTTGGCGCCGCGTGCCGAGGCCGCCAACCCGCTGGAGTTGAATTTCTGGCTGTCCGGCCCAGGGTACGAGGGCAGGGTAGCCGATTGCGAGTCGGCGCTGCCGACCATCTCCTCGCAATTCCAGGAGAAGGAAAGCACCTTCTGGAATTCCGAGCTGGCGATCACCGGATACGCGCGGATCCGCGAAACCGCCTTCCGGCCGTGGCGTTCCGACAATATTCCGCGGCGCTACTGCTCCGCCGAGGTGATGCTCAACGACGGCAAGCCGCGCACCGTGCACTACTCGATCGGTGAGGACACCGGGTTTGCCGGCTATGGACAGGGCGTCGAATGGTGCGTCGTCGGGCTCGACCGCAACTGGGCCTACAATCCGAGCTGCAAGGCCGCCCGGCCGTAAGTCCTAGGCGGCAGGCTCCGCCCCGCAGAGCTATTTTGTTCTTGTAATGTTCCTGTTTGATGTTAGGTTCCCCGATCATTTTGAGTGGGGAGGCGTGTCATGTTTGCCAAATCTTCGATGATCTTTCGCAATTTGATCCCCCGCATCCGTGCGTCGCGGATCCTGATTTCGGTCGGCCTGCTGGCCAATGTGGCGTTCGCCGGATTGGCCCTGACCGGCCCGGCGTCGGCGCAGGACAAGCGGCAGAATGCGCCGGGCGAATTCGATTTCTACGTCCTGTCGCTGTCGTGGTCGCCGTCGTTCTGCGAGGCGGCCTCGGAGCGGGGCAAGACCGGGCGCTCGGCGCAGGCGCAGTGCGGCGAACGGCCGTTTTCCTTCGTGGTTCACGGCCTATGGCCGCAATACGAACATGGCTTTCCCAATTACTGCCAGCGGCCCTCGCCACGGCTTGACCGCAACATCATGACGTCGATGCTCGACCTGATGCCGGCGCCCGGATTGATCTTCAATGAGTGGGACAAGCACGGCACCTGCTCCGGGCTGGCGCCACGCGCCTATTTCGAGACCATCCGCAAGGCACGCTCCGCGGTAAAGATCCCGCCCGAATACCTCGAATTGGCGGACCCCAAGTCGGTGGCGCCCACGGCCATCGAGGACGCCTTCATCAAGGTCAATCCGGGCTTGAGCAGTTCGGCGATCTCGGTCACCTGCGACAGCACCCGGCTCAGCGAAGTGCGGATCTGCCTGAGCAAGGACCTGCAATTCCGCGCCTGCGAGGAACTCGACCGCCGCGCCTGCCGTCGCGACCAGGTGGCGATGCCGCCGGTGCGCGGCGGCTAGCGCTGCGACATTAAAGACGCGCACCCGCATGTGAACGATGCCCCCACCCCAGCCCTCCCCCGCAAGCGGGAGAGGGCTGGGGTGGGGTGGGGGCTCTTTCTCGTCCGGTGCGCCGGCGTTCTTTGCCGAAGCTGAAGGTTTGGCGTAGTGCTGGCGGCATGAACTACCGTCACGCCTTTCATGCCGGCGGCTTCGCCGATGTCATCAAGCACATCGTGCTGGCCCGCATCCTCACCTACCTGCACGACAAGCCGGCGGCGTTTCGCGTCATCGACAGCCATGCCGGCGCCGGGATCTATGACTTGGGGGGCGATGAAGCGCAGCGCAGCGGCGAATGGCTCACCGGCATCGCCCGGCTGATGCAGGCGCGGCTGTCGGAGGCGTCTGCCGAACTGGTAAAACCGTATCTCGACATCGTCAGGGCATTCAATCCGCAGCGCGAGCTCAAGGCCTATCCCGGGTCGCCGCTGATCGCCCGCGCCTTGCTGCGGCCGCAGGACCGGCTGGTGGCCTGCGAAGTCGAGCCCAAGGCGCGCAAACACCTGATCGACGCGCTACGGCGCGATCCCCAGGCGCGGGTGGTCGATCTCGATGGATGGCTGGCGCTGCCGGCCTTCGTCCCGCCCAACGAGCGCCGCGGCCTGGTGCTGATCGACCCACCGTTCGAGCAAAAGGACGAGTTCGAGCGGCTCGCCGATGGATTCGCCCAGGCGTTCGCGAAATGGCCGACCGGCGTCTACGTGCTGTGGTATCCGGCGAAGAGCCGCCGCGCCACCGACGCCCTCGCCCAACGTGTCGCGGCAACGGCCGAGGCCGCGGTCGGCAGCGGAAAATGCCTGCGCCTCGAGTTCAGCGTGGCGCCGCAAACCGCCGACGGGCCGCTGACCTCGACGGGTATCCTGATCGTCAACCCGCCCTGGAAGCTGCAAGCCGAACTCAAGGCGATCCTGCCCGAACTGGAAAAGCCGCTCGGACAGGGCGGCGCCGGCCGCTTCAGGCTCGAGATGGCCAAGCCCTGATCGTCCAAGCCCTGATCGTCCAATCCTAAGTTGCCCAAGGAAGAGGCGCTCGTCGCCTGCCGCGCCTTTCGTCGCCAAAAGCGGTATTTCGGCCGTAGGCAAATTGCCGGGAACCGTATTATGCTCGGTTCCATGGACTGGCTTTACGTTCCGCTTTCGCGAATGGAGGCGGCGGAGTGACGAGGCCTTGAAGTTTCAATGCGGCTCGGCGCGGGCGCCAAAGCCGTTGCGATGGCCGAACTCCGGCGCGCGAATGTCCGGTCGAGTCGAAGCGCGCAGGCGCGACGGCACAGCAATGCGGGGAGAGGAGTTTCCCGATGGCCATGACTGGGACGGTCAAATTCTTCAATGGAGAACGCGGCTACGGCTTCATCAAGCCCGACGACGGCGGGCGCGATGTGTTCGTTCACATCACCGCGGTGGAGCGCGCCGGATTGAAGGATCTGACCGAGGGACAGCGTATCACGTTCGAAGTCGAGCCGGACAAGAAGGGCAAGGGCCCCAAGGCGGTCGACCTGGTGATCTCATCCTGACCGCCGACTGCGGCGACGGATGCGCGTGAAGTTTGAAACCTCCCTTCGCGTCTCGGGGCGACCCGCAGGAGCGCCGCGCGTTCTGTTCGTCGCGTCACGTCGACGCCACGTCATGCTGTCATCGCGTCATATCATCGTCGTTGCGTGCAGAACGTGGGCTCCGCCGCCGCCCGAGAACGGCGGACGGCCCGGAAAGAAACGTTGCGAGATCTCGCAGGGACCGAAATCCTCGATCTCGCGGAAACCGAGTGTCTTCAATTGCGCGTCGAGGGCATCACTGTCGAAGTGGCATTGCAGGGTTTCGCCAAGCGCCGCCACCCGCTCGGCCAGTGCCTGGTGCGCGGCACGCCGTTCCCTCGTCGCCATCGATGCCGCCGGATTGACATAGTCGAACACCACTTGCGCTCCACCCGGCAACCCGGCGATGAAGCCGAGCGTCGCGAACACCGCCGTCTCGGTCAGATAGGGGACGACCCCGAGCCAGGTGAAAAATGTCGGCTGTGTCGGATCGAAAGCTGCAGCGCTGAGTCCATCGGCCAGCGTCTCCCGCTCGAAATCAACCGGGACGAAACTGAGCGCCGGCGGAATTGCGATTGAAGCCTCAGCCAGCCGTTCGCGCTTCCATGCCTGAGTCGCCGGATGGTCGACCTCGAAGATGCGCAATTGCGACGGCGGCGTGCGATAGGCGTAAGTATCAAGGCCGGCACCGAGGATCACCAACTGTCGGACGCCGTGTTGGTAAGCCAGCGCGAAGGCGTCCTCGGCGATCCGGCTGCGGACGGCGATGAACCAGCGCAGCCGCTGCCTCGACGCATCGTTGGCGGCGTCGCGCACCATGGCGTCGCCGTCGGCGCCGAGAATGCGCAGCGCCAGCGGGTCGATGAAGATTGCGGCGTGGTCCAGCACCTGGTGAGCGGCGCGAAGTCCGGCGGCGCCGAGCGCGGTACGGCTTGGTTGGCCTGATTGCATGATGGGATTCTATTGTCGCCGATCGGGCCTGTCCACGTCAGCGACCATCATGGCCGCTTCGGCTTCATTACGTTTTCTTCATGTGACGCCGGGAAGATTTACGAAAACCGCGCGTGCAAAAAAAAACCGGCCGCGGAGCGGCCGGAGTTTGATGTCAGGATATTTTTTTGTGGTCGTTTTGTAGCGATTATAGCGTTTTCGAGCGAAGTGGATCGCGGTTCGCGTAAAGACGAGAATCTCCAGAGTCCGGTTCTGATTCAATCAGAACCGATGAGGCTCTAGAAGTGATAGTTCACGCCGGCGCGGATCAGGCCGAACTGATAGCCGTTGTTCTGGCCGGTGATGGTGAAGCGGCTATCGGCCAGGTCGACGTAGAGATATTCGATCTTGGCGGTCCAGTTCTGCGCGATGCCGAATTCGCCGCCGACGCCCGCGGTCCAGCCCGCATTGGTGTGGGATTCCGACAGCCCGAAGGTCTCGGCGCGCAGGGCGCCAAACGCCAGACCGGCGGTCGCGTAGACCAGGATGTTGTTGAACGCATAACCGACGCGGCCGCGCGCTGTGCCGAACCACGGATTTGAGAACTTCCACGGTGCAAAAGTGTCCTCGGCGCCATTGGCCTGCAGGTCGCCTTCGACGCCGAACACCAGCGGTCCGCTTTGCCAGTTGTAGCCGGCCTGTACGCCGCCCAGCACGCCCGACGGCTTGGCCGGGTTGTTGTCGACGGTGCCCCAGTTGTAGCCGAGGTTGGCGCCGAGATAGGGGCCGGCCCAGCTATAGGCGTTGAGCGGCTGGTTCACCGTGTAGGGTGCGCGTCCGTAGTTCATGTCCGCCGCCTGCGCCGACGTCAGACCCGCGGCCAGGCACGCCACCGCTGCGTATGCCAACTTGCTCATCTCAACTCTCCACACGACGCTGACTGCCGTTCCATGCCGCCGTCCGGACTTGTTGCGAACGGCCGTCACGGTTACGGAATTCCATCTTTTATCTGTAAGATTTATCGAGACTTTTAGCTTAAGAGGTTGTTAAGAAGCCGGCCCGACGCGGGATTGTTGTTAAGAGAGTCTGAACGGGAACCAGGCGATGCCCGCGGGATCTGCCCGTCGTCCGGGGCTCGCGGATCGAATTCCGGCACACATTGCAGCTCCGGCAGCTATCCACACGTCAACCCGCCGCGCTGGCGATGACCGCGCGCCGCGCCTAAATTGGGCCCATGAATCAAGATCCTACCGAACAACCCAAGGGTCCGGCCGGCCTGGCCGAGTCGGCCGCAGACGCGCCGGCGTCGCGCGCGCCGGCCCAGCAGGATATCGATCCCGCCACCGTCAGCGCCGAGGACGACGAAGAGGCGCGGCTGCCCGACATTGTCGATGATTCCGCCGAGGCGGTTGCGGAGGGGACGCTCGCGGTGGGCCGCGCCGCGATTGAGCACGCGGTGCGGCACGCGCCGACCTCGCCCGGCGTCTACCGCATGCTCAATGCGGTCAACGACGTGCTCTACGTCGGCAAGGCGAAAAACGTCCGCAAGCGGCTGGCATCTTATGCCCGGCCGACCGGACAGGTCATGCGCATCGCGCGGATGATCGCCGCCACCGCGGTGGTGGAAATCGTCTCGACGGCAACCGAAACCGAGGCGCTGCTGCTTGAAGCCAATCTGATCAAGCAGTTGCGGCCGCGCTTCAACGTCCAGCTTCGCGACGACAAGTCATTTCCCTATATTCTGATCTCGGGAGATCATTGGGCGCCGCAGATCCTGAAGCATCGCGGCGCGCAGTCGCGTCCCGGCCGCTATTTCGGTCCGTTCGCATCGGTCGGCGCCGTCAACCGCACCATCACGGCGCTGCAGCGCGCGTTCCTGGTGCGCTCCTGCACCGATTCGTTCTTCGAGAGCCGCACCCGGCCGTGCCTGCTGTATCAAATTCGCCGCTGCTCGGGCCCGTGCACCGGCGAGATCGATTTCCCCGGCTACACCGAGCTGGTTCGCGAGGCGACGGATTTTCTGTCCGGGCGCAGCCGTGCGGTGAAGCAGGAACTGGCCGGCGAGATGGAGAAGGCCTCCGGCGAACTCGCCTTTGAGCGCGCCGCGCTCTACCGCGACCGGCTGGCGGCCTTGTCGGCAATCCAGTCGCAGCAGGGCATCAATCCGCGCACCGTCGAGGAAGCGGATGTTTTCGCCATCCATCAGGAAGGCGGCTATTCCTGCGTCGAGGTGTTCTTCTTCCGCACCGGTCAGAACTGGGGCAACCGCGCCTATTTCCCGCGCGCGGAGAAGTCGTTCACGCCGGAAGAAGTGCTGGCCTCGTTCCTGGCGCAGTTTTATGACGACAAGACGCCGCCGAAGCTGATCCTGCTGTCGCATGCCATCGAGGATCGCGAACTGATGTCCAGCGCGCTCGGCATCAAGGCGGGCTTCAAGGTCGAGGTGCTGACGCCGCAGCGCGGCGAGAAGAAGGAACTGGTCATCCATGCGCTGACCAATGCGCGCGAGGCGCTCGGCCGCAAGCTCGCCGATACCGCCACGCAGACCCGGCTGCTGCAATCGATGGTGACGACGCTCAACCTGCCGCAGGCACCGAAGCGGATCGAGGTCTATGACAACAGCCACATCCAGGGCACCAACGCGGTCGGCGCGATGATCGTCGCCGGCCCGGACGGTTTCATCAAGAACCAGTACCGCAAGTTCAACATCCGCTCCGAGGGCCTGACCCCCGGCGACGATTACGCGATGATGCGCGAGGTGCTGCAGCGCCGCTTCAAGCGGCTGTTGGCGCCGCCGGTCGAGGGCGACAAGGCAAAGCCCGCCGATGACGACGTTCCGCAATGGCCCGACCTCGTCGTCATCGACGGCGGCCGCGGGCAGCTCAACGCGGTCCAGGACATCTTCCAGACCCTGGGCTTGACCGGCGTGACCCTGATGGCGGTGGCCAAGGGGCCGGATCGCGACGCCGGCCGCGAAACCCTGTTCATGCCGGGACGCGAGGCGATCAAGCTCGAACCGCGCGACCCGGTGCTGTATTTCATCCAGCGCCTGCGCGACGAGGCGCATCGCTTCGTCATCGGCTCGCACCGCAAGCTGCGCAAGAAGGACATTCGCGAGGCCGGCCTGCAGGAAATCCCCGGCATCGGCCCGTCACGCAAGCGTGCTTTATTGCACCACTTCGGCACCCTGAAGGAAATCGAGCGGGCGTCGCTCGCCGACCTCGGCAAGGTTCCAGGCATCAGCGCCGAAAGCGCCCGCAAGATTTTCGAGTTTTTCCACGCCCAGCCTGGTTAAACATGAACGCAAAGTCATATCTGTGCGCTGCCGGTCGCGGCCCTTTTCCGGTAAACAGGGCCGGCAGGCGGCGCTGCGGCGGGTTGACCTGCGAGCCTTGGCAGTATTGGTAAGTCGAATGAACAGTGTCACCACCAAAGGGGCGGCGAAACCGAAACCGCTGTCTCTTCCCAACATCCTGACTTGCGCCCGGATCGTGGCGATCCCGGTGGTGGTCGGCTGCATCTATGCCCAATCGATCATGGATGGCCCGCTCTGGCTGCGCTGGGTGGCGCTGGCCGTGTTCATTGCTGCCGCCGTCACCGATTTTCTCGATGGCTACTATGCGCGGATCTGGGACCAGCATTCGGCGTTCGGCCGCATGCTCGATCCGATCGCCGACAAGCTGCTGGTGGCGTCGTGCCTGTTGATGCTGGCCGCCGACGGTATCATCCACGGCTGGACGCTGTGGGCCGCCATCGTCATCCTGTGCCGCGAGATCCTGGTTTCGGGGCTGCGCGAATACCTCGCTGCCTTGCGCGTCAGCGTTCCCGTCACCAAGCTCGCCAAATGGAAGACCACGGCGCAGTTGATCGCGATCGGGTTTCTGCTGGCCGGCGAGGCCGGCGACATGGTGATCCCGTTCACCACCCAGATCGGTCTCCTGCTGCTGTGGATGTCCGCGATCTTCACCATCTACACCGGCTGGGATTACTTCCGTCACGGCATCCATCACCTCATCGAGGAGGATGATGCATGAAGCTCAAGTATTTCGCCTGGGTCCGCGAACGGGTCGGCAAGTCCGAGGAGATCGTCGAGCCGCCGGCGAACGTGCGCACGGTCGGCGACCTGATCGGCTGGCTGGCGACCCGTGGCGACGAATATGCCCATGCCTTCGCCACGCCGGGGGTGATCCGCGCCGCCATCGACCATGCCCATGTCCGGCCGGACACGGCAATTTCGGGCGCGCGCGAGATCGCGCTGTTTCCGCCGATGACCGGCGGCTGATATTGAAGGCGCTTTCAAGCGAAGTGGAAACCGGTTCGCGTGAAGAAAACGCCTCAAACAAAAAGTTCGGCTAAGCGATGACCGTGCCCGTCACCATCCGCATTCAGGACGCCGATTTCGACGTCACGCAGGAAATTGCCGCGCTGGCGCGAGGCCGCACCGATATCGGCGCGATCGTCACCTTCAGCGGGATCTGCCGCGGCACCGAGGGCGACGAGGCCATCGCGGCGCTGACGCTCGAGCATTATCCCGGCATGGCGGAGGCCGAAATCGAGCGGCACGTCACCGAGGCGCTCTCGCGCTGGCCGCTGACCGGCGTCACGGTGATCCATCGTGTCGGCCGCATTACCCCCGGCGAAAACATCGTGGTCGTGCTGACCGCCTCGGCGCACCGCCAGGCGGCGTTCGCCGCGGCGGAATTCCTGATGGACTACCTGAAAGCCCATGCGCCGTTCTGGAAACGCGAAGAGCGGCCGGACGGCACCAATTGGGTCGAAGCCCGCGGCCACGATGACGATGCCGCCGCGCGCTGGGCAAAATCCTGATGGCCAAGAAGACGAAAGTAAAGGCAAAGGCGCAAGCCCAGGCGAAATCATCCGCGAAACGCGCGAGGTCTCCGAACATCAAACCCGGCGATTTGCTCACGCTGCTGGATTTCGTCCGCTATGCGGTCAGCCGCTTCACCGAGGCCAAGTTGGTGTTCGCGCACGGCACCACCGATCCGGTAGCGGAAGCTGCGTTCATCGTCGGCGAGGTGCTGCATCTGCAGCCCGACCAGTTCGAGATGTTTGCGTCAGCGCGCGTGACGGTGGAGGAGGGCAGGCGAATCCTCGATGTGATCGAGCGCCGCGTCGCCACACGCAAACCCGCGGCCTACCTCGTCAACAAGATCTACATGCGCGGCCTGCCGTTCTACGTCGACGAGCGGGTGATCGTGCCGCGCTCCTTCATCGGCGAGCTTCTGGAGTCGCATTTCAGCGGCGAGGATGGCTCGCTGATCGACGATCCCGCTGAAGTCGCCAGCGTGCTCGATCTCTGCACCGGTTCGGGATGTCTTGCGATCCTGGCCAGCCGGCATTTTCCCCAGGCGCAGGTCGATGCGGTCGACCTGTCGAAGGATGCGCTTGCGGTTGCCGTGCGCAACGTCGCGGACTATGGCCTTGAAGAGCGCGTCACCTTGTACAAGGGCGACCTGTTCAAGCCGCTCGGCGACACGCGATACGATATCATCATCAGCAATCCGCCCTATGTCGACGCGCAGGGCATGGCGGACCTGCCGGTGGAATGCCGCTTCGAGCCGAAAATGGCGTTCGACGGCGGCGCCGACGGTCTGGATGTCGTTCGGCGGATTCTCGATGAGGCTGGTCGGCACCTGACACCGCAAGGTGGCCTGCTATGCGAGATCGGCCGCGGCCGCGCGTTCGTCGAAGAAGCCTTTCCGCAATTGCCGCTGCTCTGGCTCGATACCGAGGACTCCGAGGGTGAGGTGTTCTGGATCGGCGCGGCGGATTTGGCACGGCGCGAATGAGGCGCTTTCTTGCTTACCCTCCCCTGGAGGGGGAGGGTCGGCCGCGCAGCGGCCGGGTTGGGGTGACAGCGCGCGATTTTGGCCGTCGCTCATGCTTCAGGCGCCCGGCTTCGGCCTGGCTCGCACCATGCAGTTCGATGTAAATCTGCTGAAGCACGGCGTTTAAGTCTTGGCGATGTCCGAATTCCAGAACCGGACGACGCGGTATCCCTCTCTCGCTCCAGCCAAAGCTGTCTTGCACGATCACGGTCCGCGGTCTCATCGTCGTTGTGATGCCCGCCATCGAGTTCAAGAATCAGGTGTGCGGCAGGACAGAAGAAATCTACGACGTAGGGACCAATCGGTGCCTGGCGCCGGAAGTGCGTGCCGAACACGGGTGGTTCTTTCAGGGCCTGCCACAGGATCCGCTCGTGAGGGGTGGTATTTTGCGCAACACGCGCCGACCCTCCCCCTCCAGGGGAGGGTAAGAAAGAAACCTACACCGGCACCCGCACGGTGGCCCGCAACCCGCCCATCGGGCTGTCGCCGAGCGTGATGTCGCCGCCGTGAGAGCGGGCGATATCGCGGGCGATGGCGAGGCCGAGGCCGGTGCCGCCTTCGTCCTGGTTGCGGGCGTCGTCGAGCCGCAGGAACGGCTTGAAGACTTCTTCGCGCATGTTGTGCGGAATGCCGGGGCCGTCGTCGTCGATGGTGACGGTCAGCCAGCGATGATCGCGATGGCCGGAGATCGCGATGGCGTCGCCGTGCCGCGCCGCGTTCGACACCAGGTTGGCGAGGCAGCGCTTGAACGAGGCCGGCTTCACCGTCACCACCGGCAGGCCCTGGAACACGACAGTGGCGCGATGACCATGGCGTTCGGCGTCGCTGCGCAATTCTTCCAGCGCCAGCGCCATGTCGGTCGGCTGCGCCTGCTCGCCGCTGTCGCCGCGGGCGAAGGCGAGATAGGCCTCCAGCATCGCCGCCATTTCGTCGACGTCCTTGCGCATGCCGTCGACTTCCGGGCTGTCGCCGATCAGCGCCAGCTCCAGCTTGAAACGGGTCAGGATGGTGCGCAGGTCGTGCGACACGCCGGCCAGCATCGCGGTGCGCTGCTCGATCGAGCGCTCGATGCGCACCTTCATCTCCATGAAGGCCTGTGCCGCGCGCCGCACTTCGCGCGCGCCGCGCGGCCGGAAGTTGGTCGCCTCGCGGCCCTTGCCAAAGCTCTCCGCGGCGTCGGCGAGGCGCAGGATCGGCTTGATCTGGTTGCGCAGGAACAGCACCGCGACGATCAGCAGGATCGACGACGTGCCCACCATCCAGAACAGGAAGATTTCCGAGTTCGACGCATAGGCCGCGCCGCGCTGGGCGAAGATCCGCATCACGGTGTCATCGAGCTGGATGCGGATCTCCACCAGGTTGGAATTGCCGACGGTGTCGATCCAGAACGGTTTGGCGATCTGTCGGCTGATCTGCACCGATAGTGTCTGGTCGAGCAGCGAGAAGAACGGTTTCGGGCCCGGTGGCGGCATGTCGCCGACGGGGAGGAAATCCACCACCAGCCCGAGCCGCTGCTGGGCGATGCGGCGGATCTGGGCGCGGTCCTTGTCCTGCGGATAGGCCTTGTAGACGTCGATCAGGCTGGCGATGTCCTGCACCACCGCCGCCGAGAGCCGCCGCGTCACCGTGTTCCAGTGCCGCTCCATGAACACGAAGGCGACCACCGACTGCAGCACCACCATCGGCACGATCATGATCAGCAGCGCGCGGGCATAGAGCCCCTTCGGCATGAAGTTCTTGAACGCCTGGCCCATCCAGCCGTGGGCCGCGGAGACGCGCCGCGAGGCGGTGCGGATCAGCGTCAGGCCGGTGTCGATGGTGCTCATGGGACAGAACTCATCCGTGGCGGCCTACGGCGCCGCCACCAGCCGGTAGCCGATGCCGCGCACCGCTTGCAGGAACAGCGGATTGGCCGGATCGCGCTCGATCTTGCGCCGCAGCCGGTTGATCTGCACGTCGACGGCGCGCTCGTTGACCGTTCCGCCGCCGCCGGTGAGAGCGCCGCGCGGCACGGTCTCGCCCGGTGCGGTGGCCAGCACCCGCAGCATCTCGCGTTCGCGGTCGGTGAGGTGGATGATCTCCTCGCCCTGGCGCAGTTCGCCGCGGTCGAGATGATAGACGTAAGGCCCGAACGAGATCGATTCCGCGCGCGCCACCGGCACCGGGGCGCTGCGCTTGAGGATGTTGCCGATCCGCAGCACCAGTTCGCGCGGTTCGAACGGTTTCGCGACGTAATCGTCGGCGCCGATCTGCAGGCCCTCGATGCGGCTTTCGGCCTCGTGCCGCGCCGTCAGCATGATGATCGGCACCGCCGAGGAGGTGCGAATGAAGCGGGCGAGGTCGAAGCCGGATTCGCCCGGCATCATCACGTCGAGGATCAGCATGTCGAAATGCAGTCCGAGCAGCTTGGCGCGGGCGTCATTGGCGCTCATCGCGGTGGTGACGCGGTAGCCCTCGTTGGCGAGGAAGCGCGACAGCAGGTCGCGGATGCGGCGATCGTCATCGACCAGCAACAGATGCGGCGCGTCGTCGGCCGGTCGTGATGGCGTTCGTGCCAGGCTTGCGGTTTGCATGACCCTCATTCCTTCGCGGTTGCGCGGTTGGTGGCGGGATCGTTTTCGGAACTCGACTCGAAGATCGTTTGCAGCACCTTGTCGGGATCGTCCCGATCGATCATGGCGCGCAGGAACTGGCGCACGGTCTCCTGTCCGGCCGGGGCGACATTCTGCAGCGCGCGGTTGATGCGGTCGGTCTGCAGGCCGGCCAGCTTCGCCACCAGCGCCTCGCCCTTGGCGGTGGCGAAAAGAAGGCGCTGGCGCCGGTCGTTGTCGCCGGCTTTCTGCACGATATAGCCCTCGTCGAGCAGCTGCTTGAGGACCCGGCCAAGCGATTGCTTGGTGATGCGCAGCACGTCGAGCAGGTCGGCGACCTTCAGCCCGGGATAGCGATGGACGAAATGGATGACGCGGTGATGGGCGCGGCCGAAGCCGAACGCCTCGAGCACGTGGTCGGCGTCGCCGACGAAGTCGCGATAGGCGAAGAACAGCAACTCGATGATGTCCCAGCGCAGGCCGGCGCCCTGGCTGCCAGCGGCGGGCGTTCCCGGGCCTTCGGCGTCGGCGGGAGATCGAGCGGAGAAATTTACGTCAGCCATGTTGACATATCTTGGGTTCAATGTTACAAAACTGACCATCGTGGCGAAATATTAGAACTTTCGATCCCTGCTGTCAGAAACGCTCCGATATCAGGAACATACTGGACTTCGCGCATTCCGCCAAAGTGGAAACCGGTTTTGCGGGCAGTCCGGACTTGACGTAGAAGCTACCGCGCTGCCGCGGCTCGCATTGATCCGGGAGAGAAGTCCATGGGAGTTTCGTTCGACGGGATCGACGGCGTCATCTGGTACGATGGCAAGCTGGTGCCGTGGGCCGACGCCAATGTCCATGTGCTGACCCATGGGCTGCATTACGCCAGCTGCGTGTTCGAAGGCGAGCGCGCATATGGCGGGACTGTTTTCAAGAGCACCGCGCATTCCGAGCGGCTGAAGCAATCGGCGCGGATCCTGGATTTCGAGATCCCGTATTCGGTCGCCGAGATCGACGCCGCCAAGCAACTGGTGATCGACAGGAACCAGCTGCCGGATGCCTACCTCCGTCCGATCGCATGGCGCGGCTCGGAGATGATGGGCGTCGCCGCACAGACCAACACCATTCATCTGGCCATCGCGGCGTGGCAGTGGCCGAGCTATTTCAGCCCCGCTGAAAAGCTGAAGGGCATCCGCCTGGTACTGGCCGAATATCGCCGTCCCGATCCGATGACGATCCCGGCCATGGCCAAGGCATCCGGTCTCTACATGATCTGCACCATCTCCAAGCACAAGGCGGAGCGCGCGGGCTATGCCGACGCCATGATGCTGGATTGGCAGGGGCGCGTCGCCGAATGCACCGGCGCCAACATCTTCTTCGTCAAGGACGGCAGCATCCACACCCCGATCGCCGACTGCTTCCTCGCCGGCATTACCCGGGCGACGGTGATCGATCTCGCAAGGCGCCGCGGCATCGAGGTGGTCGAACGCCGTATCATGCCGGATGAGCTCGACGGCTTCAGCGAATGCTTCATCACCGGCAGCGCTGCGGAAGTCACGCCGGTCTCTGAAATCGCCGGTTGGAAGTTCATCCCGGGCGCCATTTCGGAGCGGCTGATGCAGGACTACACTGCGGAAGTTTTGCCCAAGGTCGTGCCAAAGGCGAAAGCTGCCGCGGCATAGGCGCATCGCCGTCAGATAATTCAGGAGGCCCGCAGAGGCGGGCCGGCGCCGGGCATCACGCCGGCTCCGACAGGGGGGAAGCAAGGGAATGAGTTTGAAATTCGAAATCCAGCCGACGCCTGCTCCGACGTCCGAAAAGGATCGCGCGGCAAAGCTGGTGGACCCGGGCTTCGGCCGGGTTTTCACCGATCACATGTCCATCGTCCGCTACAACCAGGCCAGGGGCTGGCATGACGCGCGCGTCGAATCCCGGGCGAATTTCCCGCTCGATCCGGCCGTGGCGGTGCTGCACTACGCCCAGGAGATTTTCGAGGGCCTCAAGGCCTACAAGCGCGACAATGGCGTGAACCTGTTCCGCCCCGACGCCAATGCGAAGCGCTTCCGCAATTCGGCCGAGCGCATGGCGATGGCGCCGTTGCCGGAAGAGGTCTTCATCGAGGCGTGCGAACAGCTCGTGCACATCGACAGCGCCTGGATCCCTGGCGGCGAGGGCAGCCTGTATTTGCGGCCCTTCATGATCGCGAGCGAGATCTTCCTCGGCGTCAAGCCGTCGGCGGAATACATCTTCGCCGTCATCGCCTCGCCGGTCGGGTCCTATTTCAAGGGCGGGCCCGCGCCGGTGTCGATCTGGGTGTCGGAAAACTACACGCGCGCCGCGGTCGGCGGCACCGGCGCCGTCAAATGCGGCGGCAATTACGCCGCGAGCCTGCGCGCCCAGGCCGAGGGCATCGAGCATGGTTGCGACCAGGTGGTTTTCCTCGACGCGGTCGAGCGCCGCTATGTCGAGGAACTCGGCGGCATGAACGTCTTCTTCGTGTTCGACGACGGTTCGCTGCTGACGCCGCCACTCGGCACCATCCTGCCGGGTATCACCCGCGACTCGATCATTGCGCTGGCCAGGGACTCCGGCGCACAGGTGCGCGAGGAGCTCTACACCATCGATCAGTGGCGCGCCGACGCCGCCAGCGGCAAACTGAAAGAGGCCTTCGCCTGCGGCACGGCGGCGGTCATTTCGCCGATCGGCAAGGTGTGCTCGGCGAGCGGCAACTTCCTCATCAGCGGCGGCGCCGCCGGCCCGTTCGCCATGGGGATGCGCAAGAAGCTGGTCGACATCCAGTACGGTCGCGCGGACGACCCGCACAACTGGATCAGAAAGGTCCTGTGACCGGCGGCGAAGTGCGCGTGCTACTTCGCCAATTCCTTCGATCGAAGCGTCGCGGCGGCCACCGCACGCGTCAGTAGCGGCTGCATGCCGTCCGGCGCCATCAGCACGTCGAGCGCCGCCGCGGTGGTGCCGCCCGGCGAGGTGACGTTCTTGCGCAGCGTCGCGGAGTCGAGATCGGAGCGATGCAGCAACTCTCCGGAGCCGGACACCGTCGCGCGCGCCAGGGTCGTCGCGAGCGCCGGCGGCAGGCCGGCGGCGACGCCGGCGCGGGCCAGTTCCTCGGCCAGCAGGAACACGTAAGCCGGTCCGGAGCCCGACACCGCGGTGACGGCGTCCATCAGCGTCTCGTCGTCGATCCATTCCACCGCGCCGGTGGCATGCAGCAGCGAATCCGCCAGAGCGCGCTGATCGGCGCTGACGTTGCCGGCGGGGACCGCAACCGTGATGCCGCGGCCGATCGCCGCCGGCGTGTTGGGCATGGCGCGCACCACGCTGCCGCCGCAGACGTCGGCAATCGCCGCGATGGTGGTGCCGGCCATGATCGACAGCGTCAGCGTGGCCGGTCCGACGGCCTCGCGGAACGCCGGTCCGGCGTCGCGGAACATCTGCGGCTTCACGGCGAGCACCACCGCGGCGACGGCGCCGAGATCGCCGAGCGGCGGATTGATCCGCACGCCGCGGGCCGTCAAAGCCTTGACCTCGCTCGAGGGCTGCGGATCGACGACGGCCACGTTGCAGGCGTCGAGCTTCTGCGCCAGCCAGCCGGATAACAGCGCACCGCCCATTTTGCCGGCGCCGGCGAGAACGATGGTGCCCGAAATATGCGCCAGCGATGCTGGTGTCGGCGAAGTGGTCATGACGATGTCCCGGAGAATGAACTGTCCGGGATCATATCACCAAACGGGGCGCTGATCTATTCGCGGCGCTACGCTTCGCCTTCGGTGTCGAACATCGCCGCGGCGATGGCTTCGGCGGCAGTCTTGCCGGCCCAGACCACGAACTGGAACGCCGGGTAGTAGCGCTCGCAGGCATGGATCGCAGAGACCAGCATGGTCTCGCATTGCGCCGTCGATGCGGTCATGCCGCCCGGCAGCACCAGCGCCTGCCGGTACATGATCATGCCGGTGTGGGTCCAGATGTCGAAATGTCCGATCCACAATTGCTCGTTGATCGAAGCGATCAGCCGCTGCACCTCTGCGCGGCGCGCCGGCGGAATCTTCATGTCGAAGGCGCAGGCCAGATGCAGCGCCTCGATCTCGTTCATCCAGGTGAAGGACAGCTGGTAGTCGGTCCAGTCGCCCTTGGAGACGATGGTGACTTCGTCCTCGCCGGAGCGCTCGAACGCCCAGTTGTGATCGGCGGCGACGTCCTCGACGACTGCGAGCGGATTGATCCGGGAATCGATGATGCCTTCGAGGAGGGACATGCCGTCTCGACCTTGTTCTTGAATGTGTTGATACGCACGCAGCAGGCCGACACGCGCAAACCTGACCCGTCGCTGCAGTCCGCAATCCTTGGGCGCGCCAAAGCTCGCCCGCATGAAGTGATGTGATTTGCGGAATCGGTGCAACGGCACCATCGGCCCATCCACAACCAATGCGCCGCCCGTCCACAGCTCTTCGTGACGCCGTGAGAACAAACCGGAATCGGATTCTAACGATGCGAGTCCGGCGCCCCGGCTTCGCGCCATGCGAGTCTGATCTGTGGATATCAACGATTTGATTCGGCGAGCGCCAACCTCTCCCCACGGGCGGTGAGAGGGCGCGCGCCGCCTTTGAGTTGACGCCGGCATGCCCGGCATGCGCCCCCGCGCCCCGATCCTGCTTGCCCACCCCACAGCACTTCGGCATAATTCGCCGCAGGCCGGTCATGTCGGGCGGCCGATGTTCTCAGGGCGGGGTGAAACTCCCCACCGGCGGTAAGGGCGAGAGCCCAAGCCCGCGAGCGCCTCCTTCTTGAGCAGCTTTTAAGAAGAAGGGTCAGCAGATTCGGTGCGATTCCGAAGCCGACGGTCATAGTCCGGATGAAAGAGAACGGGTTGCGGCGGCCGCGCTTTTGCGTGGCGCGTCGTTCCGTGTGCCCTGATTCTGGTCCTGAAAGAGGAAAGCCATGAATCAGATCCTGTCAGACGCTCCCCATGCTACCGACTCCCAGTCTTCAGATTTGCAAGCTCACGATCGCCATGCCCGCGATCGCCCTCCCGTCGAACACCGGCGGTTCGCCAGGCCGCAACGCGTCGCCTTCGTGCAATCGTCCTGGCACCGCGAGGTGGTCGAGGAATGCCGCCGCGCCTTCCTCACCGAAATCGAGGCGCGCCACATCGCGCCGGCGCAGGTCGACCTGTTCGAAGTGCCCGGCTCGTTCGAAATTCCGCTGCACGCCCAGATCCTGGCCAAGACCCGGCGCTACACCGCCATCGTCGCGGCGGGTCTGGTGGTCGACGGCGGCATCTACCGACATGAGTTCGTCGCCGACACCGTGATCAAGGCGCTGATGGACGTGCAGTTGCGTACCGAGGTGCCGGTGTTTTCAGCGGTGCTGACACCGCAGCAGTTCCACGAAACCACCGCGCATTTCGATTTCTTCCGCAAGCATTTTGCCACCAAGGGCGTCGAGGTGGCCGAAGCCTGCGCCGACACCCTGCTCAGCCTGGAGCGGCTGCGCGGCCAGGTGGCGGCGGGGATCGTGTAGCGTGGAAACGTAACCTTTCAACGGGTCGTCCCG
>Ga0209758_1001051_pt1 | contig 36121 bp, 30 predicted proteins | sample AraplaMF_Col_mMF_FD_184258 | JGI IMG/M metagenome (GOLD analysis project Ga0209758, IMG submission 184258) | Arabidopsis root microbial communities from the University of North Carolina, USA - plate scrape MF_Col_mMF (SPAdes) (version 2) | ecosystem: Host-associated > Plants > Roots > Endosphere... | reverse complement strand
CCTTGAGGCCGGCTTCACCAGCGTGCGCGACGTCGGCACCTGGCGGGCGTTCGGCGACGTGGCCCTGCGCGACGCGATCGACAACGGCCTGGTGCCTGGCCCGCGCATGTCGGTGGCCGGCGCCTACATCACCATCCCCGGCGGCGGCGGCGAGATCACCGGCATCGCCGACGACGTGAAGCTGCCCGACGAGATGCGGGTGGGCGTGGTCACCGACGCCGCCGACGCCCGGCGCAAGGCGGCCAACATACTGGCCCACCACGCCGACTTCCTGAAGCTGATCGCCACCGGCGCGGTCCTGACCGTGGGCACCGAGCCCGGCCAGCAGGAGCTGACCGAGGACGAGATGCGCGCGGCCATCCAGGAGGCCGCCCGCCGCGGGACCTACGCCACCGCCCACGCCCACGGGGCCGAGGGCATGAAGTCGGCCATGCGGGCCGGCGTGCGCTCGATCGAGCACGGCTCGCTGATGGACGACGAGGCCATCGCCATGATGAAGGCCAAGGGCGTGTTCCTGGTGGCCGACATCTATGACGGCGACTGGATCGACGCCTACGGCAAGGCCCACGGCTGGCCGGCCGAGACCCTGCGCAAGAACTACGAGACCACCCAGGCCCAGCGCGAAGGCTTCCGCAAGGCGGTGAAGGCCGGGGTCAAGATCGCTTACGGCACCGACGCCGGGGTCTATCCGCACGGGCTGAACGCCCGGCAGATGAAGTACATGGTGCAGTGGGGCATGACCCCGATGCAGGCCGTCCAGTCGGCCACCACCGTGGCGGCCGAGCTGATGGGCAAGACCGACGTCGGCGCCGTCGCCCCCGGCCGCTACGCCGACCTGATCGCCGTCGACGGCGACGCCATGGCCGACGTCTCGGTGCTGGAGCACGTCAGCGCGGTGATGAAGGGCGGGGTGGTGGTGAAGGACTGAGCGCCTAGCCGCCGCGCGCGACGGCGGTCGCGAAGGCGGCCAGGATCACGGCGATCCAGACGCCCGTGGCGATCCACGACCGGATGACGGCGCGCGACAGTTCGGGGTCGTTCAGGCGGAAGGGCGCGCGGCTGCAGTAGAAGCGGCCCGCGGCGTCGCGGGCGGCGAAGGAATAGCCCTGGAAGGTCCGCCAGAGGTCCGGATGCCGCTGGGCCAGGATGCTGCTAACCTGGGCGTAGCGGAACATCGAGATCGCGCCGGCCGCCATGTTGGCGAGAATGAAGGCCAGGAGGAGAAGGGCGTCGGTCAGGCTCATGTCACGGCTCGAAGCGTGACCACAGCATAGGGCGGGGCGATCGGTTTGAAAGCTCCGTTCGGGAAAAGGTCTTCCGGGCGCAATTGCCGCAACGTCGTTGAGCGAATCGCAACCTACAACTTAAGCGTCCCGTTAACCTTTGAGGCGCACCGTCCGTACCATGATCACTCGCCTCCTCATCGCCACCGGTCAGCTGGTCGTCTCGTTCGGGGCGGCCCTGCCGCTCGGCGATCGCCTGCTCGACTCCCGCTACAGCGACGACGAGGGCGAGCACCTGATGTGGGGACTGGGCTTCTATGTCAGCCTGATCCTCGCCGTGGTCTCGCTGTTCGTCTGGAAGCACTAGGAACGGCCGAAGGAGGGGACACACACTCGCCCCTCGCGCCGTGACGATTTTCGAGGCCGCACCGCGAGTGTGTGTCCCCCGTGTCGTCCGCGCATTTCCTTTTATCACTCGAGCCGCCGCAATCTTGCCTGGGGATTCACCAAAAGTCCGCTTGGCTCGGCTCCTGCAGTGTGCAATGCAACACGATGTTGCTGTGCAGCATTGAAACAGCTGTCATGCACGCGCGGTAAGACCGACGCTGAGTGAGCATAAAGGAGTGATCCCCATGGCCGACGAACACACCTACTTCGTTCGACCCGTCTCCGGCGTCTGGCACGTGACCTGGAACGACGCTCCCGACCTGATCGGCTCGTATCCCGCCCAGCCCGAGGCCGTCGGCGTGGCCGAGATGCTGGCCCGCCACATGCGCACCCAGGGCAAGACCGCCCGGGTGTCGGTCTCCGAACCGGAAGTCCGCCGCGCCAGCTGGGGCCGCGCGAGCCTCGGCGCCCAGGCGGCGGCTTAAAACTCACCTTCTCCCTATGGGAGAGGGGTCAGGTAAGAGGCCGCCAGCCGCTCGGCGATCGCTCCCGCCTCGGCCGGGGTGAACACGGTCTCGTCCAGGCACAGCTCCAGCCACAGCCCGTCCACGACGGCCGTCAGGCCAATGGCGGCCAGCCTTGCGTCCACCGACGGATCGCAGGCCGCCAGCAGTTCCTCGAGCCGCGCGCGATAGCCGGCATAGGTGCGCCGGTGGATCGCCGCGACGTCGGCGTCCACCTTCACCAGGCTCCAGAAGGCCAGCCAGGTGGCCAGCAGGTCCGGGTCCAGCACCGGCGGGGCGAAGCTGGCGGTCAGATAGGCCGACAAGCGCGCGCGGGGATCGCCGCCCGCCGCCTCGACCGCCGCCTCCAGCGCCGCGTCGATCCGCGCCCCGGTCGCCTCGTAGGTCGCGGCGATCAGGGCGTCGACGCCGTCGAAATAGTGCCGCAGCAGGCCGGCGCTGACCCCCGCCTCGGCGCAGATCGTCCGCACGGAGGCGCCGGCCACGCCCTTGGCCGCCAGCACCCGGGCGGCGGCCTCGATCAGCGCCGTGCGGCGGACGTCGGGGGCCTCGCGGGTGAAGGCGGCGCGGGGGGTCATGGTTGAAGGCCCAGAGCATCCAAAACGGTTGTCATCCCGGAAGCCCCGCAGGGGTTGTCCGGGACCCAGGGGACCGGGCGAAAGCCGTGCAGCCGCCCCTGGGTCCCGGACAAGCGCTGCGCGCTTTCCGGGATGACAACCTTTGTTGTCGTGATGGGGCGGTGGATCACCACCCCTCCGGCGGCCGCGGCAGCCTTGCCTGCGGGATCAGCGCCCGCATCTTCCGGCCGAAGCTCCGCAACGACACCTCGGTCTCCGCCAGCGGTCCGGCCGTGAAGGTCCGCGAGGCCATGCCCTGCTGCACGCGGGCCACCAGCTCGGTGTCCTCGGCGTTGACCTGGCGGTTGATGCGCCAGTTGAGATACCGCGCCGCCCGCATCTCGCGCCGCTCGTCCGGCAGGGCGTAGGCGATCTCGCGGATCATGGTCCGGGTGGCCGAGACCGGGATGAACTGCATGAAGTCCACCTGGTCCGGATAGATGTCGAAGGCCTGGTTGGGCCAGAGCTTGAAATAGGTCCACAGCCGCTTGCGCTCGGGCGGCAGGTGGTCGGAGTCGGGCAGGATGCGCTGGTAGAGGCGCTCGGACGGGTTGCGCGACGGCTCGTCGATCAGCTGGCCCCACATCTTGTCGACCCAGGTCTGCGCTTCGACGCCGTAGCCCTTGCCGAACAGCCGCGTCAGGCCCGGATGGGCCACGGGAATGTGCAGGCCGTCGGAATAGTTGTCGCTGATGTTCTTCCAGTTCACCTCGCGCGGACGCAGGGTGACGCGGCCGAACGGGACCATCTCCTCGAAGCGGTAGGGCTCCAGCTCGTGGTCGTAGGGGGCCATCATCTCGGCCACGGAAGGGCCGTCTCCCTCCAGCCGCACGAAGACGAAGCCGCGATAGACCTCGGCCTGGAACGGGGCCAGGCCGTGCTTGTCGACGTCGAGGGCCGGGTAGGTCTCGGGATAGGGCGCGGCGATCAGCCGGCCGTCCAGGGCGTAGGTCCAGGCGTGGTAGGGGCAGACGATCCGGGCGCAGTGGCCGACGGGGCCGTCCAGCAGCCGGGCGGCGCGGTGGCGGCAGACATTGGCGAAGGCCCGGACCCCGCCGTCCTTGCCGCGCACCACCACCACGCTCTCGCCCAGGAACTCGAAGGTGTGGAAGTCGCCGCTGCGGGGGATGTCGTTCAGATGGCAGACGATCTGCCAGGAGGGGCGCAGCACCTTGTCCTGCTCCTCGCGGAAGAACCGCTCGCTGCCGTAGATCCAGCCGGGCAGGCCGTAGTCGGCGTCGGGGTCCTGGTCGGGGAGTTGGGCCATATCCATCACCAGATCTCCCTAAACCCGCTCATCCCGGCGAATGCCGGGACCCAGATCCCATAGCGGGGTGGTTGATTGGAGGAGCTCAGAGCTCTTGGCGTCAGCCTCAAAGCCATTCCATCTGGGTCCCGGCATTCGCCGGGATGAGCGGATTCTTGAGACATCACCGCCCCACCAGACTCAGCTTCACCGCCGTCGTGAAGTCCCGGTCGCGCAGGATCTCCCGCGCCGCGTTGCGCCCCGGATTGCCCGAGACGCCGCCGCCCGGGTGGCATCCGGCGCCGCACATGTAGAGCCCCTTGATCGGCGCGCGGTGGCTGGCGTGACCCAGCACCGGCCGCGCCGCCCACAGCTGATCCAGCGACATGTGGCCGTGCATGATGTCGCCGTTGACCAGGCCGAACTTCCGCTCCAGGTCGACCGGCGACAGGATCATCCGTCCCAGGACAGACGCCTTGAAGTTCGGGGCCCACTGGTTGACCGTGTCGATGATCAGGTCGGCCGCCGCCTCGCGCTCGTCGTCCCAGCTGCGGCCGTCCGGCAGGTCCCAGGCGAACTGCTGGCAGAACAGGCTGGCCACGTGCTGGCCCGGAGGGGCCAGGCTGTCGTCCAGGGTCGAGGGGATCAGGATCTCGACGATCGGCCGCTTCGAAATCCCCGTCGCCTTGGCGTCGCGATAGGCCTCGTCCATGTAGTCCAGGGTCGGCGACAGCACGATGCCGCACTGGTGGTGCTCGGCCACGGCCTTGCCGGGCAGGCAGGTGAAGTCGGGCAGCTCCGACAGGGCCACGTTCATGCGGAAGGTGCCCGAGCCGTTCTTGTAGCCCTTGATCGCCTTCTTGAACGGGGCGGGCAGGGCTGACGGCGGCACCAGCGACCCGTACAGCAGGGCCGGGTTGAGGTTGGAGCTGACGATAGGGGCCATGATCTGGGTCCCGTCGACCAGTTGCACGCCCACCGCCCGCTTGCCGGCGCCTTTAGGCATGTCCTCGACATGCACGCCCTCGACCTTGGCGTTCAGCAGGATGTCCACGCCCTTGGCGCGGCAGGCCTTGGCCATGGCCTGGGTGATCGCGCCCATGCCGCCCACGGCGTGGCCCCAGGCGCCCTTCTTGCCGTTCACCTCGCCGAAGGTGTGGTGCAGCAGGACGTAGGCCGATCCCGGCGTGTCGGGGCTGGCGAAGTTGCCGACCACGGCGTCGAAGCCGAAGCTGGCCTTGACCGCGTCGCTCTCGAACCAGCCGTCCAGGACGTCGCGGGCGCTCTTGGTGAACAGGTCCAGCAGGTCGCGCTTGCGCTCGCGGGACAGGCCCGCCAGCCGGCCGCCCTGCTTGAGGCCGCGCAGCAGGCCCGGCAGGCCGTCGCCCAGGTTCGGCGGGGTCTCGGCGGCCAGGTCGCGCAGCACGTCGCCGATCTCGTCCAGCATGTCGTAGTAGGCGGGGAGGCGCTCGGCGTCCTTCTCGGAGAACTTGCGGAACTCGGCCTGGGTGCGCTCCAGCCCGCCGCCCAGCTTCATGTAGGTCTTGTCGTCGATGGGCAGGAAGTTGGAGATCGGCCGCTCCAGGATCCGCAGGCCGTGGCCGTGCAGGTCCATGTCGGCGATGACCTTGGGGCTCAGCAGGCTGACCGTGTAGCTGGCCACCGAGTTGCGGAAGCCGGGGTGGAACTCCTCGGTCACCGCCGCCCCGCCGACCACGTCGCGGGCCTCGCAGACCGTGACCTTCAGCCCGGCGCTGGCCAGGTAGAAGGCGCAGACCAGCCCGTTGTGGCCCCCGCCGATGATGACGGCGTCGCGCTGCTGGACGGCCATGCTCGTTCCTCTCCCCAGAGTGTGGGGAGGAGGTTGCTATACGAGTGTAAAATAGGCAAGAGGCCGCGATGGGCGAAGAATAGTTGAGCTGGCGCGTCGAGCAATCTTGACTAGAGCGGGCAGCTTGCTTCTAGATCGCGCTTAGGGGGAGTCGTCGTGCGAAAGATACCGTATGTTGCGGTCGGGGCCGCTATGCTGGCTCTATGGATCGCGCCCGTTCTGCTGCTGCATGCAGGGGTGAAGTCCTGGTCCGACGCCGGGGTCATTGGCGACTCCTTCGGCCTGGTGAACTCGCTGTTTTCGGGGATCGCTTTGCTGGGCGTCCTCTACACGCTTCATCAGCAACACCGCGACGCCATGAAGCGCGACGAGCAGTTCCTCGAGGACCAGGCTTCTTCGAGAAGCAGCCTGGACCAGCTGATACTCTCGACCCGGCTGCAGATCATCACGACGATCGTCAGCGAAAACAGAAAATCGATCCTGGAGCTGCGGCCGGAGCTGAAGGAGGTTCCCGCTTCGGTGCTGATGTTGATCGATCTGAAGTCCCGCATCCAGAGCGACGAGCGCACCAGCTCCCTGGTTCGCGAGGGGACGTCGGAAGTCATCGCGCTGATCGACGAGCTGATCGCCGCCAGCAGCGAGGTCCGGGACATACGCGCGGCGATGCAGGGTCTCGTCAATCGTCAGGCGGAGAGCTGAGCGATGGAGGCGGACGGCGAGCTGATCCCCCCGCGGCGCAGAAGGTCGGCTTCCGGCAGGGCGCTTCGCCTGAACGTCGAAAAGGACAAGTCGAAGGGCCGCGAACGCCGGGCCTCCGACATCCGAGCTCATCTGGATTCCTTCGTCGTCGGCCAGGAGGAGGCGAAGGAGCGGTTGAGCCTCATCCTCTCCATGTACCTGTCCTGGGACTCCAAGAAGAACGTGCTGCACCCGCCGCCCAACGGTCTCGTCCTGGGGCCGACCGGATCGGGCAAGACCTTTTCCATCCAGATCGCGTGCGCCTATCTCGGCATCCCGTTCCTGATCGTGGACAGCACGACCCTGGTTCCGTCGGGCGCCAGGGGCGGGTCGGCGGTCGAGGAGATCGAATACAGGATCAACAATCTCATCGGCGATCGCGGCAAGATCGTCGTGTTCCTGGACGAGTTCGACAAGATCGCGGCGAAGTCCCACGACAACAACCGCGAATGGAAAGTCGACATCCAGAGATCCCTCCTGAAGTTCATAGAGGGCCAGGCGAAGGTCGCCGAGGGCGGGACGGGGTCGAGCGCGATGGTGCTGGCGGGCGGGGCGTTCGTCGATATCGACGGCACCGAGAACACCCGAAAGCGGCGTCCGGAGGTGGCCAGGCTGCTGAGAGAGGCGCCCAAGGGCACGATCGTCTCGGATGATCTCGTCAATTTCGGCTTCATGCCGGAGCTGGTCGCGCGGCTCCCGGCCATCATCCAGTACGAGTCCCTGCCGGAAGACGCCCTTCTGCAAATACTGAGGCACGGGCGCACCTCGCCTCTACTGGTGTGGCGACAGCATTTTCGAAGAATTGGGAAGACGTTGAAGTTCTCGGACGGCTTCATGCGGGCCGTCGCCAAGCGGGCGGCCGCCCTGTCCATGGGCGCGCGCGGCCTGCAGCAGATCGTCTTCCCGGCCTTGGCCAAGCGGGCCTACGCCTTCGAAGGCAACACCGAGAAGGTGATCAATATAACTGAAGAGATTCTGGAGATATAGTATGGGAAATCTGGTTATACCGGATTGGCAAAATCTAGCTCCGGTAAACGCGTTCCAATACAAGGTCGGGGATATAAATGGGTTCACCCTGACCGCCTATTTCCCGGCGATCGCCGACTGGGAGGATGGCGCGCTGCGGGCGCGACTTCAGGAACGGTTGCGCGAGGATGTCGCGAGCCTTCTGAGAACGGCGGAATTCTTCAACGAAAGCTCCCTGGAGAATAGAAAGGGGGCGGACTATTTCGCGGTCGAATTCAAGGACGACATCTACGACTTCCAGGTCGCCGTCTACCAGGACAGGATTGTCGTCCGCAAGGCCGGCGTCCAGCTGCCCACCTTCCATCACTGGTACCATGCCGCGGTGCCCGGGTTTAAGCAGATATTCGACTCCATTCTGAGCGTCCTGGATAAGGAACGCGGAATGGTGCACAGCGTCACCAGCGTGCAGTATAATTTCGATTTCGTGGCTTATGATTTCGTGCAGCTCGGCAAGAAGCTGCACAACTATTATGTTCTCGGGAAGCTGATAACCCAGGTTCCCGAAGAGTCCGGCGAAATCGTCAATATCGAGGCCGGGAAGCACAGCGTCAGCAGGTTGGACTACAAGGTCAACACCTGGGACGGGGTCGGCGACCGCAGAAGGCGCTTCACCTATGCGGTGAAGGCCCCGTCGAACAGGACCTATGCCGGGCTCTGGTTCGAGCTGTCCTATGGCAGCGAAACCTATACCGATCCGGACACCCAGACCCGGGAATGGTCGAACCCGGGCGTGCTGCTCGAAGAGTACAATCGCGTCTACGACTTCATGTGGGCCAAGGGCCTGGGCGGCTTCATGCGGTCGCTGCTGGGCCACCTGGAGTTCAAGACGACGGCCAGCTACATCCCCTGAAGCCGGCGCGCCCCCGGGGCGGAAGCGGTCGGTCAGGCCCGCTCCGCCTTCCCCCGGGCCGTCAGCCAGTACATCACCGGCGTCGCCACCCGCGACAGCACCGTGCTGGTGATCAGCCCGCCGATGATCACGATGGCCAGCGGGGAGTAGAGCCCCGACCCCTCCATCGCCAGCGGCAGCAGCCCGCCGATGGCCGTGACGCTGGTCAGCAGCACCGGCAGGAACCGCACCTCGCCGGCGCGCTCGATGGCGTCGTGCAGGCCCATGCCGCCCTTGCGCAGCTGTTCGGTGAAGTCGACCAGCAGGATCGAGTTCTTGATCTCGATCCCGATCAGCGCGATCAGCCCGATGGTCGCGGTGAAGCTCAGCGAATAGCCGGTGATCCACAGGGCCGCCACGGCCCCGAACAGGCCGAACGGGATGATGCCGGCCACCACCAGGGCGGTCTTGAACTTCTGGAACTCCAGGACCAGCACCGCCAGGATGCCGAACACCGCCACCATCACCGCCGCGCCCAGGCCGGCGAAGCTCTCCGACTGGGCCTCGGCCTGGCCGCCCAGGGTCAGGCGGTAGCCGGGCGGCATGGGCAGCTCGCGGTCCAGGCGCGCGACCACGTCCTGGGTGACCTTGGCGGTCAGGTAGCCGGTCTGGACATAGGCGCTGACGGCCACCGTGCGCTCGCGGTCGAAGCGGTCGATGCGGGCGGGGCTGGAGCGCAGGGTCGGGGTGGCGATCGAGCCCAGGGGCGCGGCCTCGCCATCGGCGGTGGGGACGTAGATCTTGGACAGGTCGGCCAGGGCGTTGCGGCTGCCCAGCGGATTGGGGCCCACGCTCATGGGCAGCCGGACTTTCACCGCATAGTCGTCGCCGTCGGGATCGCGGAAGCGGCCGGTCTCCTCGCCCGACAGCGCCAGGCGGGCGGCGCGGCGCGGGGCCCCGGCCGGCACGCCCAGAGCGGCGGCCTTGCCCTCGTCGACGCCCAGGTCCAGGTCGGTGCGGTCCAGCCGCACGGGGTTGTTGACGTCGCGCGTGCCGGGCGTGGCCTTCAGGACCTGCTCGGCGCGGGCGGCCAGGGCCTTGAGCACCTCCAGGTTCTGGCCGGTCAGGCGGATCACCACCGGGGCGTCGATCGGCGGGCCGTTCTCGAAGGTGACGACGCTGATCCGCGCCCCGGGGAAGCGGGCGAAATCCTCGCGCAGGCGGTCCAGCACCTTCTCGCTCTGGCCCGGCTCCCAGCGCTCCAGGCTGGCGAACACCTCGGCATAGGTGGTGGCGCTCTCGCGCTGGGTGATGTTGTAGAAGATCTGCGGATTGCCGCGGCCCAGGTTGTCGGCCTGCCAGACGATCTTGGGCTCCTGCTTCAGCCGGGCCTCGACGAAGCGCAGGGCGCGGTCGGTGCGGGCCAGGGGGCTGCCGTCGGGGGTCTCGACCCGGACCAGGAACTGCGGCGTCTCGGCGGCCGGGAACAGGGACGAGCCGACGATCTTCAGCATCGGCACGGTGGTGGCGCAGATCGCCAGCATGATCGCCAGGCTCAGCCACGGCCGCGCCAGGGCGAAGTGCAGCACCGGCCGGTAGAAGCGGTGGATCGCGCCGTTCACCCCGCGCAGCAGCGGGTTGCCCTCCGGGTCGGAGTGCTTGTCCAGCACCCGGCTGGCCAGGAACGGGATGATGGTCATCGACACCAGCAGCGAGGCGCCCACCGTGCACAGCACCGTCACCGGCAGCGACTTGATGTAGGCGCCGGAACCCGCCGGCAGGGCCATCAGCGGCAGGAAGGCCAGCATCAGGCAGGCCGTGCAGCCCAGCACCGCCAGGGCGATCTGGTTGGCGCCGTTGACGGCCGCGGCCGTGCGCTCCTCGCCCTCGCGGATGCGGCGGGCGATGTTCTCGGTGATGACGATGCTGTCATCGACCAGCAGGCCCAGGGCCAGCACGAAGCCGGCGATCGACAGCTGGTTCAGGGTGAAGCCGAAGGCCTGCAGCAGCACCAGGCCGATCAGCAGGCTCAGCGGGATCGACACCATCACCACCAGGCCGGCGCGCGGCCCCAGCGGCAGCAGGGTGATCAGCACCAGGGCCAGGGCGATGCCGAAGTCGCGGAACAGGTTGTTCAGGCGATGCTCGACATTGCGGGCCTGGACGAAGCCGCGTTCCAGCTTCACCCCGGCCGGCAGGGTCTTCTCGTAGTCGTCCAGCACCTTGTCGACGCTGGCGGTGATCTTGGCGACGTCCTGGCCGTCCTTCTGGGTGACGGTGACGAACACCGCGCGCTTGCCGTTGAAGCGCGCCAGGTGGGTGGGCTCGTCCTGGGCCCAGGCCACCTGGGCCACGTCGCGCACCCGCACCACCTGGCCGCCGATCGAGCGCACCGGCGTGTCCTTGACCGCGTCCAGCGAGCGGAAGGCCCCGCCGGCCTTGACGTTGAACCGCCGGTCGCCGGCCTGGACGGCCCCGATCGGGGCCTCGGCCCCGGCGCCCTTCAGGGCGTCGGAGACGGCGGTGGCGGGCAGCTTCAGGGCCGACAGCCGCGCCAGGTCCAGCGACACCCGCACCTCCGACGGCGGCGCGCCGTAGTACAGCGACTGGCGCACGCCGGGCACGCGGTCGAGGCGTTCGCGGAGCCGATCGGCCACCTTCTCCAGGCGGCGCATGGGCAGGACGTCGGAGGTCAGGGCCACCTGGACGATCGACACCTCGGTGGTGCGCACGCGGTCGATGTCGAGGCGGGCCAGGCCGGCGGGCAGATTGCCCCGGATGGCGTTCACCTCGCGCACCACCTGGTCGTACTTGCGCTCGGGGTCGACGTCCCAGGTGAAGTGGACGCGGATCACCGCCGCCCCGTCCAGGCTGGTGGACTCGACCTTGTCGATGTTGTCCAGGCCGTCGACCGCGTCCTCGATGGGGTCGGCGACCAGCTGCTCCATCTCCGACGGCTCGGCCCCGGGCAGGACGGCGCGGATCACGACGATGGGCACGGGGAAGTGCGGGTCCTCGGACCGCGGCACGTTCATGAAGGCGTTCAGGCCCAGCATTACCAGCAGGCCGAAGGCGACCAGGGTGAACTGCCAGCGGCGGACCGCGAACCCGGCGAGGTCGAACTTCATGCGAAGCCCCCAACGCCCGTCACACCCTCAGCCCCCGTCATCCTCGGACTTGTTCCGAGGACCCCTGCTTCAACCAAGTTGCCGCTCCAAGGCGCGCGCGGCGTCGACGAGCGCTGGCCCGCCCCCGACAGCGCGGCGGCGCGAGGGGTCCTCGGAACAAGTCCGAGGATGACGGGGGAGGGGGGCGCGAGATGCTTGCGTTCGTCACGCATGATGGAGGCCACCGGCATCACTTGCCCGCCTTCGCCGCGCCCAGCGCCTTCGGGTCCGTCACCGTCACCCTATCCCCGTCGGACACGAAACCCGCGCCGGCGGTGATCACCCGCGTCCCGTCGGGCAGGCCGGCGACCAGGGCGTCGTCGCCGTCGAAGCCGCCGAACTGGACCGGCGTGCGGCGGGCGCGGCCTCCATCCAGGCGCAGCACGGCCGCCTTGCCGCCCGAGGCTTCCAGCACCGCCTCGGCGGGGATGCGGGCGAAGGTCGGACCCGTCGTGGCGGGCGCGCGGCTGGCCAGGCGGGCGGTGGCGATCTGGCCGCTGCGCAGGTCGGGTCGGGCGGCGACCTCGATCTCGACGGTCACCGCCCCGGTGCGGGCGTCGGCCGACTGGCCCACGCGGGTGACGCGTCCGGCCAGGACCTGGCCGGGCAGGGCGTCCACCGTCACCTCGACCGGCGTCCCGACGCTCACCCCCGCCACCTCGCGGTCGGGCAGGGGCACGCGCAGCACCAGCGGGCTGTTGAGGTCGGCGACGGTGACCACGGCCTGGCCGGGCTGGACCACCTCGCCGGCCTGGGCCTTGCGCTCCAGCACCACGCCGGACGCCGGCGAGACCAGCTGGGCCCATCGCCGGTCGAAGGCGGCGGAATTGTAGGCGGCGGCGGCCGAGCGCACGGCGCTCTCGGCGTCGTCGACCCGCACCTTGGCCACGTAGCCCTTGGCGTAGAGGGTCTTGGCGCGCTCCAGGTCGCGGCGGGCCTTGTCGAGGTCGGACGACGAGGCCTGCTGGCGGGCGTCGACGGCGGCGGGGTCGATGCTGGCCAGCACCTGGCCGGCCCGGACCGGGTCGCCGGCCTCGACCCCGACCTTGGTCAGCACCCCGGCGATGCGGAACGACAGCGCCATCTCGCGGCGACGCTCCAGCGTCCCGGTGGCGGTGACCCCGCCGCTGGCGCGCGGGGCGCCGACGGCGACGGCCTCCACCGCCTGGGGCGGCGGCGGGGCGGCGGGGGTCTTGGCGGGACCACAGGCGGCGAGGAGGGCGCTTGCGAGGAGGATGATCGTGACGCCCGACCCCAACCCTTCCGCCGTCATCCCGGGCCTTGTGCCCGGGACCCCTCTATCCGCCGCAGGTGCGGGAGGGGCGGTTCGCTGGCGCGCCATGGGCGCTTCACGTGCGAGCTGAATCAGGGGTCCCGGGCACAAGGCCCGGGATGACGGCTGAGAGGGGGCGGGTTTCGCGGTCTTGGCGTTCGCGCGTCTTTCCATCCGTCCACGCACAGCCCACCCCCTCGACTATCGATCAGCGATAAGTTATCAGTGATAGATTATCGCTTCTTGTCAAGTCGCCTCGGGCCTGGGAAAGGCTGAAACCGATGAAGTCGCCCCAGGTCCGATCGCCGCGTAAACCCAAGGGCCAGGGGGCCGAGCGCCGCGAGGAGATCCTCGACGCGGCCCTGCGGCTGTTCAGCGCCAAGGACGTGCACGCGGTCTCGACCCGGCAGATCGCCGAGGCGGCAGGGATCAGCCAGCCGGCGCTCTACGCCTATTTCGCCACCAAGGACGACCTGATCGCCGAGCTGTGCGTGCGGGCCTTCGCCAAGCTCAAGGCGCGGATGGACGACGGCAAGTCGCGCTGGACGCCGACGCCCGAAATGTTCGACCGGGCGATGATGACCTATATCGACTTCGCCCTCAGCGAGCCCGACGCCTACCGCGTGGCCTTCATGGTCGAGAAGGGCCCCGAGGGCTCGTTCCACGCCCGCACCGGCGGACGGCCGATGGCGGCGGGCATGGAGGCCTTCCAGGGCTTCGTGGCCATGATCGCCGACCTGCACGCCGCCGGCCTGACCCGCGACGACGACCCCCTGCGCCTGACCCAGACCCTGTGGGCCGGCCTGCACGGCCTGGTCTCGCTGCTGATCGCCCGCTCCGAGTTCCCGTGGGTCGAGCGCGAGGCCCTGATCGCCGGCCACATCGCCATGCTGCGGCGCGGGGCGCTGAAGGGGTGATTTCCGGGGGAACACCCCCTATATCCGCCGTTCCCCATCCCGAACGCCGGAACACCCCCATGGCCAAGCTGCAGCCCCTCGAAACCTTCAGCCTGCAGGAAACCGAGGACGGCTACCGCCTGCTGGTCTCGGCCGTCGGCGGCGAAGCGCTCTACGTCTCGATCACGCCCGACCAGATGGACGACATCATCGAGAGCCTGGAAGCGGCCATGGGCGGGGAAGAGGAAGAGGGCGCCGAGGAAGACGAGGCGTTCTAGCTCCGCCCCCTACGGGGGCGGACAGGCGACGAAGTCGCCAGGTGGGGGCAAGTGGGTGAGCCACGATCCCCGTCCGTCGCCGCGGCGGCGAACACTTGCCCCCTACGGGTCGCTTCGCGACCGTCTTCCCCCGGAGGGGGAAGAGCGCTCCGCCCCCTCACTCCCCCTGAGTCAGCACCTGGCCGTTGATCAGCTGCTGGCCCAGCATCTTCACCACCTCGGGGCTCTGGGCGAACTTGCCGTGGTTGAGGCTGTCGCCGGCCTTCAGCTTGGTCAGGTCGATGACGGTGATGTTGCCGTTGGCCTCCAGCTTCGAGCGGAAGGGCTCGCGGCTGGGGTCGATGGCGCCCAGGCGCAGCAGGTTGCCCGACAGCAGGCGCGAGACCATCAGGGCCCGGTCGTCGCGCGAGACGAAGATGGTGATGTGCGGCGGGTTCGGGCCCAGGGCCTGCACCTGGTGGGCGAACACCTGCGGGTCGATGTCGGGCGAGGCCAGCACCACGTTGTTGATCTTGGCCGGCAGGCCGCCGCGGCGGATGGCCAGCTGGCGCAGGGCCTCCATGGTCAGGTAGGTGCCCATAGAGTGGGCCACCACGGTCATCTCCTTGACCGCCGGGGCGTCGGCCGCCTTGGTCAGGGCCTCCTCCAGGGCGTCGCGCGAATAGATCGCGCTGTCGCGGTCGTACTGGTAGTCCAGCAGCTTGCCGCGCGAGGGCCAGGTGAACAGCAGCGGCGCGGCGTCGGCCTGGGAGTCGGCCACGAACTGGGCGTAGCGGTAGACGGCGCTCTCGAACCGCGTGTTGAAGCCGTGCACGAACACCAGCAGCCGCGCGTGCTCGCCGCCCATGCGGTTGAACCAGGCCAGGGTGTTGGCCTTGTCGGACGGGGCCAGGCTGACGGTGGTGAACGCGGTGGCCGGGTCGGGCGGCTCGTGCTTGGGCCACTCGACCGCCCCGACCTTGTGGCTGGGCGGAACCGAGACCACGATCTCGGCGGCCGAGGCGCTGGTGTCGCGCTCGCCGCCGTAGATCACCCCGGGCGCGGGCGAGGCCGCGCGGGTGGTGACCACCAGCATGTCGATATGGCGCGCGCCGGGCGCCGCGGGCGCGGCGGTCGGCAGCAGGAAACCCTTGGGCGTGCTTCCGCAGGCGGCCAGGACGAGCGCGGCGGCCAGTGCGGCGGTGAGGCGGCGGACGGCGGCCACGGGCGGGCTCCCAAGCGGAAGGCGCATCGTGGCAAAGTCCGCTGGACCGTAAATCAGGCGATCTACCGACGCTGGACGGGGATCGGGGTGAGTCGCGCATTATCAAACCGCCCGGGATGACGGTGCTAATAGGGTTTTGATCGTCGCAGACAGCGCTCGTTCCCTGCTAGACACCGCCCCATGTCCCGCTTCACCGCGTCCGCCGGCCTGCGCGCCGCCTTGCCCTATCTGTGCCTGGTCGGCGCGATGGTGTCGCTGTGCGCGGGCACCTCGTTCGCAAAGACGCTGTTCCCGCTGGTCGGGGCCCAGGGGACCAGCGCCTATCGCGTGGGCTTCTCGGCCCTGATCCTGTGCCTGATCTGGCGGCCCTGGCGCATGCCGATGACCCGCGGGGACCTGCTGGCCGTCGTCCGCTACGGGGCGGTGATGGGCGTGATGAACCTGTGCTTCTACATGGCCATCCGCACCATCCCGCTGGGCCTGGCCATCGCCATCGAGTTCACCGGACCGCTCAGCCTGGCGATGATCCACGCGCGCAAGCCGATCCATTTCCTGTGGATCGCCCTGGCCGTCGCGGGCCTGGGCCTGCTGCTGCCGCTGGGCGACGTCAGCCTGAACCTCGACCTGGTCGGGGTGGGCTTCGCGGCGGCGGCGGGGGTGTGCTGGGCGCTGTACATCGTGGCCGGCCAGCGGACGGGGCACCTGCACGGCGGCCGCTCGGTGGCCCTGGGGATGGCCACGGCCGCCCTGGTGGTGGCGCCGTTCGGCCTGGTCACGGCCGGGGCGGCCCTGCTCAGCCCGCTCGCCCTGGGCCTGGGCCTGGTGGTGGCGGTGGTGTCCAGCGCCATCCCCTATTCGCTGGAGATGGTCGCCTTGCGCGGCATCTCCAAGCGCAGCTTCGGGGTGATGCTGAGCCTGGAGCCGGCGGTCGGGGCCCTGGCCGGCCTGCTGGTGCTGGGCGAGCACCTGGTCGGCCGCCAGTGGCTGGCCATCGCCTTCGTCATCGCCGCCTCGGTGGGGACGGTGGTGACAGACCCGTCGCGCAAGCAGGCCGAGGCGCCGCTGCACGATTAGCAACCGGGGACACGCCCTCGCGGCGTGTCCCCAAGTCTTGGCGCGGCGCTTGCGGTTGGGGACACGCCGCAAGGGCATGTCCCCGGTCTGTCATTCCGCCGCGTAGACCACCGGGTGCACGTGCGCCCACAGGTGCGCGCGATAGGTGTCGAAGCACTGCTCGCCGCAGATCAGGCGCATGACCGCGCCCTCGGCGATGAAGCGGGCGCAGTCGGGGAATTCGCTGACCAGGGGATGCAGGGCCTCGGCGTTCCAGGCCTTGGAATGCTCGATGTCCAGCTGGGCGTGCAGGGCGAAATACTTGCGGGCCGAGGGCGAGACGCCCAGGCGCTTGAGGCCGGCGTCGACGCAGGCCACGCGGCCGGGCGCCGTCAGCTCGACCACGCCCAGGGCGCCGATCGATTGGTAGGTGTAGCGCCGCGTCGTGGCGAAGGCGGTCATGGTGTTGGCCAGGGCCAGCGACTGCCACAGGGTGGAATCGATGGTCGGGGTCAGGCCCAGCACCTGCGTCGTGCGGGTCAGCATCGGGCCGTGCATGCCGGCGGCCGCGCCGCGGCCCATCTCGTCCCAGTAGTTGCGGGCCAGCTCCAGCTTGGCGCGGTCGCTGACCTTGACCTGGGTCATGGCCACCAGGTCGTCGAAGCCGGCCTCGCCGGCCGCCTCCTGGGTCAGGAACCACTGCAGGTCCGGAAGGCTGGCCGCGCCTTCGAGCCAGTCGAACAGCGGGTCGTCCTGGCCGGGCCCGGTCTCCTGCAGCTGTTCGAACCAGGCCACGAAGTCGTCGGCGTTGGTCGGCACGCCGCTGACCAGCGGCAGGATGTGGTCGCGGAACTGCTCGACATACTCGCCCTCGATCCGCTTCATCCGGGCGTCGTCGGACAGCTCGGCCCGCCAGTCGGGATCGGGCGTGCCGACCGCCAGGCGGCGGTGGTTCCAGTGGGCCAGGCCCCGGTGCAGGGCCTCGGCGTCGGGGAATTCCGGGGTGAAGGCGCCGATGCGCGCCAGTCGTTCGCCACCAAACACGGCGTGCTCCTGTGGGGTCTCTTTACGGAAATCGCGGACGGAAAAGGCCGCCCCGGGGAGGGGGCGGCCTCGTCGTTTGATCGCGGGATCAGCGTTGGCCGGTGTTGCCCGGCTCGATGGCGCCGGTGTCGACGCCGCCTTCCAGGCCTTCGTCCAGGCCTCCGACGCGCGTGCCCTCGACGCCTTCGTTCAGGCCGTCGTCACGGCGCTGGCCCTGCTGGTTCTGCTGGCCCGGCGCGTTGCGCGCGGCGTCGTCCTGCTGCTGCTGCGGGGTACGGGTCTCGCCCTGCTGGTTCTGCTGGTCGGCCTGCCGGCGTTGGTCGTCGGACGGTTGCTGCTGCAGGTTCTCGCGGTTGTCTTGCTCGCCCATGGTCGTGGTTCCCTGATCGCGCCGGAGGCTTCCGGCGGGGAGATCAACGGGGGCCGGCGGCGGGTGTTCCTAAGTCGAGAAATCGACGAAAAGCCGCGCATCGGCGCTTATTCGATCCGTATGCTGATCTTTATAACTCCCTTATGCCCGGCCCGGGAATCCGCATGGAGCCCTTATGCCCCGTGGGCGTAGGCCGTCGCTCCTTTCGACGGACTCCGGAGCCGATGGCCCATACATCCCCCGAACCGGCCGAGCCGGCCGCCCGCGCGGCCCGGTTCGGCGCTCTGTGGCTCGGCGCCCTGGGGGTGGTCTTCGGCGACATCGGCACCAGCCCGCTCTATTCGATGCGCGAGGCTCTGGCCCACGCCGGGGCGGTCGACCCGCGCCTGGCGGTGTTCGGCGTGGTCTCGCTGGTGTTCTGGGCCCTGACCCTGGTGGTCACGCTCAAATACGTCGTCATCGTCATGCGGGCCGACAACGGCGGCGAGGGCGGCACCCTGGCCCTGATGGCCCTGGCCCAACGGGCCCTGAAGAAGCGCTCGGCCTGGCTGATGCTGCTGGGCGTGGCGGGGGCGGCCCTGTTCTACGGCGACGGCCTGATCACCCCGGCGATCTCGGTGCTGTCGGCGGTGGAGGGCCTGACGACCGCCCCGGTGATCGGCCCGCACTTCGCCCCGTTCGTCCTGCCCCTGGCCGCCGCCATCCTGCTGGGCCTGTTCGCCGTGCAGATGCGCGGCACCGAGACCATGGGCAAGTTCTTCGGGCCGATCATGCTGGTCTGGTTCCTGACCCTGGCCGCCCTGGGCCTGCCGCACGTGCTGGCCCGCCCCGAGATCCTGGCCGCCCTGAACCCGATGCACGCCGTCCGCCTGCTGGTCGCCGACGGCCCTCTGGGCGTGACCATCCTGGGCAGCGTCTTCCTGTGCGTGACCGGGGCCGAGGCGCTGTACGCCGACATGGGCCACTTCGGCAAAGCCCCCATCCGCCTGGGCTGGCTGACCGTGGCCCTGCCGTGCCTGATGCTGAACTATCTGGGCCAGGGCGCCCTGTGCCTGGCCGACCCCAAGGCCATGGCCAACCCGTTCTTCGGCCTGATCCCCGACGCCTTCTACTGGCCGGTGATCATCCTCACGACCCTGGCCACCATCATCGCCAGCCAGGCGGTGATCACCGGCGCCTTCTCGGTCACCCAGCAGGCGGTGCAGCTGGGCCTGCTGCCGCGGATCAACATCAAGCGGACCAGCGAGACGGTGGCCGGCCAGATCTTCGTGCCGCCGATCAACGTCGCCCTGGCCGCGGGGGTGCTGTTCCTGCTGTTCATGTTCCGCACCTCGTCGAACATGGCCTCGGCCTACGGGGTGGCGGTGACCACGACCATGGTGGTGACCGTCGTCCTGCTGGCGGTGGTGATGCGCGGCTACTGGAAGTGGCCGCTGTGGGCCTGCGCCCTGCTGCTGGCCCCGTTCCTGGCCCTGGACCTGGTGTTCATGGGCGCCAACGTCCTGAAGATCGCCGACGGCGGCTGGGTGCCGCTGGTGGTGGCCGCCGCCATCGTCGTGGTCATGTGGACCTGGCGCGAGGGCGCCGACATCGTCCACGCCAAGGCCCACCGCGACAACATCCCCCTGGCCGACCTGATCGCCACCCTGGAGGCGCGGCCGCCGCACCGCGTGCCGGGCACGGCGATCTTCCTGACCGCCGACGCCGAGGTCGCGCCCACGGCCCTGCTGCACAATCTCAAGCACAACAAGATCCTGCACGCCGACAACATCGTCATGAGCGTGGTCACCGCCGACCGGCCGCGCGTGGACGAGAAGGACCGGATCGAGATCGCGCCGCTGGGCCCCGGCTTCAAGCGGGTGACCGTGCGCTACGGCTTCATGGAGACCCCGCACATCCCCCGCGCCCTGGGCAGCTGCCGCCGCCGGGGCCTGGCCTTCGACCTGATGTCGACCTCGTTCTTCGTCGGCCGCCGCACGGTGGTGGCCTCGCCCCACGAGGGCATGCCGCTGTGGCGCGACAAGCTGTTCATCTGGATGGTCAAGAACGCCGCCGACCCGGTCGACTTCTTCCACATCCCGGCGGGCCGGGTGGTGGAGATGGGGTCGCAGGTGGTGGTGTAGGGCCTCGCCGTCGCACTCGCGCCGGGCTCCGTTATATCGCCCCCGGATTTATTATACCGGCCGACGCGGATCGCGTTGGTAACGGCATGGGTTCGACAGCCGAGGCAAGGCGGAGGATCCGGTGCCGACTGCAGCTTTCACGAATGGGTTTGCCGATTGGGCCAGGCGCCTCGCCGCGGTCGTGGTTCTGCTGGCGCTCGGCGTCGGCGGGCAGGCCCTGGCCCAGCCGGTCGGCCTCGCGCCGCTGGACGCGGTCAAGCCGGCCATGCCGTGCGAGGCGCTGGCCAAGGTCGACGTCAGTGACGCGGTCGGAGCCGGGACGACCATCACCTCGGCCGAGATATCGAGAAGCGGCGACAAGGTCTTCTGCGCCGTCCAGGGCGTGATCGCGCCCAAGATCCGCTTCGAGCTGCGCCTGCCGGTCGGCGGCTGGACCCAGCGATACCTGCAGGTCGGCTGCGGCGGCCTTTGCGGCGTGCTGAACGTGCGGGTCGAGCACGCCGACGGCTGCATCCCGGTGACCGACGGCGCCATCGCCGTGGCCTCCACCGACATGGGCCACGAGGGCCGGAACATGGGCGACGGAAGCTTCGGGACCGATCCCCAGGCGCGCGTCGACTTCGCCTATCGCGGCGTGCACCTGACCTCGGTGGCGTCCAAGGCGCTGATCGCCAGGTTCTACGGCAAGTCGCCGCGCTATTCGTACTTCTCGGGCTGTTCGGACGGCGGTCGCGAGGCGCTGACGGAGGTCCAGCGTTTCTCAGGCGACTTCGACGGCGTCGCCGCTGGCGCGCCGGCCATGTACTTCACCCTCCAGAACAGCTTCTACCATGCCTGGCAGGCCGTCTCGAACACCGGGGCGGACGGCAAGGCGATCCTGGTTTCCGTGCGCCTGCCGATCCTGCACGCCGCCGCCCTGGCCTCGTGCGACGCCGTCGATGGTCTGAGGGACGGCCAGATTGACGACCCGCGCGCCTGCCGCTTCGATCCCGTCGTCGCCCAGTGCAAGGCCGGCCAACCGACCGATGCCTGCCTGACACCGGCCGAGGTCGAGGCGGCCCGCAAGCTCTATTCCGGTCCGGTCGACGCCAAGGGGCGCCACTTCACCTTCGGCCAGCCGCAGGTCGGGTCGGAGCTGTCGTGGACCGGCGTCTTCGTGCCGCGCGCCGCCGACCAGCCGCTGATGAGCCACGACGCGGCCGAGCAGCCGCTGAAGTACCTGATGTCGCCGACCAATCCGCCGGCCGGCTACAGCTTGGCCGACTTCAAGTTCACCGGCGAACAGTTCGAGGCGCTGAAATGGGCCCACGGCCTCTATGACGCCACCGAGACCGACCTTCGCCCGTTCGCGGCCAGGGGCGGCAAGCTGATCGTCTGGCACGGCTGGTCGGACCCCCACATCTCGCCGCTGGGCACGATCGCTTGGCGCGACGCCGTGGTCGGCGAGATGGGCCAGGCGCAGGCCGACGGGATGATGCGGCTGTTCCTGTTCCCGGGCCTCTATCACTGCTTCGGCGGCGACGGCCTGAGCCAATTCGACATACTCACCCCGCTGATGGCCTGGGTCGAGGCCGGCCAGGCGCCGAACACCGTCCTGGCGGGCAAGGTCGACATGCCCGACTTCGGCCCGCCGCCGCCCGGCCGCGACGGTCGCGAAATGGGGCCGCCTCCGGGCGCGATGGGACCGCCTCCGGGCGCGGGCCTCGGCGGGCCGCCGATGGACGAGCTACCGCCCCTGACGCCGACCCGCGTGCGGCCGGTGTTCGCCTATCCGCAGGTCGCCGCCTACAAGGGCTCGGGATCGACGGACGCGCCGGGAAGCTTCGTGGCCAAGACGCCCGCGACCAGCCCGGCTTCACGCGACGCCTACGCCGCCGCCTTCGTGGCGCCGCGTTTCCACCAGGACTGCACCGTCGATGGCAAGGCCTTGGCCTGCGCGCCGACCGCCAAGCCGTAGCTGAAGAGAAACAACCTGAAGCGCTCTTGGTATCGGCGACGACAGGACTAAGCGGCTCATGTTGCAAGGCTTTGAGCCGCGTTTTCTCTGCCGGGTCCAGTTATAGGTCGCTGGGTTTATCTATACCGGCGGCCGCCCCCCCTCCTGCTAGCTGAGATGAGGCTCCACGAGAGCTCGTTGAAGCGGTCCAGAGAGCACCTCACCCGCGGTGCTGCACAAGAGATCGCGATGTCTCGCATGATCCAGGAGGGAACATTGACTCGAACCTTGGCCTTGAAGCTGGCCCTGCTCACCACGGCCCTGGCTCCGGCCGGCCTCGCGTCCCAAGCCTACGCCCAGGACAAGGCTGACGCGGCGACCACCACCATCGAGGAGGTCGTGGTCACCGCCCAGAAGAAGACCGAGCTGGCGTCGAAGACGCCGATCGCCCTGACGGCCTACAACGGCGAGGCCCTGAAGGCCCAGGGCGTGGTCAGCGTCTCCGACCTGCAGAACCTGGCCCCGTCGGTGAACATCGGCCGCGACGGCTTTGGTGTAAACGTTAACATTCGCGGCGTCACCACCACTGACACCACCAGCAAGGGCGAGCAGGGTATCGCCTTCAACGTCGACGGCGTGGCCATCGGCCGCCCGACGATCCAGGGCCTGTCGTTCTTCGACGTCGAGCGCGTGGAGGTCCTGCGCGGCCCGCAGGGCACCCTCTATGGCAAGAGCAGCACCGGCGGCGCGATCAACGTCATCACCAACAAGCCCAAGGAAGACTTCGAGGCCTCGGCCAACCTGGAGTTCGGCAACTTCAACGCCCGCCGGGCCGACGCCGTGGTCAACATGCCGGTCAACGACGTCCTGTCCCTGCGGGCGGCGGTGAACACCAACAAGCGCGACGGCTACATCTATCCGGCGGACGGCTCGCCCGCTCGGAACGACCAGGACGACGTCTCGGCCCGCCTGGCGGCCCTGGCCAAGTTCAACGACGACACCAGCCTGCTGGTCAGCGCGACCTTCGGCAGCGTGCGCGGCGTGGGGCCCGCCTCGGTGATCTACAATCGCTGGCTGACCAAGTCGGGCGAGGAGGCCCGCAAGGTCTACGGCAACCCGTTCGGCAGCCGGACCAACGAGGACTTCAACAACTACAACGTCGAGTTCAAGACCGCCTTCAGCGGCGTGGCCGTCGACTATCTGGGCGCCCGCCACGACTTCTCGGCCAATGACCGGACCTCGTCGGTCAACAATCCGCTGGGCAACTATCAAGGGCCGCCGCCGGCCGTGGGCACCTATGCCTGGCGGCAGTATCGCGGCGACGTCACCACCGACTCGCATGAGCTGCGGTTCTCCAACGCCGACAGTGGGCGTTTCGACTGGGTCGTCGGGGCCAACTACACCCAGGAAGACATTCACGAGAGCGACCACAACTGGTCGGCGCCCGTGAGCAACGCCACGCTCGCGGGCAGCCGGAACGGCATCGATCCGGTCAACAACACCGTCCACACCTCCAAGGGCGTCTTCGGCCAGGCGACGTTCCATGTGACGGATCGTTTCAACCTCACGGGCGGCGTGCGCCGTTCGTCGGACGAGGTCGATCGCAAGGGGACCTTCGCAGCGGGGCCAGGGCCGTGGCCGGACGCCGGCGGTGGGGTCTGCGAGGCCCCCGAGGACTGCATCGGCGGCCCGAACAACGGCTATCAGAAAGCCAAGAAGACCACCTACCGGTTCGCGGCTGACTATCAGGTCGCCGAGGGTCAGATGGTCTTCGGTTCGATCGCCACGGGCTACAAGGCCGGCGGCTTCAACGACTTCGACCCGGCGACGGGCGGGGTTGGGACCTACGATCCGGAATCCCTGACGGCCTATGAGGTCGGCTATAAAGGCCGGCCGGTGTCGAACCTGCAGATCAACGCCACGGGCTTCTACTACGACTACGAGAAGGCCCAGGTCTCGAGCCTGGTCAACATCGCCGGCAACAACGTCATCTATACCCGCTCGGTGCCGGTGACGATCTATGGCCTGGAAATCGAGACCAAGTACAAGCCCGCGCCGAACGACCAGGTCGACCTTGCCGCCACCTTCCTGCATTCGGAGTACGACAAGTTCTATGCCGGCATCGCCCAGAACATCGACTGGTCGGGCTACCGCCTGGACAAGACGCCCAAGGCGGCGCTGACGGGGAGCTACTCCCACGTCTGGGACCTGCCAAACGGCGGCTCGCTGACCGGCCGGCTGGCCACCAAGTACAGCAGCGGCTACCTGACCAGCGACATCGTCAACGCCAAGCAGTTCAAGCAGGACGATTTCACCCGCACCGACCTGACCCTGACCTATCTCGACAGCCAGGGGCGGTTCAGCCTGATGGGTTTTGTCAAGAACCTCGAGAATGACCTGCAGATGATCAACGCGCCGGCCAACTATTCGGCCGCCATCCCGGACTCGGCGGCGATCGCGATCAGCGAGCCGCGCATGTTCGGCGTGCGCGTGGGCGTCCGCTACTGAACCTCGGCCCCCCCGGCCGGTTGGGCGCCGGGACATCGGCGCGAACTCGGGCCCGGCGCGTCGATCGCGCCGGGCCGCTTTCTTTCCGCCGATCTCTACGAGATGGCCCGCGCGCCCCGGATACCCTCCGCCCACGTCATCGCCGACGCGGTGGCGGGCGCCGTCGATCTTCATGCCGCGTCGCGCTGATGGGGCCGGGCCGGCTCTCGTCGGCCAGGACAGCGCCGATGGGATGCTCGCCCTTCACCCCGCCATCGCCTCGCGCTTCTCCTCCAGGGCCAGCCAGTCCTCCTCGGCCGTGGCCAGGTCGGCGCGGGCCTTGTCCAGGGCCTTCATCAGCTTGTCGAAGCCGGCCGGGTCCTTGGCGTAGAGGTTCGGGTCGTGGAGCTTGGCTTCCAGGTCGCCGATGATCCTGGGCGAGGCGGCGATCAGGGCCTCGCATTCCTCGAGGCGCCGCTGGTCCTTGTAGGACAGCTTGACGGTCTTCTTCGGCGGCGGCGGGGCCGACGGGGTGACGATGGCCTTGTGCGAGCCCGTGCCCGTGGCGAAGTCGCCGGCCGCGCCGCGCGCGCCCTTGAAGAAGTCCGGGGCCTGGTCGATCAGGTCGCTCCAGCCGCCGGGCGTCTCCAGCACCTTGCCGTGGCCGTTCATGGCGATGGTCGAGGTGGCCAGGCGGTCGATGAAGTCGCGGTCGTGGCTGACCAGGATGAGGGTTCCCTCGAAGTCGGCCAGCACCTCTTCCAGCAGGTCCAGGGTGTCCATGTCCAGGTCGTTGGTCGGCTCGTCCAGGACCATCAGGTTGGTCGGGGTGGCCAGGGCCCGAGCCAGCAGCAGGCGGTTGCGTTCCCCCCCCGACAGGCTGGTGACCGGCTGGCGCAGCTGGGCCTCGGTGAACAGGAACTCCTTGGCGTAGCCGGCCACGTGCTTGGGCTGGCCGCGCACCAGGATCGAGTCGCCGCCGCCGGGGGTCAGGAAGTCCCACAGCGTCATCTTCTCCGACAGCGCCATGCGGTTCTGGTCGACGTAGGAGATCTCGAGATTGGTGCCCAGGGTGATGGTCCCGCTGTCGATCGGGATCTCGCCCAGCAGCATGCGCACCAGGGTGGTCTTGCCCGCCCCGTTGGGACCGACCAGGGCCACGCGGTCGCCGCGCAGGATGCGGGTCGAGAAGTCCTGGACGATCACCCGTTCGCCGAAGGTCTTGGTGACGTGCTTGGCCTCGACCACCTTCTTGCCGGACGTGCCCGAGCTCTCGACGGCCAGGGTCATGCTGCCGCGCTTGTCGGCCTGCAGGTCGCGCTTCTGGGCGCGCAGGTCCATCAGCGCCCGGCGGCGGCCCTCGTTGCGGGCCCGGCGGCCCTGGACGCCGCGCGCCAGCCAGGCGTTCTCGCGCTCCAGCTGCTTGTTCAGGCGCCGCTCCTCGTCGGCCTCGGCGGCCAGCACCTGCTCGCTCCAGACCTCGAACTCGTGGAAGCCCTTGTCCAGGCGGCGCACCTTGCGGTGCTCCAGCCAGAAGGTGCGCTGGGTGACCCGGTTCAGGAAGGCGCGGTCGTGGCTGACGATCAGGGCCGCGCACTTGGAATTGGCCAGCTCCTCTTCCAGCGTCTGGATGGCGAAGATGTCCAGGTGGTTGGTCGGCTCGTCCAGCAGCAGCACGTCGGGCTGCTCGGCGAACGCCCGCGCCAGCGCCGCCCGGCGCCGCTCGCCGCCCGACAGGCCCACCGTGCCCTTGGCGTAGTCCAGGCCGAAGTCGGCCAGGGTGGCGTGGGCCTCGTAGTCCTCGGCCCCGCCGGCCGTGCAGTAGTCCAGCAGGGTCTCGCCGGTGATGTCCGGCTCCTGGCTGACATAGACGATCTTGGCGCCGGGCTGGGCCGCGCGCTCGCCGCTGTCGGCCTCGATGCCCTGGGCGGCCAGGATCTTCAGCAGGGTCGACTTGCCCGCCCCGTTGCGCCCGACCAGGCAGGCGCGCACCCGCGGCTCCAGCGCCAGGTCCACCCCGTCGAACAGCGGCTTGGCCCCATCGGCGAGGCGGACGTCCTTGAGGGCCAGGACAGGGGCGCGAGTCGGGGAAGCCATGATCGAGAGGGTCTAACTGTCGGACGGGAAGGCGAGGAGATGGGGGCGTATAGCAGGCGGGGCGAGGGGGCGGTGGGATTTATTGGGGCTTGCCCCGGCGGGCGAAACTAGCGCTACCTTGGCGAGCATGACCGACACCGCCGAACCCATCGCCAAACCCTATCGCGTCCACATGGTCGCCGCCGTGATCGTGGCGGGCCTGCTCTGGCTGGCCGACGGCCGGCTCTGGCCCTCGGTCGCGGATCGCCTGGGCGGCTTCTTCTGGCTGTTCCTCCTGCTGCAGCTCGTGCCGAACGCCTGGCTCTCGAAGTCGCGGCTGGGGCGGGTCGTGGCCGTGCTGCTCTACGGCGCGTTCTTCTGGATCGTCGGCGAAGGGCTCAGCGCGCGGGCCGCCGAGAGCAGCGGAGCGCGCAACCTGATCCTGCTGGGCGGGGGCTGCATCCTGGCGGTGATCGCCGCCAACGCGATCTGGGACCGGGCGCCGCGGGCCTGGCGCGCCCGGATGGCGGCCTCGCGGATCACCTACGGCGTCGGCTCCTGCGTGCTGCTGGTCCTGGGCGGCGGCCTGATCTGGACCTTGATCGGCGCGCTCGACCCGGGCGCCGGCGCGGGCGCGCGGGCCGGCCTGACCGCCCTGTTCCTGGCCATGGGCGGCGGCCTGGCCCTGGCCCTCTGGCGGCTGGAGGGCTGGGCCCGCACCTTCGCCTGCTGGACGGTGGTTTCCCTGGCCTGGATCGGGATCATGACCGGCCTGGCCGCGGGCGCCGCCCCGTCCGGGATCGACCTCGGCGGCTGGCTGTTCGCGCTCCTCCCGCCCCTGATCGTCGGCGCGGTGCTGCTGGCCTACTACCGGATCAACAGGGCCTACAGGGTCTGACGGGGACGCACACTCACGGCAAGGCCTTGGCCGGTCTGGCTGGGGCCGTGGAGTGAGTGTGTGTCCCCTGTGTCGCCCGCTGCCGGGCCGCTGATCCCAAGGGGCGGCCTGTCCGCGTGGCGCCGCGCACCAGATCGTATCCTTCTTCGGGAGCGTCGAGATCGAAGAAGGTCGCCATCTCCGCGCCCAGGAGTTCGGCCAGCGGTTCGGGCGTCAGCAGGGGATCGGCCTCGCCGGTCAGGTGCGCCCGCACGCTGGACCAGGGCCAGTCGGCGGCCCGTTTGGTCAAGCCCGCGCGCACGGGGTTGAGGCCTACATAGCGAGCGCAAAGCCGAAGGTATGGCTCGTCCATCGGAAACGAGGCGAACCGGCCTTGCCAGAGATAGCCCGACCAACCTTCGCGGCGATTGATATGACGCGCGTAGCGGACGTGAGCCGCGCCGATCGCGCGCGCCAGGCTCGCCTCGTCGGGAGGCGTCGCGATCAGGTGGACGTGGTTGGGCATCAGGCAATAGGCCCAGACCTGGACCCCGGCCTCGGCGAAGACGCCGGCTGCGATGCGTAGATAGGTCGCGTAGTCGTCTACGCTGAAGAAGGTCGACTGCCGTCGATTGCCGCGCTGGGTCACATGATGCGGAACGCCCGGGAACACCACGCGCGCCGTTCTGGGCATCGATGCGATCTCCCCCGAAGATGATAAATGATGTTCTCTATTTGTTCTATTGTCGAGGAAGCGGTGGGCGAAGGTGGGGACACACACTCACGGCACGGCGTCAGCCAGTCCGGCAGAGACTTGAGAGTGAGTGTGTGTCCCCTGTGTCGTCCCCAACGAAAAAGGGGCCGCCCTCGCGGGCGGCCCCTCCTCTCATCGGGGGCGAACTGATGCCCCCGTACGCGAGATCCTAGTACTTCAGGCGGACGCCCACCCGGAAGTAGCGGCCCACGATGCCCGACTGCGAGTAGGTCGGGTTCCAGTTCACGCCGGCGTAGTTGGCCGGGTTGAACATCGGGCCGGTGTCGAACAGGTTCATCACGTCGGCGTAGACGGTGGCCTTCTCGTTCACGTCGTAGGCGCCCGTCAGGTCGACGGTCGTGAACGACTTGACGCGGCAGTTGAAGGCGGCGTCGCCGTAGAGGCAGCCCTCGGTGTAGCTGTCGTCTTCCTCGCGCATGCCGCTGACGTAGCTCATCACGCCCGTCACGTGGATCGGGCCACGCTCGAAGGTGTTGGTCCACGACAGGCGGTTCTTGGGGGTGCCGGCGCCCGACGACAGCACGTACGGCGCTTCCTTGCCGACGTAGTTATACGTCGTGCCGTCCTGCGTGTACTTGTAGTCGAAGATGGTCGTGGCATCGAGGTTGCTGGTCCACTTCACGTCGGCCGGCAGGTAGAACGTGGCTTGGACGTTCAGGTCCAGGCCGCTGGTCACCAGCGAGTCGGCGTTGATGTAGGGCGAGCTGACCGACAGCACGCGCGGCAGGGCCGTCGGGTGTTCCGGGTCGATCGCGTCCGGCGTGACGATGTAGCCGGCCGGGATGGCCTCGCCCGCGTAGTACGCGGCCAGGGCGACGCCGGCGCTGGCCTGGGCGATCACGTCGGTCTTCTTGATGTGGTAGTAGTCCAGCGAGATGCTGAAGCTGCGGGTCGGAGCCCACACGGCGCCCAGGGTGTAGCTGGTCGACTTTTCCGGATCCAGGTCCGGGTTGGCCGTGGTGATCGACGAGAGCGAGTAGTCCTTGATGTACTCGTTGTTGCCGTGCGAGTCGCGGAAGGCCGCGTACTTGTCCGCCTTGAACGAGAACGTCGTGAAGCCCTGGCTGGCCGAGTTGCCGGCTTCCGAGAACGACGGCGCGCGGAAGCCCTTCGAGATCGTGCCGCGCAGGGCGACCGTCTTGATCGGGGTGAACTTCACGCCGATCTTCGGCGAGAAGTTGCCGCCGAAGTCCGAGTAGTGGTCGTAGCGGCCCGAGGCGTTCACTTCGATCTTGTCGGTGATCGGCATGCCCAGTTCGGCGAAGGCCGAGGCCACGGTGCGGTTGCCCTCGGTGCGGGCGTTGCCCAGGCCTTGGGCGTCGTTCACCGGGTTCAGGGCCGGGTCGTTGGTGGCTTCGTAGCGGAACTCGCCGCCCAGGCCCAGCTGGGCGTCGCCGCCCGGCAGGCTGAAGACCGGACGCGAGGCCTGGAAGTTGATCGAGTCCAGGTCCGTGGTCGAGGTCTTGGCCAGGTCGGGCGACAGCGCGCTGCGCACGGCTTGGCTGTTCTTGGTCGGGTCGATGAAGTTGTAAGCGCCCGTCTGGATGTCGCTCATCAGCTGCTTGTAGCTGATGAAGCCGGTCAGGGTGCTTTCCAGCGAGTCATGCGCGATCACCAGGTTGGCCTGGTAGTTCCAGTCCGCGGCGGCGCCCTTCACGCCGCCCACCAGGCGCAGCATGCGGTTGGTGTAGTCCGACGTGGCCGGGATGTCGCTCCAGCGGTACTTGGTCAGGGCGTACTGGCCGCTGGCCGCGAACGGGTTGTTCGGGTTCAGCTGACGGTCGGCGGCGGTGGCGCAGTCGGCGCCGGCCGAGCAGATCCACACCGGCAGGACCAGGTTCGACAGGTTGTTCGGCGTGCTCGAGGTGAGCGTCGTCGGGGTGCCGTTCACCGAGGTCTTCGACTGGACGAAGCTGCCCGACATGTAGGCTTCGAGGTTGTCGGTCGGCTTGATCGTGAAGCGGCCGTAGATCGCGGCGCGTTCCTGCTTGGGCTGGATGTCGGCGAAGTTGGCGACGTTCTGGGCGCAGTAGGTGCCCATCGAGACGCCGTCCTCGTCGAACTGCTCGGTCAGCGGGGCGTTGCTGGCGCAGGTGCGCAGCGGCTGCCAGACCGAACCGTCGACGGCCAGGCCGGTGGTCAGGTCGTTGCCGGTGATCGTGGCCGGCTTGACGTTGCCGTAGAAGGTGCTGCCGCCGGTCTGCGGGTTGTTGTTCTGGCCGCCGGGGATCGAGGTCAGGTCGTTGGTGTTGTACGGGAAGCCGCGCTGGTCGCCCTTGATGCGCTTGTCCAGCTGGTACTCGACGTCGAGGTAGACGTTGTACTTGTCGGTATCCAGGTCGCCGTAGCCGACGTCGCCGGTGAAGCGGAACTGGTCGCCGCCGCCGTGCTGGCTGGTGCCGTACGAGGCGTCGGCGCTCATGCCCTGGTAGTTGGACTTCATGATGATGTTGACGACGCCGCCGATGGCGTCGGCGCCGTACAGCGACGAGGCGCCGTCCTTCAGGGTCTCGATGCGCTCAACGGCGTTGAACGGGATCGAGTTCAGGTCGACGAACGCCTTCTGGCCGTCGTCGGCCAGCGGATAGTTGGCGTTCCGCAGGCCGTCGATCATGACCAGGGTCGAGTTGACCGACAGGCCGCGCAGCGACACGCCGGTCGAGCCGGCGGCGAAGCCGCTGCCGAAGGCGGCGGGGATCGAACCGGAGTTGTCGGCCGACAGGCTGCGGATGGCGTCGGAGATCGTGGTGATGCCCTGGGCCTTCAACTGCTCGGTGGTCTGCACGGTCACCGGCGACGGGGTCGCGGTGTCGGTGCGGCGCAGCAGCGAGCCGGTGACGACGACGGCTTCGACTTCGTTGTCGGCCGGCGCGGCGGCCTGGGCGGCCGTGGGGGCGGCGTCCTGGGCGTTCGCGGCGAAGGCGGCGAAGGTGGCGACCCCCGCGATCATCGTCGTCGCGAGCAGGCGCCCGCGGTTGGTCTGCAATTTCATGTCGGTCCCTCCGGGCGCTCGGAGCCTGGCCCTATCGACCCGCTCGTCCCGTCGCCCTGTCAGTTTCAGGTTTCCCGGAGGACCTCCGTCCCCGGTTGACGTTGGGATAGGAGCGGCCCGAGACGACCGTCAATCGTGGACGCCGTTATGTAATGAATATGTCTAGGACCTGTCACATCCAAGCAACGGCTGATACCCAATTGCGGCGGGAATGGGACTTTTGGGTGTCAGCGGTGCAATGGGGCGTAGAGAAAACGCCGATATCTAAGCCTCACTATTCAGATGAGTCCTCAAATAGCTCTGTGATCTGAGTGTGTATCCTTGCGAGGTTGTAAGTACTGTAACGTTGCTCATCGACGGTCGATATCTTCAGATCGATTATCGATATGTGTAACCGCACAAATGGTTGATTTCAGACGGTTTGATGCGCGCCGTAAGAGGTTGCGGGGCGGCAGGCATTTGGGGGATGGAACGGGGATGGAGGGCGCGCGACACCCTCTCTCTTGGAGAGAGGGAGGGGCCCATGGCGAAGCCATGGGAGGGTGAGTGGTTACACCCTCACCGAAAGGGGCGTCGGCCGTTCGGCCGGCCGTCTTGCTCTTCTTCCCACGGTACAAGCGTGGCGGAACGGATGGAGGTTTCCGGTCGGCGGTGAAACCACTCACCCTCCCACCGCTTCGCGGCGGGCCCCTCCCTCTCTCAAAGAGAGAGGGATTCAGGTTGCCTAGTAAGGCAGCTGCTCCGGCGCCTGGCCCGGCGTCGGCGCGCTGTCCGGCGTGGCCGGGGGCTCCAGCTCCGAGGCCGAGCGGGCGAATTCGGCCGACAGGGTCTCGTAGAAGCCGTTGCGGGGATCGGGCGAGGACTGGGGCTCGGGATCGGGCAGCAGCCACGGGAAGTCGCGCACCGCCACGCCCTCGTGGGCCACCAGCATGTAGCGCCGCCAGATGCTGGCCGGGATGTCGCCGCCGACCACCTTGTTCATCGGCCGGTCGTCGTCGTTGCCCACCCAGACGCCGGTGACGTAGTCGGGGGTGAAGCCCACGAACCAGGCGTCGCGCCAGTTCTGGCTGGTGCCGGTCTTGCCCGCCGCCGGCCAGCCGAACGCGGCCCGCTTGGCGGTGCCCACCTCGACCACCTTCTTCATCATCTTGACCATCATGCTGGCCTTGCTGATGTCGTAGACGCTCGATGGCGTCGCGGGCGCGGTGTGGTTGAAGATCGGCTCGCCGCCCTGGGTGGCGATGCTCTCGATCACGTAGGGCTGGACGCGCAGGCCCCCCTGCTGGAACACCTGGAAGCCCGAGGTCAGCTGCAGCAGGTTGACCTCGTAGGCCCCCAGCGCCACCGACAGGTCGGGGTTGGAGGGCAGGCTGGTGATCCCGAACCGCCGGGCCAGGTCGCCGATCGCGGGACCCCCGGCCTCCTGAGCCAGCTTGACGGCGATGGTGTTGATCGAATTGACCAGGGCGTCCTGCACGGTCATCGGGCCGCGATAGCCGCCGGCGTAGTTCTCGGGCTTCCAGTCGCCGAACTGGACGGGGCCGTCCACGCGGATGTCGGTGGGCAGCACCCCCTTCTCCAGGGCGGCGGCGTAGACGAACGGCTTGAAGGTCGAGCCCGGCTGGCGGCGGGCCTGGACGGCGCGGTTGAACGGGCTTTCGCCGTAGTCGGTGCCGCCGACCATGGCGCGGATGGCGCCGTCGCCCGACAGCGACAGCAGGGCCGCCTGGCGGGCTCCGGCGCCCTCGCCGGCCACGCGGATGGCCTCGCGGACCGTCTGGGCCCCGGCGTGCTGCAGGCGCGGGTCGATGGTCAGGCGCACCACCAGGTCGGGGGCGTTCTGGCCGGCGATGCGGACGGCTTCCGAGGTGGCGTAGTCCAGCACCCAGCCGAAGTCGCCCTCGTCCTGGGCGGCCAGGGGCGAGAGGCGCGGGGTGTCGTCCAGGGCCCGGCTCTCCTGCTCGGCGGTGATCCAGCCCTCCTTGCGCATGTTGGCCAGGATCAGGCGCGAGCGGGCCAGGGCGCCGGACATGTCGCGGGTCAGGGCCAGGCGCGAGGGGGCCTTCATCAGGCTGGCCAGCAGGGCCGATTCCGACAGGGTCAGCTGGCTGGCGGGCTTGTTGAAATAGGTCTGGGCCGCGCCGTCGACGCCGTAGGTGCCGGCCCCGAAATAGACCCGGTTCAGATAGAGCTCGAGGATCTCGTCCTTGGTCAGCACCCGCTCCAGCTTCCAGGCCAGGTACATCTCCTGGACCTTGCGCCTGGTGATGCGGTCGGGGGTCAGGAACAGGCCCTTGGCCAGCTGCTGGCTGAGGGTCGAGCCGCCCTGCACGGTGCGGCCCGCCTTGTGGTTGGCCCAGGCGGCGCGGGCGATGCCGTAGAGGTCGATGGCCCCGTGCTTGTAGAACCGCCGGTCCTCGGCGGCCAGGAAGGCCAGGGGCACGTAGTTGGGCACGCCGGCCAGGGTGATGCGCTGGCCGTAGCGCGGGCCGCGGGTGGCGATCACCTGGCCGTTGCGGTCCTCGAAGCGGATGCCCGGCGCCCGGTTCACGGCGAACAGGGCCTCGCGCGAGGGCAGGGGCGGGGCGTCCTTCAGGTACTTGAGCCAGACATAGGTCCCGCCGGCCCCGGCGGCCAGCAGGCCCAGGACCAGCACGACCAGCAGCGGGATCCAGATCCACCGCGCCTTGCGGGCCTTCGCCTTGGCCTTGGCGTGCTTCAAATCCGCGCGGTAGGGCTCTTCCGGCGGCGGCTCGGGAGGCGGCGGCGGGGGCGGGGAAGCGCCGAATTCCGGCGGCCGCGCGGGCTCCTGGCCCGCCGGCTTGTCGTCGAAGCGATAGGGCGGCAGCGTCCAGTCGTTCAAGTCGGCCCCACGGTCCCGTTTGGTCTCAGCGTCATTTGGGTTTAGGACGCCGCGATGATGGCGCGCAAACCTTTCTGGGAGACGAAGTCCCTAAACCAGATGACCGTCCCCGAGTGGGAGAGTCTATGCGACGGCTGCGGCCTTTGCTGCCTGGTTCGCTTCGAAGACGAAGACACCGGCGAGATCATCCCCACGCGGGTGCACTGCCAGCTGTTCGACGAGCACCGCTGCACCTGCAAGGACTATCCCAACCGCAGGAAGACCGTGCCCGACTGCATCAAGCTGACGCCCCACAACATCGAGGGGCTGGAGTGGATGCCGCCGTCCTGCGCCTATCGCCGGCTGCATGAGGGCAAGTCGCTGCCGCTGTGGCACCCGCTGATCACCGGCGACCCGGAAAGCACCCACAAGGCGGGCATCTCGGTGCGCGACCAGACGGTCAGCGAGCTGTGCTTCGAGGACCCGGAGGACGCCCTGGACTTCGTGGCGACCGACCTGATGTACGACAAGAGCGACGTGATCTACGACCCCGAGGACTGACGCCTCAGGCCTCCGTCCGCCGCTCGTCCAGCGCCGGCCACGGGACAAAGGCCAGCAGCAGGTAGCAGACGAAGACGCCGCCCGGGATCAGGCACAGCGCCACCCACCAGGGCGAGAAGCCGGCCCGCTGGAGAATTCGCGCGCCGGGATACAGGGTGGCGCACAACACGGCCGTGGCGCCCAGAAAGACCAGCCAGTGAATCCAGGACATGCTTCCCATCGCGGGCTCCCCAAAAGCAATGGTCGAGCTTGCGCCTTTTCGGGAGACGCCCGCAACCCCTCGCATCGGTATGTTCCCGGGCCCGGCAAGGGTTTGCACCGATAGACAGTCTGGGGTCCCAGCCGGATCGTCGCCACGGATCAGGCCTCCGGAGCGCGACCATGGACAGACGGCATTTCACCACCCTCGCCCTTGGCGGCCTCGTCTTCACCGCCGTCGCCCGGCCCGCCCTGGCGGCCAAGCCGCCGGCCGAGTGGGACGGGCTGGTCAAGGTCAAGGCCAAGCGGTTCGAGCTGGTCTATCTGCGGCCGGGCGCCGACTTCCGCGGCTACGCCAAGGTGATCATCGACCCCACGGAGATCGCGTTCGAGAAGAACTGGCAGCGCGACTTCAACAGGGACCAGCGGTCGCCCTCGATGGAGATCACCGACCGGGACATCGCGCGCATCGCCGAGGAGGGCCGCAAGGGCGCGACCAAGATCCTCGAGAAGGCCTATACGGACGGCGGCTATCCGGTGGTCACCGAGGCGGCGTCCGACGTCCTGCGGGTGCGCACCGCCCTGATCGACATCACCGTCACCGCGCCGGACATCGACACCCCCGGGATCGTCCGCAGCTACAGCCGCGACGCGGGCGGGGCCACCCTGGTGGTGGAGGCCCGCGACTCCCTGACCGGCTCGCTGCTGGGCCGGGCGGTCGACAGCCGGACGATCGACGACTTCTCGATGGAATGGCGCAACCGGGTCAGCAACCGCCAGGACTTCGGCCGCCAGGTCGAGACCTGGGCCAAGAACAGCGTCAAGGGCCTGAACGAGCTGAAGTCGCTGTCGCCGATCGCGGGGTAGGGGCGCGGGGCCGCGCCCTCCCTCTTCGTTGTCATCCCGGAAAGCCTCTGCGAGGCTTCCGGGATGACAACCCTTTTGAGGCTTCGAGCTACCCGGCCGTCCCCTAGGCGTCCCCCTCCGCCCGCTTGCCCGACAGCAGGGCGTAGATCGCCATCGCATGGCCGTGGCCCAGGCCCAGTTCGCCCTTGCCCCAGGCCACCACCTGGCCGGCCTTGACCCCCGGCTTCAGCGCCCCGCCGTCCGACAGCCCCGCGACGTCGGCGGCCGTCTTCAGCCCCTCCGCGTCGAGGCCGGTCTTGGCCTGGATGGTGTTGAGATAGCCTTGGAAGGACATGGGGTCGGCTCCGTTTCGGTGTTCGGAGCTAGGACGGGGCAAGGGCGCACAGGCCGACAAGAGGGAGCGGATTTTCCGCCGCCTCCCTTCACGTTGTCATCCCGGAAGCCCCGCAGGGGCTGTCCGGGACCCAGGGGACTGGGCTGGCGCGGTGCGGTTCACCTGGGTCCCGGACAAGCGCTCCGCGCTTTCCGGGATGACGACGGCGTTCGAGGCCTCGAAGAGGTCCAAGCTCGGCCACACTTCAGTCCGCAATCCAGGGCGCAGTGCCCGCCGTCTTGGGAGGACGGGGCGGCATGGCCGGACGGGGGAAGACACGGGCCGGCGGAGTGCGTACGGCCGCGATC
>Ga0209758_1001050_pt1 | contig 36194 bp, 31 predicted proteins | sample AraplaMF_Col_mMF_FD_184258 | JGI IMG/M metagenome (GOLD analysis project Ga0209758, IMG submission 184258) | Arabidopsis root microbial communities from the University of North Carolina, USA - plate scrape MF_Col_mMF (SPAdes) (version 2) | ecosystem: Host-associated > Plants > Roots > Endosphere... | reverse complement strand
GTTACAAGTGTGACGGGATTCCGATGGACTCGCTGATAACAGCTGCCGCACAGGCGCTGGCCGTGGGCGATGCGCTGGGCGCGATGAAGCGCGTGGCGCTGCGCGACGATCCGCCGGCGCTTGCCCTTCGCGGCATTGCCATGGCCCAGCTCGGCGATCTCACCCGCGCCAAGACACTCCTGAAAAGTGCTGCCCGCGCCTTCGGCCCGCGGGAGGCGGTGGCGCGTGCCCGTTGCATCGTCGCCGAAGCCGAGATCGCGCTGGTCTCGCGGGACCTGGCCTGGCCGGAAAAGGCGCTGGAAGCGGCCCGCGCCACGCTCGCAAGGCGTGGCGACCGCGTCAATGCCGCCCACGCCCGCAACCTGCAGATCCGCCGCCTGCTGTTGATCGGCCGTCTGGATGCGGCCGAAAAGCTGCTGGCCGATCTCGACCCCTCGCCCCTGCCACCGGCCGCCCGCGCCGGCCATGAGCTCGCCGTTGCCGGCGTGGCGATCCGCCGGCTGCGCACGGAACCGGCGCGCGCTGCCCTGGCAAGGGCAGCACAGGCAGCATTGAAGGCCGATATCCCCGCGCTCGCTGTCGAGGTGCGGGATGCGGCAAAGGTTCTGGAAGCGCCCGCCGCCCGGCTGATCGATGGCGGCACGGAGCGTCTGCTGCAGCTTCAAGAGGTCGAGGCGCTGCTTGCATCGGACACACTCGTCGTCGATGCCTGCCGCAATGTCGTGCGCGCAGGTGCTCAGATCGTGCCGCTGGCGAGCCGCCAGGTGCTTTTCACGCTCGCCCGCGCGCTTGCTGAAGCGGCACCTTCGGATGTCTCCCGCTCCGCTCTCCTTGCCCGTGCCTTCCGCGCCCGCCATGCCGATGAATCCCATCGGGCTCGGCTGCGCGTCGAGATCGGCCGGCTGCGCGCCGCCCTTGCCGATCTTGCTGAAATCAAGGCGACAAGCCACGGTTTTACGCTTCAGCCGCATGGTGGAAGAAACGTCGTCGTCCTCGCCCCTCCGGTCGAGGAAGAGCACGCCTTCCTGCTGGCGCTGCTCGCCGACGGCGAATCCTGGTCCAGCACGGCGCTGGCGATTGCGCTCAGCCTCAGCCCGCGCACAGTGCAGCGGGCACTCGATGCGCTCGGAGCGGTCGGCAAGGTGCAGTATTTCGGCAATGGCCGCGCGCGGCGCTGGATGATGCCGCCGGTCGTCGGCTTCCCGACAACATTGTTACTCCCGGGGCCGCTGCCGAGCGACTAGCATCCGTGGTGAAAACAGAGAGAGGACGCGACACCATGAAGACGGCACAGGCAGAGATCATCAGGGAATACGGCCCCTTCGAGGGCACTCGCAATATCGGCGGCGTCACCTTCGACGGCAGCCGGGTGTGGTTTGCCGCCGGCGAAAACCTTCGGGCGCTGGACCCCGAAAGCGGCGCCGAACTCACCACCATCGACGTCGCCGCCCATGCCGGCACCGCCTTTGACGGGCGCTATATTTTCCAGATCGCCGAAGACAAGATCCGCAAGATCGATCCCGAGACCGGCACCGTCGTCGCCACCATCCCCGCGCCCGGCAAGGGGGCCGATTCCGGCATGGCCTGGTGCGAGGGCAGCCTCTGGGTCGGCCAGTACCGCGACAACTGCATTCACGAGATCGACCCGGAGACCGGCAGGATCCTGCGCACGATCGAATCCAAGCGCCATGTGACGGGCGTGACTTGGGTGGATGGCGAGCTGTGGCACGCCACCTGGCAGGATGACAAGAGCGACCTGCGCCGCATCGACCCCAGGACGGGTGATGTTCTGGAACGGCTGGACATGCCTGATGGCACGGGCGTTTCCGGGCTGGAATCCGATGGCGGCGATCTCTTCTATGCCGGCGGCGGAGGCAGCGGCAAAGTGCGGGCGATCCGGCGGCCAAGATGATAGACAACGGGAGACAAGCGCCCGAAGGCGCCTGTCTAATCGGACGATTTACTTGCCCTGCTTGCGAAGCGCTTCGATCAGGACCAGTGCTGCCGGGCCTGACGATGCAGGGTTCTGGCCGGTGATCAACTGGCCGTCGGTCACCGTGTGAACACCCCAATCCTTGACCTTGGAAAATATCGCACCAAGGCTCAGCAGCTCGTCCTCGACGAGGAAGGGAACGACCTTCGTCAGGCCGACACCTTCCTCTTCGCCATTGGTGAAGCCGGTAAGCTGCCGGCCGGCTACGAAAGGCGTGCCATCCGGATTTTTCACGCGATGAAGCGCGCCCGGCGCATGACAAACGAGAGCGATGGTCTTGCCGGCAGCGATGAAGGACTCGATCAGCCTGATGGAGTTGGGGTCTTCAGCCAGATCCCACATCGGGCCGTGACCGCCGGGATAGAAGACGGTGTCGTAATCGGCCTGGTTGACGCTGTCGAGGCGCACCGTGTTGGCGAGCCGCTCCCTGGCGGCCTCGTCGGCGTTGAAGCGCCGTGTCAGCTCGGTCTGGAAGTCAGGCTCGTCGCTCTTGGGGTCGAGCGGCGGCTGGCCACCCTTGGGCGAAGCGAGCGTCATCTCGGCTCCCGCATCCTTGAACGCGTAGTATGGGGCAGCGAGTTCTTCGAGCCAGAAGCCGGTCTTTTTGCCGGTATTGCCGAGCTGGTCATGTGAAGTCAGTACGAGCAGAACTTTCATGGAACCTGTCCTTCTTGGCCTGGGGTTGAATTGCTCAAAGAGAGAAATCGAAAATCCGCGTCGTGCAAACGACGGTATCAGCGATTGACGATTGCCTGAAGACACTGATTTCGGCAGACGGAAAGAGCTGATGGCAACGAAACCTTAACCATGCAAGAACCTCACTGGAACCGCGCCCCCTTGCGGGGAGTTTCCCTGCTGCAATCGATAAGGTGAGAACGACATGGTTCAGCGGTTTCAGGAGCGATACATCGCACGCGAAGAGCATCAGCGGATCGTCGACTATTACCGCAAGCTGGTGGCACGGCTCTATGGCAACGTCCGGGACCTCCGCGCGCAGATCGAGGTGCCGGCGAAGGAAGCTCGGCCGGCTGGCGAACGGCCAGGCGAAGCATCCCGAGGAGGAGACGAAGCACCCCGAGAAAGAGACTTTGGGCCGAATGTCGTCAACCTCGGCTTCTACCGTGACCGCCGGAAATCCGGTGTTTGACCGCCCGATGTGCTTGAGCACATCCGTCTCCGGCGATGCCGGTTCCGCTATTTCCACAACCGCCCTTGGCTTGGCGCGCGTTAGATCTGCTCTCGCAGCGGCTTGAAAGCGGTCCGCAGCTCTGCCGTAAACAGCTCCGGCTGTTCCCAGGCGGCAAAATGCCCGCCCTTTTCCGGCCTGTTGTAGTGGATGAGCTTCGGATAGGCCTTTTCCGCCCAGTTCTGCGGCGCCTGGTAGATTTCATCCGGGAAGGCGCTGACGGCGACCGGGATCTTGATGCCGCGCGGATCGAAGAAGCCGCCCGAAGGGAAATGCGCATTGTCCCAATAAAGCCGCGCCGACGAGATCGCCGTATTCGTCAGCCAGTAGAGGGTGACATTGTCGAGCACGTCATTGGGCGTGAGGCCCTCCTTCTGGCCGTCGAAGGAGCGGGCGATCATTCGGTAGCTTCTGATATCGTGGTCGAGCATCCAGGCGGCAAGGCCAACCGGTGAATCCACGATGCCGTAGAGTGTCTGCGGCCGGTTGTTCATCTCGATCGCGTAGCCGAGGCCGTTCTTGTAGAAATCGTCGAGCTGCTCGTAGGCGCGCTTTTCATCGGCCGAAAGATCTGCAGGGGCCGGGCTGCCGGCCGAAAGCGCCTTGGCGATATCGGCGGGCACGGTCGCTGCCATATTGGTGTGGATGCCGAGCAAGCCCGGAGGCTCCTGCACCGCCATCAGTTCGGAAACGGCATTGCCCCAGTCGCCGCCCTGGGCGACGTATTTCGTGTAACCAAGACGCTGCATCAGCACGGCCCAGGCCTTGGCAATGCGTAGCGGATTCCAGCCGGGCTGCTTCGGCTTGCCCGAGAAGCCATAGCCCGGCAGCGAGGGGATGACGACGTGGAAGGCATCGGCTTCCGCGCCGCCGAAGGCGGTCGGATCGGTGAGCGGCTTGATGATCTTCATCTGCTCGATGATCGAGCCCGGCCAGCCATGCGTGATGATGATGGGCAGCGCCTTCTCGTGCTTGGAGCGCACATGGATGAAATGAATGTCGAGACCGTCGATCTCGGTCATGAACTGCGGGAAGGAGTTGAGCTTGGCCTCGACCTTGCGCCAGTCATGGGCGCGCCAGTATTTGGCAAGCTTCTGGATCGTGTCGAGCCGCACACCCTGCGTATCGTCGGACACCGTCTCGCGGTCCGGCCAGCGGGTGGCGGCAACGCGCCGGTGCAGGTCCTTCAGCTGCTCGTCCTTGAACGTCACATGGAACGGACGGATGCCATCGGGATCCGCAGCGGCAGCGAGCGGCGACGACGTCAGAGCCGTCGTGCCGGCCGCGGCAAGTCCAAGTGCTGCCGCCTCCAGAAGCATACGGCGGTCCTGATCGATCTCTTCCCTATCGTTATGCATGGTTCTCTCCTCTCTTCACGATGCTTCGGCTGTACATCTGTGCTGGCAGGGACCTGCGGGAGAAGGCCGCGCATGGCCCTTCAGGGCGCGTGAGGCGCTATTGGCGTTTGTAAGCCGCCGTCGATCGTCCTCCCGACCTCATCCGCTTCTGAGGTCGCGAACTACGCGACGCGAGAGATGTATGAAGGTCCAGCCACTTGTCGATATCCCCTTCGCCAAATCAACCTCACGCCGCCACCCTGCCCCGGCAGGCCCAGGCGACCGACGCGAACGACCGCGGCCCGTCCGGCTCCCCGGCCTCATAGGCATCCCTGACAGCGGTATCGACCCTCGTGCGGGTATACGCATCCAGTCCCGCCACATATTTGCCGAGCGGGCCTTCGCCGGCGGCGATCGGCGCCCAGAAATCATCGAAGGAACTGTAGTCCATGCGGATCGTCAGCGACGTCTCCTCGACATCGACGAGGCCGTTATCGACAAAGCTTGCCTTCATCTCCCCCGGCCGCATCATCGGCTGGAAAGAATAGCGATGCCGCATCGCCCGCGAATTGGCGTCGATCATGGCGACGGTATCCCACATCATGCGCATGCCGGACATGCCGCCATAATGATCCCAGACGGCGGCGGCGACCACGCCGCCCGGCCGCACGACGCGGCGCATCTCGGCCACCGCCTTGCCGGCCTCCGGGACGAAATGCAGCACGAGCAGCGATAGCGCCCGGTCGAAGCCGTCATCCTCGAAGGGCAGCGCGCAGGCATCCGCCTGTTGAATGGTGATGCGCGGATCCGTGTTGCGTTGGGTGGCGGCTTCCACGAAGACGGGCGAAAAATCGATGGCCGTGATCGATTTGAGACCGGGCCTTTCCGCCAGCGCGAAAGTGAGGCTTCCCGTGCCGCAGCCGACATCGAGAATGCTCTCCCCATCGGCAAGTCCGGCGAAATCGATGAGGCCGGGCGCGAGCCGCTTGCTCCAGCGCCCCATCAGCCGTTCGTAACCATCGGCACTTTCGACATTGAAACTCGACGCCATCGCAGCCTCCCCCAAAAGCGACAGATAAACGGGACAATGCCCACCTTTATTTGTAGGGCTCATGGGCACTGCGGCAAGCGGCAGGAACCCTAATTCAACGCGACAACGGCCGCATTGAGAACAGTAGCGTATGCCACCCACAAGCCGTAGGGAACAAACAGCACCGATGCCAGCCGATCGCGTTGCCACGACAACCCGATGAAGACGAGGATCAGCACCAGCAGGGCGATGATGATGACAAGGCCGAGTGCGGGAAGCTGCAGGCCGAAAAAGGCCGGCGACCAGGCAAAGTTCACGACGAGCTGGGCGATCCAGATGATCATGACAGGTGAATTCCTGCTGTGCTCGAAGGTCCGCGCGCCGGCGATGCCGATCAGGAAATAGAGAATCGTCCAGGCCGGGCCGAACAGCCAGCTTGGCGGCGTGAACCATGGTTTGGCAAGTGACGCATACCATTCGCCCGACGGAGTCATGAGGCCGATGAGAAGCCCGCCGCCGAGCGCCAACAGCATGAAAACCAGGTAATGATCAAACCGGTGCACCGGGACCCTCCGCTTCAGTGATGAGTGAAGTGGTGCCCGGTGGCCCGCCGTCAAGGGAGCGGCCAGATCATGCGGACCAGCCGCAAAGGCCGGTCCGCATCTCTGTCACCATCCAGTGATGACTGACATTACGCCTTGTCGAGAACACTCCAGTCGAAGCCCTTCGCCCAGTCGGCATAGCTGTGCCAGGCGACCTCGGGGAAATCCCGGCGGAGCGCTGCGATATCGGCGGAGTAGCCGGTGCGGTCGAACCATTCGTACATCAGCGCCAGATCCTCGTTCTGCTGGCGAAGTACGGAGATCGGCAGTTCTTGGAAACGGATCGGCCGGCCGATGGCGTCTGAGAGGATCTTCGCCTGCGCCTCGCCCGAAAGCTCGTCGCCGGCAATGTCGAACCGCTTGCCGAAGACCTGCTCGCGACGCTCCGCAAGGGCGGCAACGAAATGGCCGATATCGTCGGTGGCGATCTGCTGCAGCACGCGGGCCGGCGGCAGGGCCGCGGCATAGAAACCCTGCTTCAGGCCGCTGATCGTCCAGGGCGCAACGGTATTTTCCATGAAGGCGACCGGGGCCGATATCGTGTAGGGAATGCCGAGCCCGGCAATATGCCGTTCGACCAGATATTTGCTGTCGAAATGCCTGATACCTGTCTTCCTGTCGGCATCGGATACCGAGGAATAGATCAGATGGCCGATATCAGCCTCCTTGGCCGCATCGGCCGCCGCGATGCCCTGGCGCGTCTCCGCCTCGACGCCTGCCTCATAGCTGTTGCCCATGAGAAACATCGTTTCGACGCCCTTTGCCGCCTGAACGATGGAGGCCTTGTCATCGAGATCGCCGGGGACGACTTCGACACCTGTGGCGGCAAGCCGCCTGGCGGCATCGCTGTCCGGCCTGCGGGTCAGCGCCTTGACGTGATGGCCGCGCGAGGCGAGAGCGCGGGCGACGGCGCCACCCTGCTGGCCGGTTGCGCCTGTTACGAGAACGGTTCTGGTGGTGCTCATCTCAATACTCCCTGTTCGTTTGGGACGGTTGCTGATGAGCCAGAGTTAGGCATTGTCGCATTGAGCCATAATGGCCTACAAATGCAAAACATCGTCTCATCATAGGCACCAATGATCGATCTCAACGACATCGCGATCTTCGCCCGCGTCATCGAAGCCGGCAGCTTCACCGCCGCCGCAAGGCTCATCGGCACGCCGAAGACGACGGTCAGCCGCCGCATCGCCGCTCTGGAGCGCGAACTCGGCGTGCGGCTTCTGCAGCGCACCACCCGCAGCCTCAGCATGACGGATGCCGGGCGCCTCTATTACGAGGAGGCGAGCCAGGCGCTGCGGCGCATCGAGGCGGCCAATATCCGGCTGGCCGAAGCCCGCGCCGAGCCCGCGGGCACGATCCGCATTTCCGCCCCTGTCGGCTTCGTCAGCCACTTCCTGGCCGATACGATCTTCGAGTTCATGGCGACCTACGAGAAATCCAGGGTCGAGCTGCGGCTGACCGACGAGAAACTGAACCTGATCGACAACGGCATCGATCTCGCCTTCCGCACCGGGACGCTCGAGGATTCCACCCTGATCGCCCGCAGGCTCGGCCCGACCTATCGCCTGCTCTGCGCCAGCCCCGCCCATCTCGCGCGTGCAGGCGCGCCGGCAACCCCGGCCGATCTCGCCGCCCATCAATGCGTCATCGCCGGGCCGTCAGCCGCTCATGCAATCTGGGTGCTGCGCGGAGAAAAGGGCGAGGAGTCCGTCACCGTCTCAGGCCGCTTCGCCGCCAACGAAATGCAGGCTGTCATGGCCGCAGCCCTCGCGGGCTACGGCATTGCGCAACTGCCCTATGGCATCGCCTTCGCCTGCATCGCCGATGGCAGGCTGCAGCGCGTGCTGGAGAACTATACGACGCCTGCGGGCGGGCTGCATGTCGTCTATCCCAGCAGCAAACACCTCTCGCCGCTGGTGCGCGCCTTCATCGCGCTTGCCGAAAAGCGGCTGCATGAAGCCGATGCGCGCAACGTCCTGCCTGACGACGCCTGACCTCCGGCATTGCCTGTTGCCAAACCTGCCGGACTGGCGGAAGCTGCCTTCACCAGGGGAATTGCGGGCATGACGACCACGACAGCGATCAGGCATCCGACAAGGCCAGGCAGCGCAGGCATCTGCCGCGGCTGCTGGGACCAGATGCATATGCCGATCCCCATAGGCGGCCCGCTCTCGCTACCGCTGCGCGCCTTCGGCATCACCAGAAGCAAGATGAACCCCGATATCTGCACGATCTGCGAGCGCTCCTTCCAATATGTGAAGAAGCAGCGCCAGATCACCTCAGGCGCCACCATCCTCTTTGCCGACATAAGGAACTATACCGGCCTGTCGGAGCGCCTTGGCGCTGTCGAACTCAGCCATATCGTCAGCCTGTTCCAGGACTGTTCGGCAGGCGCGATCTGGGCCAATGACGGCATCGTCAACAAGCAGATGGGCGACGGGCTGATGGCGATCTTCAATTTCCCGATCAGCCGCAAGGACCACGCCGCAGCCGCCATCATAGCCGCACTCGAAATCCAGCGCGCCTGCGCCGAAGCGTTGAGCGAAATAGACGTCGGCGAACCGTTCGGCGTCGGCGTCGGCATACACACAGGCGATGTGCAGATCGGCGAATTCTCCAGCTTCCACAGCGATTTCACCGCGATCGGCGGCGTGGTGAACCAGGCCGCCCGGCTGGAATCGCAAGCTGCACCGGGCGAGATCCTGATTTCAGCGGAAACCGCACTTCAGGCGCCGGAGCTTGTGACCGAGAGCGAGATGCGGATGCTCTCGCTGAAGGGCATCGAGCAGCCGGTGAAGGCGCGGATCTTGCGGGCGGGCTAAAATCCTGACGCCTTAATTTCCAGGCTTTTCAATCGCTCGGCGTGACCTTTGCGTAGCCTTCTGACAGCAACGTCATCTGGCAAAAAACAAAAGCGCTTGCATTTAAATCCGAACGTTCGTATTTTTATTCATGAAAACCGGAAAGCATAGCCGTGACGCGAACGCGCAAGATCACCACTGACGATATTCTTGATGCCGCCGAGCGCGTCGTCGTACGATCAGGTGCGACGGGGCTTTCGATCGATGCCGTCGCCAGGGAAGCGGGCGTCAGCAAGTCGCGCGTGGTCTATGACCACAAGACCAAGAGCGCGCTTCTGGAAGCGCTGGTCGACCGCCGCGTCGGGGCCGATATCGCCCATATGCAGGAATGCGTTGACGCTGCCGCCGACACCCCTCACCCGGAGCTTTACGGCCGCATCGCCGCTGCCGACAAAACGCTCGACGATACCGACCGGGCCGTTGCGATGGCGATCAGCGCTTCGATGTCGAGCGAGGAAAATCTGCAGCGGATCATCCGCAAATGGGTGCTCGACGATCTGGCGGCGATGGCCGCCGGGCTGAAACCGCGGGCGGCGCTGATGGCCTATCTGGCGCTGACTGGCTTCTACTGTACCGAACTCTTCGATTTCCACCGCTGGAGCGGCCCGGAACGGCAGGAACTGCTCGAGGATATCCGCAAGGTCTACACGACCTTCCCCGAGCCGCCTGAAACGAAGACTTGAAAAGCTAAAAACGACATTACCCTAAGCAATAACCTAGCAAGCCGCCGGGGCGGCCAAAAAGGGATATATTCATGTTACGCAATACCAGACTGCCGCGCCTGAAGGCGATGATGGCGGCCACGACCCTTCTCGCACTGGCCGCCGGGCAGACATTCGCCCAAGAAGGAGGCATGCAGATGCCGCCGGCAGCCGTCGGCGTGGTCGAGATGAAGGCCCATGCCGTGCCCGTGATCAACGAATTGCCGGGCCGCATTGCCGCCACCCGCGTTTCGGAAGTGCGCGCCCGTGTTTCCGGCATTCTGCAGGAGCGCGTCTTCGAACAGGGCACGCTCGTCAAGCAGGGCGACGTGCTCTACCGCATCGATCCGCGCCTCTTCCGCGTCCGCGTCGCCTCCGCCGAAGCCACGCTGCAGCGAGCCAAGGCCACGCAGCAGAATGCCCGCCTGCAGCTGGAGCGCCAGCAGAACCTTAGGGAGCGCAATATCGCGACCGGCATCGATTACGATACGGCGGCCGTCGCCGTCGCCCAGGCCGATGCGGATGTCGCAAGCGCCGAAGCCGGCCTCGACGAAGCCAAGATCAATCTCGACTATACCGACGTCCGCGCGCCCATTACCGGCATCATCGGCGGCGCGCTGGTGACCGAAGGTGCGCTGGTGACCGCCGACGGCACCTCCAACCTGGCGCTGATCCAGCAGATCGACCCCGTCTATGCCGACTTCACCCAGTCCGCCCAGGATCTCCTGAACCTCAAGCGGGCGGTGGCCGAGGGCAAGCTTGAAAGCGCCGCCCCCGGCGAAGCCCGCGTCGAACTCGTCTTCGACGATGGCAGCCTCTATGCCGAGCCCGGCCGGCTGCTCTTTGCCAGCGCCAATGTCGACCCCAATACCGGACAGGTGACGCTGCGCGCCGAATTCCCCAACCAGCACGGCGATCTCCTGCCCGGCATGTATGTGCGCGTGCGCATCGAACAGGCCGTGCGCCAGGATGCGCTGACCGTGCCGCAGCGGGCGGTCACCCGCAACGAGGCCGGCCAGGCACAGGTCTATGTGCTTGGCCAGGGCAACAAGGCGGAGCTTCGCCCCGTCACGCTCGGCCAGGTTCTCGGCTCCGAATGGGTCGTGGAAACGGGCCTGAAGCCCGGCGAGACCGTGATTGCCGATGGCGTGCAGAAGGTGCAGCCGGGCGCGACGGTGGCGCCCGAACCCTGGAAGCCGGACGCGACGGCGGACGCCTCCGCCCCGGCCCCCACGAAGCCTGCGGAGTAAGAACTCATGGCACAATTCTTCATTCGCAGGCCGATCCTGGCCTGGGTCTTCGCGCTCTTCATCTCGATTGCCGGCATCCTGGCGATCCCCTTCCTGCCGGTCTCGCAATATCCGAAGGTCGCCCCGCCGCAGCTCTCCATCTCCACTTCTTATCCCGGCGCCTCCCCGCAGGAAATCTATCAGGGTGTCACCCGCCAGATCGAGGATGAGCTGAACGGCGTCGAAGGCCTGATGTATTTCGAATCGACCTCGGACAATTCAGGCTCGGTCAGCATCAACGCCACCTTCCGCGCCGGCACCGATATCGACCAGGCCTCGGTCGACGTGCAGAACGCCATCCGCCGCGTCGAAGCCCGCCTGCCCGCCACCGTGCGTTCCCAGGGTATCAATGTCGAGGAAGCAAGCTCCGGCTTCCTGATGTTCATCGCGCTGACCTCGACAGACGGCAACCGCGATGAAGTGGCGCTCGGCGATTACATCACCCGCAACATCATCGGCGAGCTGCGTCGCATCGATGGCGTCGGCCGCGCCCAGCTCTTTGCCGCCCAGCGCGCGCTGCGCGTCTGGATCGACCCGGACAAGATGGTCGGCCTCAATCTCACGACCGACGATATCAACGCCGCCATCACCGCCCAGAACGCCCAGGTCGCCGCCGGCCAGATCGGCGCCGCGCCGAACCCGGTCACCCAGGATCTGACGGCAACCGTTCTCGTGCAGGGCCAGTTGCAAACGCCGCAGCAATTCGGCGAGATCATCCTGCGCGCCAATGCCGATGGCTCCACCGTGCGCCTGAAGGATGTCGCCCGCGTCGAACAGGGTGCGGAATCCTATAACTTTACGAGCCGCCTGAACGGCCAGCCGAGCGCGGCGATCGCCATCCAGCTCTCGTCCACCGGTAACGCCGTGGCGGTTTCCAACGCCGTCAACGCGAAGATGAAGGAGCTCTCCCGCTTCTTCCCCTCGGGCATCGAATATTCCGTTCCCTACGATACCAGCCCCTTCGTCTCGGCTTCGATCGAGAAGGTCATCCACACGCTGGTCGAGGCTGTCGCCCTCGTCTTCGTGGTCATGTTCATCTTCCTGCAGAATTTCCGCTACACGGTGATCCCGACCCTCGTCGTGCCGGTGGCACTGCTCGGAACCTGCGCGGTCATGTATGCGACCGGCTTCTCCATCAACGTGCTGACCATGTTCGCCATGGTGCTGGCGATCGGCATCCTCGTCGATGACGCGATCGTCGTCGTCGAAAATGTCGAGCGCATCATGGCCGAGGAAGGGCTCTCGCCAAAGGCTGCCGCCCAGAAGGCGATGAGCCAGATCACCGGCGCAATCATGGGCATCACGCTGGTTCTCTCCTGTGTCTTCATTCCCATGGCCTTCTTCCCCGGCTCGACCGGCATCATCTACCGGCAGTTCTCGCTGACCATGGTCGTCTCCATCCTGTTCTCGGCCTTCCTGGCGCTGTCGCTGACGCCGGCGCTGTGCGCCACCTTCCTGAAGCCGATCAACCAGGGGCACCACCACAAGCGCGGCATCGGCGGCTGGTTCAACCGCAATTTCGACCGCATCACGTCGGGCTATTCGAAAACCGTCACCGGAATGGCCCGCCGCGCCGGCCGCATGATGATCGTCTATCTCGCCCTCGTCGTCGGCCTCGGCTATCTCTTCATCAACCTGCCGACGGCCTTCGTGCCCGATGAAGACCAGGGCTACATGATCGTCGATATCCAGGGTCCGCCGGAAGCGAGCGCCAACCGCACGATCGAATCCATCAAGCAGGTCGAGGCGATCTTCCGTTCCGAATCCGCCGTGGAAAATATCGTGGCGATCCAGGGCTTCTCCTTCTCGGGCAACGGCGCCAATGCCGCGCTCGCCTTCGTCACCCTGAAGGACTGGGCCGACCGCGGCCCCGGCAACACCGTGCAGGAAATCGCCAACCGCGTGAACGGCCAGCTCTTCGCCCTGAAGGACGCCACCACCTTCGCGCTCTCGCCGCCGCCGATCGAAGGCTTCGGCGCCACTGGCGGCTTCTCCTTCCGCCTGCAGGACCGCGGCGGCAAGGGCCAGACGGCACTTGTCGAGGCCGCCGGCCAGCTAATGCAGATGGCGGGCAAGAGCCCTGTGCTGACGGGCATGCGCGTCGAAGGCATGCCGGATGCCGCCCAGGTGCTGATGGTGATCGACCGCGAAAAGGCCAACACCTTCGGCATCTCCTTCGCGGATATCAACAACGCGATCACCGCCAATCTCGGCTCGTCCTATATCAACGACTATCCGAATACCGGCCGCATGCAGCGCGTCATCGTCCAGGCGGATGATCGCGCCCGCCTGCAGATCGACGACGTGATGAAGATCAACGTGCGCAATGCGAGCGGCGGCATGGTGCCGCTCTCCTCCTTCGCCATTGCCCAATGGCAGAAGGGCGCGCCGCAGATCGTCGGCTATAACGGCTATCCGACCGTGCGCATCTCCGGCGCCCCGGCCCCCGGCCAGTCCTCGGGCGCGGCAATTGCCGAAATGGAGCGTCTGGCCTCCCAGCTGCCGGATGGATTCGGCTTCGAATGGTCCGGCCAGTCGGCGGAGGAGATCACGTCAGGCAGCCAGGCGCCGTTCCTCTTCGGCCTGTCGATCCTCTTCGTCTTCCTGCTTCTGGCAGGTCTCTACGAAAGCTGGTCGATCCCGCTCTCGGTCATGCTCGTGGTGCCCTTGGGCGTCATCGGCTCGGTCGCGGCGGTGATGCTGCGCGATATGCCCAACGACATCTACTTCAAGGTGGGCCTCATCGCGATCATCGGCCTCTCGGCCAAGAACGCCATCCTGATCGTGGAATTCGCCAGGGATTATTACGCCCAAGGCAAATCCCTGCTGGATTCGGCGATAGAAGCCGCCCGCGTCCGCTTCCGCCCGATCATCATGACCTCGCTCGCCTTCACCCTCGGCGTCGTGCCGCTGGCAATTGCGACCGGCCCGAGCGCGGCAAGCCAGAACGCCATCGGCACCGGCGTGCTGGGCGGCATGATCTCCGCCACCGTGCTGGCTATCTTCTTCGTCCCGGCCTTCTTCGTCTTCGTGCTGAAGCTGATGCGCACGAGGCGCCCGGTCATCGAGGAGGAAACGACGCCTGCCACAGAAACCCCGCCAACCGCATCGGCCATCCACTCCTGACTGGTGCGCAAATGCCTCCCGGGCTCCGACCCTGAGCCCGGGAGTTTTTTGTTTTTGAGCTTATGAATTGCAGGCAGTGTGCGGGGCACCCCCCTCTGCCCTGCCGGGCATCTCCTCCACAAGGGTGGAGATCGACAAGCGGCGCGACCCTCCCGCCCCACGGACGTCGCGCAGTTTGCAACGGTTATTGCTTAGGGAAACCGGCGCCCCCAGCCAATCTCCACCCTTGTGGAGGAGATGTCCGGCAGGACAGAGGGGGGTGCCGCGGACAATGCCGAACGACCCAACCACCCAATAGACGCCACCCCCATCCGCCCTATATCCGCCCGGCACAAGCACATCAGCCGGGGAAGCCCAATGCCATCCACCTTCATCGCCAAGGGCGCCGAAGCCTATGAAGCCACCATGGGCCGCTGGAGCCGCAAGCTCGCAGACCCCTTCCTCGCTTTCGCCGGCGTGCCCAAAACCGGCCGCGTGCTCGACGCCGGCTGCGGCACCGGCAGCCTGACACTGGCGCTCTCGGGCCAGCCCGGACTCACCGCCATCGAAGCCCTCGACTTCGAGGAAAATTTCGTCGCAGCCCTGCGCGCCCGTACCAGCGACCCGAGGGTAAGCGCCCGCCAGGGCGACGTCTGCGCCCTGCCCTATGAAGACGAGAGCTTCGACGCCGCCTATTCCCTGCTCGTCCTGCATTTCGTCTCCGATGCCGACAGTGCCATCACCGAAATGCGCCGCGTCCTGAAACCGGGCGCCACCGCAGCCGCCACCGTCTGGTCTCACGACGGCATGCCGAGCTGGCGCCTCTTCTGGGACACGATCCGCGCCGTCGAACCCGAAGCCGAAGGCAACGGCATACCGTCAGGCCCGCGGCCGATGACGGCAGAGGGTGAGTTGCGGGCGCTGTTTGAGAGTGCGGGCTTTGCCGATGTCACTGAGGCAAGGCTGACGATCATGATGGACTATGCTGATTTCGAAGACTTCTACCTGCCGAAGGTTTATGGGCAGGGACGATTTTCGGCGTTCTTCGAGGCATTGCCGGAGGCAAGACGAGAGCGGCTACGGGAAGCGCTGAGGGCGGCGTATCTGGATGGCAGGTCAGAGGATGGGCCGCGTGGGTTCGAGAGCGTGGCCTGGGCTGTGCGGGGTGTGGGTTGAAGGCTGAGCTGGCTCTGAGCTCATCCGTCAGGCGATCTGGCGAAAACGTCGCCTGATCATAAAGGCGAAACACAGGCACGATGTCGCTAGAGATGGAACGAGAAGAGCCAAAGGCGCGGCGATCAGAAACGCTCTGAATTCACCTTCGTTCCGGAACCAGGCCAGAGACAGAACCACTGATAGAAACAGTACGGCAAAGAACAGGACAATGGACGAGAAAACCGGGCGCCTGTGCATACGAGAGGCGTTCGTCGCATATATCACGAAGACGACGAGACACATCGGCACCGAGAGGACGACTTTCAGGAGCATCAGCATCAGCGCGAAACCGCCGGCAAGAAATGGAATGTGCCCGACGAGCATTCCCACCGTGTAAGCCAGCAGGAAAATATCGACTTGTGGCAGATTGATGTCCTTCATTCACACCCCATATTGCAGTTTCGATATATGCCGTGGGTGATCCGCTCGTTGGTGAGGAGGTTGAAGCCGCCGCCCCTTCGTCAGTACTTCATGTTCCGCAGCTCAGGAAAATCGTAGTAACGCAGCCGCTCATCGCGGCAACGGTAGTCATTCTTTGAGAGGCCCATGATCATGTTATGCTCTAAGGTTAGGTCGATATAGGACCAATTCGGGTTGGCACGTTCCGCCGTCCGCGTGCAATAAGCGTAGACCTGCTTTTCAGGATCGAGCAGCACCACGCTCGAAATCTCGGCTTTCACGAAATTCCCTGGTTTGATGGCTCCGCGCACGGCCTCCACATACTCGCGTTTAACCGAGCTGGGCGGAGGACGCTGCGAATCCAAGACAGATTGTGGTGCTGGCGTCTGGCAGCCAGCCAGTGTCATCGCGGCGGCACAGAGAAGTAAAGGCGTCCTTATCAAGTTCAATCTCCAAAAAAAGCAAAGTACAAGGCGGACAATATTTCCTACAAATATTACGAGAATAATATCCGCAATACACTGTAATCCACAGCCGATGCCGCGAACCCGCGACACCGGCATCGTGGAGAGACCCAGGATACGCCTAAACCTCACCAGGCCTGCTGCGTCGGCATCACAAACACCTCGGCAATATCCACATGCCTTGATGACTGAACCGCAAACAGGACCGTTTCGGCGATATCCTCCGCCTTGAGGAATTCCATCTGCGTCTTCAGGTCTTCCATCTGCTGGCGCGCCGCCGGATCGGAAATCTGGTCATAGAGCTCGGTCTCGACAGCGCCCGGCTGCACGCAGGTCACCCGGATATTGTGCTTCTTGCCGAGCTCGATGCGCATGCCGTCCGAGAGCGCCGTGATCGCATGTTTCGTCGCGCAATAGACCGTCAGGCCGCCGAACACCTTGCGGCCGGCAATCGATGACGTGTTGACGATATGGCCGGATTTCTGGCCGATCATATGCGGCAGTACGGCGGCCGTCGCATTCAGCACGCCCTTGATATTGACGTCCACCATCCGGTGCCATTCATCCACCTTCAGCGCCTCGATATCCGACAGCGGCATCAGGCCGGCATTGTTGAAGAGAATATCGATGCTGCCGAACGCCTGCGCCAGCTTCGCCACACCCGCCTCGACGGAAGCGGTATCGACGACATCCATCTCCAGCGCGATGGCCTGGCCGCCCGCTCGGGCGATCTGCGAGACGAGCTCTTCCAGCCGCTCGGTGCGACGCGCCGCAAGCCCAACCTTGGCGCCATTGGCTGCAAGCTTCAGCGCCGTGGCAGCGCCGATACCGCTCGAAGCGCCGGTAATGAGAGCGGTTTTTCCTTGGATTGACATGGTCTTTCCCTTTCGTTGCCGTCCCTGAGACGGCTGGTTTCGACGGGAACAGGTTAGAAAAACCAGACCGGCCCTTCGCTCGGCCGCTTGCTGAGACTGTCGCGGATTTGCTGCGAACAGCAGCGATGTCAGCAAAACTGCGCAGCGGCCTTGCGCCCGGACATGCGCAGGACAAAAGGCGCTAGCCGCGATAGTCACGCGGACTGACGCCCACCTGCCGCCGGAACACCTGCGCGAAATGGCTGGGGCTGGAATAGCCGAGATCGAGCGCAATCGAGATGATGCTCCGATCCGTCTCCCGTAGCAGCCGGCGCGCCTCGGCCATCTTGAGCTGGATGAAATAGTCCGATGGCGACGAGCCGGTCGACTGCTTGAAAACGCGGGAAAAATGAAAGGCGCTGAGCTCGGCCTCCGCAGCCAGGCTTTCGAGATTGAAGGCCTGATCGAGCCCCGCCTCCATCAAGCGGACCACCCGCTGCAGCTTGAACGCCGGCAGCGCCCCGCGCCGGACGCGCGCCGAGGCATCCCGTTTGCCGTAATGCCGCACAAAATGGACGGCGAGCGCCTGCGCAATGCCCTGCACAACCATTTCGCTCGGCCCGGCCGATCCCCTCAACTCCCCAAGGATCATCCCCATCAACCCCGAAATCGTCTCGTCCCGCTCCCCCGAAATATCCGCCAGCCGAAACCCCTCGCCGCCCTCGGCCCCGAAGACCTCCGCAACCGCCCGCTGATAGATCGGCAGCCCGAGATAGAGATGCATGACACAAAGCGGCTCCCCGCCACTCGTCTCCCACCTCAGCTCATAGGGCGTCTCACTCTGCGTCAGATAGAAATCACCGGCGGAGACCTCCACTGACATCCATACGCCGCCGATATCCCGCTCCTCGACGCGGGCCGAGCCGGAGACGATCCAGACCAGCAGAGGCTCGGCGACGGCGGGGACGAGGAGGTTGGTTTCGAGCGGTTGGTGGGAGAGGAGGTGGACGGAGATGGCGCTCCATGCCGGGCCGTGGCTGCGGGCGAGAAGGCGGGCGTGGATACGCTGGCTCAGGGCTTCGGGGGTGGATTTTTCGGGCATGGGGTCTGAGGCTACATTTATCCCACGCGACATCAAACTCCGAACCATAGATAGCATACACTAGCAGGTTCCCTGTGCCGCTGGTTTCATATCAGCAACGCAGTCATTAAATCACCTGGCACCTAAATCTTTAGCAGCGCGGAAGTTTAACGATACATTAATAGAAGCGTAAGATACAAATACTGAGAGTTTCATTTCTTTCAAACACACCACCGCGCGCTTGCAAACGCTCGATCGCGGGAACATTTATTATTGAAGCGGTCACAATGAGCAACGATCTCAAATTTCTTCAAACTATATTAAAAAGAGAAGATACGATTTTGTTTATTGGCTCCGGCCTTTCTCTGTGGTCCGGCCTGCCCACATGGACTGGGTTAATTGAGGAATTGGCTAAGTTCGTTGAAAAACTCGGGTATTCGTCGAATATAGTTCGCTCTGAGGCAAAAAAGGGGGATCTACTACAAGCGGCAAGCTACGGATTTGCAAAATTAACTCCATTGCAAATTGGCGAGTTTGTGAGAGCCGCATGCAGGTCTGGAAAGTCCGCTCCTCACACGATTCACGAGAAGTTGGTGCTTCTCGGCCCTAGGTGCTTCGTCACAACCAATTATGACGATTTGTTGGAACAAAGTCTTCGAACATGCCGACCCGACATAAAGTTCGGCACCTCAGTAACCAATAAAAATCTTACGGCGATCGCCGACCTTATCCAGGCTCGGCGTACAGATTTCATCTATAAGCCCCACGGCGACGCCTACGACGCTGACAGCATCATATTGACGAGGGAGCAATATCGAAAATTGCTGCCGCAAGGCGAGAGGCATACGGCCCTCGATGCTTTGAAAACACTAATGATTACCCGGCCTGTCGTTTACTTCGGGTTCGGATTGAGGGATCCAGATTTTCTGTACCTCCGTGACATCATAGCAAATGTCTATACCGGAGGTAACATAGACCACTATGCGATTATGGCAGATGTAGAAGAAGAGGAGAGGTTATATTGGCATAAAACTTTCGGACTTCATTTGGTAAACTATAGCACAGTCGAGAAAGAAAACGGAAAGCGTGATCACAGCCCCCTACTTAAGCTAATTGAACAGCTAGCTGAAACACCTGACGAGAAACCGCCCATCAACGCGCCTTCAGAATCCGACCTGTGGCTTTCACTAGCCCGGTATGCGGCCGGATTGGGGAGACGTTGGACGTTGCACCCTGACAACGAGTTATCTGTCAATGTCGAAGAGAGGAAGCAGCAGCGAAAGACAGACATTCGGCTCGCTCCAGCAGCGACAATTTCTGTAGACGAATTTCTTCAACGTGATGCCGAAAAAGCTATATTACTCGGAGCCCCCGGTGCCGGAAAAAGTCACTCTTTTGCACGTTGCGTGAAAATTTTGGCAAACGATTTACAGTCCGCCTGCCTATCAGCAGAGCACAACAAGAAAAATACCAGAATACCAATATACTGCGATCTAAAGCTCTACGAAGGTGATTTACTTCACCTCATAGCGAAGCAACTTCCTCCTAATATCACTATTCAGTACCTCATCGATAATTTTTCAGTGCGAATATACATGGATTCGTTTAATGAAATGCCTATCGAATTTCGAGAAGGACAAAATTTTCAAGACGACTTCCTTAAATCATTTAATATATTAGAAGGATCTTCCATATACATCTGCTCAAGGAATTCCGATGGATTACAAGAGTTTGGTTTCCCTCAATACGAACTCGCCGACTATGAATATGACGAGGTTGTTAAATATATTGATGTCAACCAAATAGCAATTTCATCACTTCATAGAGATGATTTTATAAATATATTGAGGAGGCCTTATTATTTTAATTTGTTCAAAGACGGAAAGGTTTCATTTTCCGGTTCTGCCCATCCTATCGAACTATATGCCTCCCTATTGAAATCGATCGAGGCCAGGTTTCAGAGCCGCTTTCATGAAAAGACGGGACTTATGGAGATGCTCTCCACCGTGGCGGCCGCAGCGCTGGACAGTGGGCAAGAAGCCTTTGACGCTGAGACGTTCCTTCACTATTCGAAGTGGCTGGCCGATTTGATATCAATCAGCCCGGAAGATATCTTAAATTGGCTTATCTCAGAACGTTTCATAATAACTTATCCTGGCAATCGGATCTCTTTTGCCCATCAAAGCATAACTGAATTCCTTGCGGCAAACTACCTCTCAGAATTATATAAAAGAAATCAGGATGTCCTTGATCATAAATTACAGTTCAGCAGGTGGAATCAGGCTCTTTTTCTTTGCACCGGCATCTTAACGTCCGATGAAGCTGTAAAATTCGTTGATAATATTATCCAAAAGGACGTTCTATTAGCCATAAGATCCGTTCGCTATATTGAATACGGCAGGTCGGAGATAGTAAAACAGATCATAGAATTCTTAAAACATGCCCAGCTGCCGCAAACTCAATTGATGCAGGTGAATTGGGCAATACAGCATAATCTGCCTGCGGAGTTATCCCACGTGGGAGAGCTCCAAGATTTAATCGACCAGATGCCAGATCTAGGGGGCGGAGCGGCACGACTATTGATCCAGATTGATCCAGTCGAAACCAAAGACCGGTTGCTACATTATTTCATAGAGAAACCAACGAGCTTCAATCTCCTTGTAAATGGCATAGCCCCTGCTTTAGTTCCTCTTATCGATAAACACGATCTCGCGAATGTCGGGTTTTGGTGTGATCAGTTGGAAAAGGAACACGGCCTGGCGCAAGCAATTGCGCTGAATGGTTTTAGTTCTGGAATCAGAGCGCTCTGCGTAAATTTAAGTCCTGACGAGCTGCGAAATCTAATTCTCCCGAACGAGAATGATATTCGTCGACCGTCAATGAGAAGATACGTCCTCTCAGCAGCGATTGAATATCGACACTCTACAGAGGCTCTAAAACTCGCAGCAGAATTGCTTGCGAACGGGGAAGCTGCCGCCGCGTATTGTGTCCATTCCAATGCTACTCGAAGTGATAAAGTGGATTGGTATTTCTTCACCACAAACCACGTCGATCGCCTTTTAGAGAGCTTTTTTATATCGGGCCATTGGGCATATTCGGCACTCGGTGACGTCTGCCGAGCACGACCGGATCTGTCGGCGTATGTGGTATCGCAATCAAAGATGGCCTCCGGAATAAAGAAAGCGGCAATGTTGATGGCCGCGGGCTTTGATCAAAGATCGGCATTTCAACCTCTCTTGGAGCTTCGGAACAGTCCTAATAATAACGAAACTCTTATTGCTGAAGTTGGGATTCTCTCGCGGCTGGAGTTGGACTGGGGCGGCAACGAAGAATTACTAATAGACTTAATCAAAATGAGGAATAAATATTTAAGTTATTCTATACTTGGAGGTAGCCACCCCCCGAAACTCGGGCAAATTTCAAAGCTCGAAATTGGGGACCTAGCGTGGTGGCTAGAATGGATGGCTGATTTGGAGAATGAAAGCCATTGGCTTATTCAGCAATTGGGGTGGATAATCGGAAGAAATTCCGAGAAGGTGGAAATTATTCAACAGCTATACGTATTAATGGAAAGCAACCAACTTCATAGCATTTTGCTGGCAAGACATATCCTTCCTTTTGTGCCAGATCTTGTACTAGAAGATTTCTCCGCCTCTGCAACCGACTATCTGCTGATGGCAGCTGCTAGCGGAATTCTGCCGCTAGGTTTCTCCGGCAATATATTAACCAAAATCGCGAATGAGAAATTCACGGTAGAACGCATAGTTCCGCTGTTAGGCAAATCTAGCGGCGCTTCTCGAAATATAATTATCCAAGTACTCCGACAGATTGGGAGTCGATTAGGAAGAAGATTTGTCGGAGACGACGGGGTAATTCTAAATGGTGAGCTGTAACATTTTCGCCGGGCAGTTGTGGCGACTGTATCGTCCGTTACCACTCTCTACGCGAGTATCCATTGAGCCGTAAACGAAATTTATCCGGACGACTTACAGTCACGATCCGTGCACAGTGGGGATTTCGTGCATTTTACTGCCAAAGTCTCTTGTGGCGAGCCCTTTCCCGTATCTACCCCCCCACCACCCCACCAGCCTTCTTCCAAGCATCAATCCCACCCTCAATATGACACGCACTCCCCACCCCCGCATCCTGCGCCGCCTGAACAGCCATCGCCGACCGCTCCCCGAACGCGCAATAAAACACCACCCTCTTCCCCGTCGCCACCGCCAGCTCATGCAGCATCCCGCCGGCTGACAGGTTTTCCTGCAGATCCGCATAGGGCGCATGCAGCGCGCCGGGGATCACCCCATGCCGCTCGCGCTCGCTCTTCTCACGCAGATCCACGATCACCACATCCGCCCGGCCGCGCAGACCCAGCGCATCCTTCGCGCTCACCGCCCAGCCCTTCCGCGCAATCTCCTCCTGATGCAGCCCGATGTGGATGTTGGCGGGGACGGCGACGTCCATCATTTTCGGGTTGGGCAGGTGCAGGTTGTTCATCAGCTTGACATATTCGTCGATCGATTTGACCTGCAGGCGCGGGTTGAAGCGTTTTTCCTCGCCGATGGTGGAGACCGTATCGCCCTTGTAGTCATGGGCGGGGAAGAGCAGCGTTTCCTCCGGCAGGCGCAAGAGCTTGTTGAAGATCGAGTCATATTGGGCGCGGGGATCGCCGTTCTGGAAATCGGTGCGGCCGGTGCCGCGGATGAGCAGCGTGTCGCCGGTGAAGATGCGGTCGCCCATCAGGTAGGAATAGGAATCGTCCGTATGGCCGGGCGTATAGAGCACGTCGAGGCTGAGGCCCTCGATGCCGACGCGGTCGCCTTCGGAAACGCGCATGGCGACGACGTCAGCCTTGGTCTGCTCGCCCATCACGGTGATGCAATGCGTCTGGTCGCGCAGCGCGCCGAGCCCGGTAATGTGGTCGGCATGCAGGTGCGTATCCACCGCCTTGACCAGATGCAGGTCCAGCTCGCGCACGAGCTGCATGTAGCGGTCCACCTTTTCCAGAACGGGATCGATGATCAGCGCCTCGCCGCCCCGCCTGGAAGCGATGAGATAGGTGTAGGTGCCGGAGACACTGTCGAAAAGCTGTCGGAAAATCATCTGTCCACTCCATTGCTTTCTGGCACTGCCGGCTTGAACCTGGCCTGCGGCTGCGAACTGCATCGGGACGTCTGCGCCGATAATATCTTTGCGCCGGGAAAAGCGGAAGAAGCGGGTGGCGGATCCGCCCTCACCCAATCTTGGTATCCCGGCCTCACAGGTCCCCCGGCCTCACAGGTCCGGTACGGCGTGCGGCGAAAGGCACAGGCCGACAAAATCCACGCCGTTGCCGCCTTCGCGGAGGCGGCCGCCCGCCACGAGCAATCAGGCCGGCCGCCGGATCACGCGCGGTGCCTGAGCCGGATGAACGAGATGCGGATGGATGCGGCTGTATTAACCCAAGGAGAATCCGGCCAAATCCCCGTTTTTACTGTGCAAAAATAATACAAATGCCCGGCGGAAAGCACCGCCGGGCACTTATTAAGCAAATACTGAAATAATTTCGCCGCGATTTAAAAAGTGAAATTGCGGTTCCATTATTCCGGCCTACAATGCTCCACGCTGGATGCTGCAAACCCAGTGGAGAAGGGTTGCCCAAACTTCTAAATCGCGGGCTGCCCTTCTCCTTCCATATAGCAAGCGCCGATATGTTGCTATTACGTGCGTAACATCGTGAACAGGCATTGAAGAAATCCCCTGGGCGGAGCGGGGGGCTGCACGATGACGTGATCTCCTTTTTGTTGAAGAACGCGATCTGCGCCCTAGAACCTCACCCGTGGGAACGCGTGAGGGAGTTTCGATGATCAGAGAAAAGATGTCGGCGAGCCAAACGCCGATGCAGGAAGAGGACGTAGCGATCTGCCAAAGAGTCTACGACCATATCTGCGAGGCAAGGCATATCTCCACAGCCCGCGAACGCGAGGAACTGGCCATCCAGATCCTGCATTTCTACCAGCATGGGGTGAAAGATCAGAGGAGTTTGGAGCGGTTGTTGCTGTAGGTGGGCGGTTTCTTTTGGTATAGTAGCCGAAGGCGTGAGGATGGTCGGCATATTGCACCGGTGACGCTGATTGGCTTTGGGCAGCGTGGCCGCCTCCTCCCCTCATTCCTGTGCTTGTCACAGGAATCCAGCCGGCTTGCGTCTGCAAGCCGAGAGGACTCTTGAACGAGAGTGCTTGCGGAAAACATTCGTCGATTGGGACGCGCTTACGTCAGACTCTTCCGCCGCGTGGACACGCGGCTGCTGGATTCCTGTGACGAGCACAGGAATGACGGAGATTGGGTGGCCGCGCCGCCCTATCAAAAAGTCCTCACCCGCCGCACGGATGGCCGATCGGAAACTGCCGCGCCGCCTTCCCCGCCACAGCTTACCACTTCTGCAGTTGACCTCCACGCACGAGCCCTACCTAAAACCCGGCTGCTATGCTGAGGAGGCTATGGTGACGGCCCTGATCGAGGATTACGCCCTTATCGGCGATTGCGAAACCGCGGCGCTCGTGTCCAGAAACGGCTCGATCGACTGGCTATGCTTTCCGCGCTTCGACTCTCCCGCCTGTTTCGCGGCCCTGCTCGGCACCAGGGATAATGGCTTCTGGTCGATGTCGCCCTCAGGCGGAAAATACCGCGTCTCGCGCCGCTACCGCGAAGACACGCTCATTCTCGAAACCGAGTTTCAGACCGAGACCGGCTCCGCCGTCCTCACCGACTTCATGCCGCTGCGCGATGGCGCCAGCGACCTGATGCGCATCGTCGAGGGCAAGAGCGGCAGCGCCGCCTTCGATATGGAACTCAACCTTCGCTTCGATTATGGGCGAACCGTCCCCTGGGTCACGCATGGTGAAGACGGCGGCATCACCGCCATCGCCGGCCCCGACAGGCTGACGCTGAACTGCGCCGTGCCCCTCGAAGGCCGCGGGCTGAGCACGGTCGGCGCCTTCCAGGTCGCGGCCGGGGAACAGCAGGTCTTCACCCTCACCTGGTCTCCCTCGCATGTGCCCCAGCCGGCCCAGCGGCAGGTGGAATATGCGCTGCCGGATACGGAGGAATTCTGGCTATCCTTCGCCGCGAAATGCCCCAAGGTGGGCAAGTGGACGGAGCAGGTGAAGCGTTCCCTCATCACGCTGAAGGCGCTGACCTACATGCCGACAGGCGGCATCGTCGCGGCCGCCACGACCTCCCTGCCCGAAAAGATCGGCGGCCCTCGCAACTGGGACTACCGCTATTGCTGGCTGCGCGACGCGACGCTGACCCTGCTCGCCCTGATGAAGCTCGGCTATTATGAGGAGGCCACCGCCTGGCGCAGATGGCTGCTGCGGGCAGTCGCCGGAGCGCCGGCACAGATGCAGATCATGTATGGCGTTGCCGGCGAGCGCAACCTGCTGGAATGGCAGGTGCCCTGGCTGCAGGGCTACGAAGCCTCCACACCCGTGCGCATCGGCAATGCCGCCGCCGAACAGGTGCAGCTCGATGTCTATGGCGAGGTGGCCGATGCCATGCTGCAGGCCCGCAAGGGCGGGCTGCCGGCGCATCCGCGCGAGCGCGAACTGGCGAAGGCCATTCTGCCCTTTCTGGAAAAGGTCTGGGTCGAGCCCGACGAGGGCATATGGGAGGTGCGCGGCCAGCGCCAGCATTTCACCTATTCCAAGGTCATGGCCTGGGTGGCCTTCGACCGCGCCGTCCAGATTGCCGATGATGACGGCGAGCCCGAAGCCGCCGCCCGCTGGCGCACACTCGCCGATCGCATCCATGCCGACGTCTGCCAAAAGGCGTTCAATGCCGAGCTCGGCTGCTTCACTCAGGCCTATGGCTCTAGTGCGATGGATGCCAGCCTGCTGCACCTCGGCATGGTCGGCTTCATCGCGCCCGACGATCCGCGCTATGTCGCAACCGTCGAGGCGGTGGAGCGCAAACTGCTGCGCGATGGCCTGCTGCTGCGCTACGAGACGCAGGAAGTGGATGACGGCCTGCCGCCAGGCGAAGGCGCCTTCCTCGCCTGCAGCTTCTGGCTCGTCGACGCCCTCAACATGATCGGGCGGCGGGAGGATGCGCTGCAGCTGTTCGAAAAGCTGCTTGATATCCGCAACGATGTCGGGTTGCTGGCGGAGGAATATGACCCGGGTGCGAAGCGCATGCTGGGGAACTTCCCGCAGGCGTTCAGCCATATCGGGTTGATCAATAGTGCGCTGAACCTGGCGCGGGCGGAAGGGCCGGCGGATCAGCGCTCTGCTTGATGGATGGGGATTCGAGACTATGCTGTGCGCTTCACATAGATCTCGGGATCGAAATCAACGCGCCTGGCATTGCCGTCGGGCGTTTTCAGGACAAGCTCGACGCCTCCACCGATAGAATGCATGTAGCGCACGATCGACGACAGAAGCACGTCGTCAGCGCTTTCGATCTTCGAAACGGTATTCTGCGTCATGCCGGCACGCGCAGCGACTTCCTGCTGCGTTGCCTGCATCGCCTTTCTCACTTCCGCCAGCGCCTTGCCCAAACGCCGTTCCTGACGTTTCGCATCGAGACGGGCGCGAACATCTTCGGGAAGTTCCTCGCGTAATGTCTTCCAGTCAGTCATTTTTCTTTTCCTTCAGCCATGCCGCAAACCGCGCATCGGCCTTGTTGATCAGCTGCCTGTAAAACAGTGCCTCGCTCATGCCCTGCTTGTCCCCACCACAAAGGATGATGGCGCTCTGCGCGGGGTCGAAGGCGAAAGCAAATCGCCATACCTGTCTTGCAAACCGGACTCTGATCTCTTTCATATTCGCATGAGCAGAACCCGAGAGCGTATCGACCTCCGGACGCCCCAGAAACGGACCGTCATCTTCCAGATGGTCTAGCACTTCACCGACCAGTTCCTTCAATCCCATCTCGAGCTCTTTCCATTCGGGAACGAAATCGGGATGGAATTGTACCCTATATGCCATTTTCCGTCTCGCAAAATATATATTTAAAGATATAAAATCAAGTTTGTTCTGTCTCAGGATCGCATTGTCTGAACTTATAATTTCTGGCGACCAAACGCCACATCGCTTGGGGCGGCAGCGTCAACCTCCTACTCCGTCATGCTCGGGCCTGTCCCGAGCATCTGCAATTGTTGCAGATGGGTCGTAGGTAGCAGATGTCAGGCACAAGGCCGAGGATGACGCCGAGCAAGGCTGCGCGGCGCCTGCCCATCCCACTATTCCAAAATCCCGAACGATTCATTCGTTTCCCTTTTGTACTCTCAACCCCTTCCAATTCGTGATGACTCCCGCCATATTCCGCCCATGGCAAAATCTCCGAAGAAATCCCCCGCCTCGACCGGCTTCGAGGAAGCCCCCCAATCGTCTTTCGAAGGCGCTCCCCTGTCCGGCTCGGTGGCCGACTGGGTGAAGCAGCTCGAGGCGGATGCCGAGCAGGCCGGCGTCGAGAGCCAGCGCGAGATCGCCTCCAAGGCGGGCAAGCACCGCAAGAAGGTGGAGAACGAGGCGCGCAAGCATACGGAGGCCGTCAGCGTCAACAAGAAGGCCACCGTCAGCAAGACGGCGCGTGGCGTTTCCATCGGCGGGTCGAGCGATCCGAAGACGCGTGCGGCGGCCGGTCTCAACCCCGTTGCCGGCCTGGATATTTCCCTTGAAGATGCCGGCAGTCTCGCCAACGGCGGCGTCACCGCCACTGTGGAGGCGCTCTCCAAGCTGATCGAGAGCGGCAACCCGCTGCACAAGAACGGCAAGATCTGGACGCCGCACCGCCCTGCCCGGCCGGATAAATCCGAAGGCGGCATCACCATCCGCATGGCCTCGGAATACAGCCCCGCCGGCGACCAGCCGACGGCGATCCGCGATCTCGTGGGCGGGCTGGAGAGCGGCGAGCGCAGCCAGGTCCTGCTCGGCGTCACCGGCTCGGGCAAGACCTTCACCATGGCCAAGGTGATCGAGGAAACCCAGCGCCCGGCGCTCATCCTGGCGCCGAACAAGACGCTGGCCGCCCAGCTCTATTCCGAATTCAAGAATTTCTTCCCCGACAACGCGGTGGAATATTTCGTTTCCTACTACGATTATTACCAGCCGGAAGCCTATGTGCCGCGCTCCGACACCTATATCGAGAAGGAAAGCTCCATCAACGAGCAGATCGACCGCATGCGCCACTCGGCGACGCGCTCGCTGCTCGAACGCGACGACTGCATCATCGTCGCCTCCGTCTCCTGCATCTACGGTATCGGCTCGGTCGAAACCTATACGGCCATGGCCTTCCAGATGAATGTCGGCGACAAGCTGGATCAGCGCCAGCTGCTGGCCGATCTCGTGGCCCAGCAATACAAGCGCCGCGACATGGATTTCCAGCGCGGCTCCTTCCGCGTGCGCGGCGATACGATCGAGCTCTTCCCGGCCCACCTGGAAGATGCCGCCTGGCGCATTTCCATGTTCGGCGACGAGATCGACGCCATCACCGAATTCGACCCGCTGACCGGCCAGAAGACCGGCGACCTGAAATCGGTGAAGATCTACGCCAATTCGCATTATGTCACGCCGCGCCCGACGCTGAATGCCGCCATCAAATCCATCAAGGAAGAGCTGAAGGGCCGCCTTGTGGAGCTGGAAAAGGCCGGCCGCCTGCTGGAAGCCCAGCGCCTGGAGCAGCGCACCCGCTACGACCTGGAAATGCTGGAAGCGACAGGCTCCTGCCAGGGCATCGAAAACTATTCGCGCTATCTCACCGGCCGCGACCCCGGCGACCCGCCGCCAACGCTGTTCGAATATGTGCCCGACAATGCCATCGTCTTCATCGACGAAAGCCATGTCACCATTCCGCAGATCGGCGGCATGTACCGGGGCGACTTCCGGCGCAAGGCGACGCTGGCCGAATATGGCTTCCGCCTGCCCTCCTGCATGGACAACCGCCCGCTGCGCTTCGAGGAATGGGACGCCATGCGCCCGGATACGATCGCCGTGTCGGCAACGCCGGGTAGCTGGGAAATGGAACAGGCCGGCGGCGTCTTCGCCGAACAGGTCATCCGCCCGACCGGCCTCATTGATCCGCCCGTCGAAGTGCGCTCCGCCCGCAGCCAGGTGGACGACGTGCTCGGCGAAATCCGCGAAACGGCCGCCAAGGGCTATCGCACCCTCTGCACCGTACTGACCAAGCGCATGGCCGAGGACCTGACCGAATACCTGCATGAACAGGGCGTGCGTGTGCGCTACATGCACTCGGATATCGACACGCTGGAGCGCATCGAGATCATCCGCGACCTGCGCCTCGGTGCCTTCGACGTGCTCGTCGGCATCAACCTCTTGCGTGAGGGCCTGGATATCCCCGAATGCGGCTTCGTCGCCATTCTCGATGCCGACAAGGAAGGCTTCCTGCGCTCCGAGACCTCGCTGATCCAGACGATCGGCCGCGCCGCGCGTAACGTCGACGGCAAGGTCATCCTCTATGCCGACAACATCACCGGCTCCATGCAGCGCGCCATGGACGAGACGGCCCGCCGCCGCGAAAAGCAGATAGCCTACAATACCGAGCACGGCATCACGCCCGAAAGCGTCAAGGCCAAGATCTCCGATATCCTCGACTCGGTCTACGAGCGCGACCACGTGCGCGCCGACATATCAGGCGCCTCCGGCAAGGGTTTCGCCGATGGCGGCAACCTCGTGGGCAACAACCTGCAGACCCATCTCAACGCGCTCGAAAAGAGCATGCGCGACGCCGCCGCCGACCTCGACTTCGAAAAGGCCGCCCGCCTGCGCGACGAAATCAAACGCCTCAAGGCGGTGGAACTCGCCGCCATGGACGACCCGCTGGCGAGAGAGGAAGCCAGGTCGATGGAAGGCATCAGGCGAAACGCCAAGGCGACCCGCGAGTCCCTTCTCCCCGCCGGGGGTCCGGAGGACGGGTCGAGACCGGCGGCTCGACCCCGGTCGGTGCCCGGCAGGGCGGATGAGGGGGCCACACCCACCTACTTCGCCAAGCCGCACCTCGACGAGATGGGCCACGACCCCACCACCCCCGCCAACGCCAAAACCCTCTTCCGCCGCAACACGCTGGACGAGATGACGGTGGGCCGGACGGAAAAGCCGGTGACGGGACATGTGCCGGAGAAGCCGGATGGTGAGGCGCGGTACGCGAAGCGTAGCAATCGATCCAGTGAATCGATTGCAGCAACGAACGCCCGAAGCGCAAGCGAAGGGCAGAAGGGCACGCAGCGGTTTTCGCCGTTGCTGGAGGGTCAGCCGGAGCGCGATGACGTGCGGCCGCTGGTGCGCGGCAAGACGGGTGTCGGGAGCTATGAGGATCCTGGCGAGCAGAAGCGCAAGGGGCGGACGAAGGGCAAGACGGGGCGGCCTGGGCGGTAATAAAGGCTTCCCCGAAGTTTACGCTTGACTTGGCAATGCAACTATATGATGCACTTACACGTTTGCTAGCTGCCAGGTAAAAGCTCGATGACATTGTCAAATCTTGCGCTCAAACCAGCCGATATGGTCGCGGTAATAGCCAGGACAAACTTGCGTCCAAATCCAGATAACTTTTTGCTGCCGATGTTCGAAAGTATTTCGAACTCATACCACTCTATTTCCGATAGGTTTGGCGTCAATAATATTAATAAAGGCAGAATTTATATCGACATAAACAAAGATCCAGCAAGCATCATCGTAAAGGACAACGGAATAGGCCTAGACGAGAACGGCATGGAGTCGTTCAGGACACCTTTTACCGGTCAAAAGCTTAAAAAGGGGGGCAAAGGGTTTGGGAGATTTATTTCATTTAAGGTATTTGATGACGTATTATACCAATCACGGCATCGTGGAAAAAATGGGGACGAGGCCTTTGCGTTTCGATTTGACGTCAATGCCCAAAGAGAAGAAATTTCATTTATAGACCTATTTACAACACCTCTTGAAGATTACGGCTGCTGTGTCAACCTGTCTTCCGCAAAGTCAAGTTTTCAAACCGTAGCATCGTCCCTCGGAGACGAACAAATAATTGATAATATAATACGTTATTTCCTACCGTATTTCATATCTGGCCGCATGCCAAAGCTGGAAATACTTATAGACGGAACAAAGCACGACCCAGATAAAAGGTTTCGGGATTTATTCACCTCTCAAGAGATAATAACAGAAAAAATTGAGATCGACGGGCAACTACATGAGTTTCAGATCGGAATCTCGCTTTCCGAAAAGGGAGCACTGTTTCCTCGTCATGCAATGCTTTTGTTTGCCGACGATCGAATTATCGGAAGCGGTCGCAGCATCGAAGGTAAAATCGGCACGCCTTATTTTAGCGGCGAAGATGGAAAGAGCCGCGTTGTCGTAGCCAGCGTAAGCGGCGAGTTTCTTAATATCCACGCCAACACCGCTCGAACCGACATTGAAGCAAGCGAGGACGAAATAGACGAGATTGCAAATCACGTTAGTCAACTAGTCCTTGATAAGCAGGGCGAATACCGCGAGCAACGCCGCGGCGATCAAGCGAAGAGCCTCTCAACCGTATTTTTGCGAAATCCGTTGCTTCGAACTGCCTTGACACAGAATGTAGCTGAATATGTACGATCAAAACCAATGAGTTGGGGGCCTGAGCAATTTGTATCCGATCTGGCGCTTAAACGCTTCCGTGATCAAGGCAGATGGGAAAGAGAGCTTAGGGAGAAAACAAAAGATTACGACTCCCTTAGAAAAGCCAGAGACGAAATTCTTGCTCATATTGAGCAAGAAAATAAGGAAGCACTTGCTTCCTATGTTGCACATCGACGGACGGTTATTGACTTGGCTGAGAAGATTATCGGAGTACAGGATTCCGATGGCTCAACGAGCCTAGAGGATGTCATCCACGACATAGTATATCCACGCCACAATGACAGCGAAAATACGAAGTTCTATCAGCATAATTTATGGATGCTGGATGAGCGGCTGGCGTTCGTATCCTACGTTTCCAGTGACAGAACCATCCACGGCGGGCGCAGACAAGCGGGCGACAAAGTCGCGGACCTGATAATGTTCGATGAATGCGCTGTGCTTAATGATAGCGATCTAAATTCACTCATATTGGTTGAATTTAAAAGGCCCGGTAGAAACGATTATAAATTTGGCGATGTGAAACGCGACCCTATACAGCAGGTATTTGAGACTATTGGGAAAATAAGGCAAGAAAAGAGCCTGATAACATCGAGTGGAACTCGCCTGAGCGTACCTAGCGGCACGCGGATATACTCGTACATAGTTGCCGATGTCGAACCAACCTTGCTTGACGTTATTGAAGATCACGACTTTGATGCAACCTGGGACCAACAAGGCTACTATAGATATCACGATAAGCGGGACGCTTTTGTTGAGATATTTGGTTACAATAAGCTTGTCGCGGATGCAAAGAAGAGAAATAGCGCTTTCTTCGATGTACTTATCGGCGATCTTATCTGAGGGACACAGAATACGTGAATGGTTCGTAAGTCCTCTTTACAACATATTAGATTTAGCACCCAAGTTCCGTAACGTATTCGCAATCTCTCTAGATCGAAGCACCTGATAGATCAGAGGAATTGGGTGCGCATCAGCGTCGCGGGACATGTCGTGGCGCACGTCCCCACATCTTTGCAGCACCAGTTGCCCCCTCTACGTCGACTCGCGACTTCTGCTATACATCGCCTCTCACAGGAGAATCCCAGCATGCGCCTGCCCAGATTCCTCCTAGCCGTCTCCCTCTCGGCGCTGATCGCGTCTCCTGTCTTCGCCGCATCGTACAAAACCCCAAAAGCCCTCCTCCAAGCCCTCTATGCCTTCAACACCACCACCGCCCCTGACGATGCCCCCTCCCCCTATTCGGCCTTCTTCTCCGACCATCTGAACGAACTCCTCCAAGCCGATCTCGACAACACGCCTGACGGCGAGGTCGGCGCGCTCGATTTCGATCCCGTCATAGCCGGGCAGGATGGCAAGGCTGATAACCTCAAGATCGGTCAGCCGATCCTGCTGGACGACCGCGCCGAACTGGAGGTGCAGTTCCGCAATGGCGAAGAGGTGACGCTCTATTACACGCTGGTGAAGGAGCATGGCGGCTGGAAGGTAGAGGATATTGCCAACCAGCAGGGCGAAGAGCCGTGGAGCCTCAGCGCGCTGCTCGGCGACGCACAATAGGCGACGTCGAGCGCGCGGCATGTCATTGCCGCCAAACCTGCCTTCGGGCAACGGCGCGCCCCTGAAACAACCCGCCTTTATTAGCACCCAGTCATTGCAATACCCGCCCCGCACCCCATATCCCAGTATGGCGGCATATGGAATAAAGCTGCCTTTCGCATCGGTTTACCCGATGCCCACCAGGGGAAGACACGCTGTCTTCCGACACTCTGCAGAACAGCTTCTTCGCAACGATTGTGAGCAGCATGTCCGCGCCCGCAAGGGCTTGATGGCAGCAATGCCTCTTCATTCGCCCGGACGCTGAAAAAGACCTCTGACGCATTCGATGACGAGCCGTGCATATCCCGCCTGTATCAGGCGTGGCCGATGAGTCCCCGGCAGGAGCCGGAGGCGCCAATTCCTGGAGAAATGTAATGTCCCTGATCTTCCCCAATAAAAGCCGCAGCTTCGACGAGGGCCGCAATGGGGTTCGTTTCTCCGGTTATGACGGCATGTTCGAGGTGCGGTTTCTGATCGAGGCGAGCGCATTGCGCTCCATCGCCCGGACGGGCCGCACGGAAGCCGAATGCCTGAGCGCCTTCGATGCGGCACGCCCCGCCATTCTGGAGGCCGCATCCGGTGTCTATGGCCGCGGCGGCAAGGACCGGTATACGCTGACGGAGAAGGATGTCCGCCGGTAGTTTCACACCCGGAAGATCCGGGCACGGAGATTGAGACATGTCAGTCGACAGAAAACATCTGAGCGTGGTGGGCGAAGGTCCGCGCGTTCAGCCCGAGGACGTCGATCTTGAAACGGCTGTCTACGATGCGCTTGCCCATGCGGGCGGTCTCGACCCCAGCTATATATTCGTGACGGCACGCGGCAGCGACATCACGCTGGCCGGCTGGGTTTTCGTCAGCGAGGAAATCTCGCTCGCCGAGCAGGTTACCTTGAGCACGCGCGGCGTGCGCAGCGTTCATAACGAGCTGTCGCGGTATCTCTAGAGCAATTCCAGCAAAAGTGCGCAGCGGTTTTGCGTCCGGAATTGCGTGAAAACCAGGATATAGCGACACCCGTTCGTCTCGGCGCGGCTGCGCGCCGACTTCCGGCCGGACTTGAACGGAGGCCGGAGGCGAGGAGCCCGGCCCCGCGCCGGGTTCCACGTTGGGGGCGCGTGCCGCCCGCAAGCCGGAGCCGATTCCCCCACACCCGACCGATCGCGATGACCCCGCACGACCGATGCCCCAATGACCGATGGATAAACAATGCGCAAGACAATCGACAAGATCACCGAACCGGCCCCTTCCGCGTCTGGCCGGCACAGCACTGCCAACGAGAACCGTCTTGCCAGAAGCCCCACCGCCAGGGAGTTGATTGCCGAAGCCTCCGCCGCCCGCGTCGCAATGGATACGGCCGGCGATGAGCCGCCTGCGGCGCAACAGCCCGGTGAAGGCGAAGTGGACGACAGCGCACCGGCGGGCGACCCGCTGCCGACAATGGAAGAGCTCGAACTGGCCCGCGACGACCACAGCAGAAAGATTGCTGAAAGGCGCGCATTCCCCGAATGCAGTACGCGATGACGCCCGCTCCCTGCCTGAATCGACAGGCACCAGGATACAATTTCCCGTTCAGCGCCGGCAATCACAGGCGCTGAAGACTGTCGTGAGCAGATGTGACAAGAAGTGAGCAAAATCCCTGAATTGTGGCAGGTATTCACCAGATTCGATGAACATATCCTGATGGCGGCTACACAGGGCCGTCTTATAGGAAAACTACCATGTCCATGCTTCGTAAGATCGCAGCAACGGGTCTTGTCTCCCTGACCCTCGCAATTGGCTCCATTGCAACAGTAACGCCCGCGCTGGCGCATGGCGGAGGAGGTCACGGGGGCGAGAGCCATGGCGGAGGAGGCCAGCACATGGGAGGAATGGGAATGGGCCACTTCGCCGAAAATCGCGGCGGGGCGTTTTTTGGTCACGACCACTTCGGCCACGACCACTTCGATGGACGCTTCAGAGATCGCGGACCCATTCTTTTTGGGAGCAACGACGACTATGACCGCTGCCAGTGGCAGTGGATGGCGGCGCCTGACGGGCGTACAATCAGAGGCGAAGTCTGCTACTGACCGAAGCGGAAGGTCTTGCCAGCGAGCCGGTGACCGGCCCAAACCGGAAACCGGCCCTCGGGCGAGCCTGACGTGATCTCTGCACTCTTGCCGCTGCTTTTCTCCCTGAAAAGCTGCGGCAAGACAACAGGCGCGATTTGGAACAAGAATACGTCCTCCAGCGCAAGCCGCTCATCGCATCGTGTTTTGCAAAGCGTGCCCGCGGCTGCTTTTTCTGTCACTTTGCTTGGACAGAAACGCCCGACCAGACCGGACACCGCTCCATGCCAGAACTTCGCATCGACCCCTTCCCCTCGCCCGACGAATTCGCCGCGCTATGGGCCGCCGCCTGGAGTGCGTCCGAGCCGCCGGATTTCGCCCGCATCCTGCCGCGCAGCCTTGCCCATCTCGGCGCCTATCACGAGGGGCGGCTGATCGGCTTCGTCAATGTCGCCTGGGACGGCGGCATTCATGCCTTCATCCTCGATACATCAGTGCATCCGGATCTGCGCCGGCAGGGCATTGCGACTGAATTGGTGATGGAGGCGGTGCGGGTGGCGCGGGAGCGCGGGGCGGAATGGCTGCATGTCGATTTCGAGCCGCATGTCAGGGGCTTTTACCGCGCCTGCGGTTTCAGGCCGACCGAGGCGGGGCTGATACGGCTCGGCTGAGCGATTCCGCAGAAGCGGTCTTGCGCCGGGAATGGCATGAAAACAGAGGGATAGAGTGCCTTTCTGTCAGCGGAAAAACCGAAATGCCCTCGCCCTTACGTTACGACAGAAGCGGCCGGTAGCCGCCGCCGGGCTCGCGCCTCGTCAGCAGGAAATGCAGCAGGTTGGCATAGCCG
>Ga0209758_1001046_pt1 | contig 36253 bp, 38 predicted proteins | sample AraplaMF_Col_mMF_FD_184258 | JGI IMG/M metagenome (GOLD analysis project Ga0209758, IMG submission 184258) | Arabidopsis root microbial communities from the University of North Carolina, USA - plate scrape MF_Col_mMF (SPAdes) (version 2) | ecosystem: Host-associated > Plants > Roots > Endosphere... | reverse complement strand
CAGCATGTTGGAGCGATGGACGTTGCGGGTGTTGATCAGCGCCATCATGAACGGCGCGGCCCAGGACTGCAGGTCCTCCTCGAACACCGCCCTGTTGCCCTTGGGCTGTTTCGGGCCCGTGAAGCCCGGCGTCAACGCGAAATGATCGTTGAGGATGGCGACGAGGCTGAGATCTTTCGCGACCGCATCGAAGGTCGCTTTCGCGCTCGCCGCGGTGCCGCCCGACAGCGTGCCGCGCATATCGCGCACGCGGCCCTTCACACGCGCGGCCGGCGCGCCGAACACGCGCCTCGCCTCTTCCTGCACGAAGAAGGTGCCGAGTTCGAACGGCACGGAATCGTAGCCGCAGGAGAACACGATGCGCGCGCCGCTCGCCTTGGCCGCGTCACCGTACTTGTCGATCATCTGCCGCATCCAGACCGGCTCGCCGCACAGATCGAAATAATCGGTGCCGCCGGCGACGCAGGCAGCTAACAGGTCCTCGCCGTAGAACTGATACGGACCGACCGTCGTGATCACCGACTTGGTCCGCGCCACCATCGCCTTCAGCGATGCGGCATCGGATGCGTCCGCCACGATCAGCGGCGTGTCCGCGGGCGCACCGATGGCATCACGCACCGATTTCAGCTTGTCGAGGCTGCGGCCCGCCATCGCCCATTTGAGCGCCTTGTCGTCCCTGTAACGCGCCGCCAGATATTCGGCGACCAGCTGGCCGGTGAAACCGGTCGCACCGTAGACGACGATGTCGAATTCCTGAGAGCTCATGGTCGTCCCTTACTTTTTCGCGTAACTCACGCCCATGCCGGCACGGACGTCGCTTTGAATGCCATAGGGCGGGATCGGATAGCGCAGACCGTTCTTCGCCAGCGCCTTCATGCCCACAACCGCCTTGGCGAGATGCGAAGGCTTCAGCGCCATCAGCATCTCCTCGTCCGGCACGCCGCCATAGCGCCGTTCGGCATAGCATGGCAAGGACAGGCTGGGCTCGCCCGTTTTCAACGCCCGCCCCCAGGAATCGGCGCAGGCGGTCTCGCCGACCACGCCCCATTCGAACTTCTTGTAGCCGGTATATTGCAGCCCGTTGATCAGGATGATCATCTGCCCCGGCGTCGCGTAGACGAGGCAGATGTCGGGCGGATCGAGCCGGCCGCTCTGAAGCGGACTGACCGCGAGCGCCTGGTACTGGCCGAACGGAACCACGTCCAGCGCCTCCTGGCGCTTGCGCGCGTCCTCCGCCGTGCCGTGCCAGACCCCGACATAGTTTTCGCCGGCGAGCCATTTGTCGTCCTGGGGCGCAAGGCCGATCACCGCGCGACACTGTGCGCCGACGAGATCGTCGGCGGTGATGCCGACGGTCCAGCCGAGCCGGGCCGCCATGCTGACGATCTGGTCGGTGGTGTGGATCGCGTTCGGCCGCCGGATCTTGGGGATCGCTTCCATGTCCGCGGCGTGCGCGAACAGCTTCATGCCGATCACATTCGTCTTCAGCCGCAACAGGCTGTTGAGATCGGCGACGAGACCGGCAAGGTCGATTGTCTCTGCACTCTCCTGCAACATGGCGTCCTCCGGCCGGCGGATCGCCGGTGCTTTGTTCTTGTTGTGCGAGCCTAGTCCGTGGCCGGGCCCGGAAGCAACTCGCTGGTCCGGCCCATGGCGCGGTACGTCAACAGGCCGATCCATTCGCGCATGGCAATGTCGGTCTTGGCGAGACCTTCGCCGCCGACACGGGTGAATGCGAAGAGATCGTCACGCCCGCCCATGCGCCAGTCCACGGGATAGGCCTCGACGTCGAATCCTGCCTTGCGGAAAATCCCCATCGAGCGCGGCATGTGGAAGGCCGACGTCACCAGCAGCCAGCGCTCGCCCGGCTTCGGCGACACCAACTGCTTGGTGAAGATCGCGTTCTCCCAGGTGTTGCGGGAGTCGCGCTCGAGGATCAGGCGCTCTTTCGGGATGCCCAGGCTCTCCAGCACCGGCGCGGAATAGTCGGCCTCCTTGGCCTCGGTCGAGATCAGGTTCGCGGTGCCCCCGGTGAAGACGATGCGCGCCTTGGGATAGCGGCGGGCCAGATCGGCCGGCGCGAACAGGCGATCCGCCGCGTGCCGCACCACCGGCGTGCGATGCGCAGCCGACAGGTCGGTGTCGACGGAGCCGCCGAGCACGATGATGCCGTCGGGCGCCCCGCGCGAGGGGTCCCACGCCGGAAAGCGCGACTCCAGTGGATAGAGCAGCAGGTTGCCGAGCGGCGAGAACGCCGCCAGCACCAGCAGCACCAGCGTGGTCACCGCAAGCTTGCGGCCGAGCGCGGCAAAGCGCGTCAGCATCAGCAGCAGCGACAGGATGCCGAGCTCGACCAGCAGGTTGATCGGCAGCAGCGCGATGCCGAGGGTCTTGGACAGGACGAAATACAGGGGAGCCTCGCTGAATTGATATGCCGTGCGCGGGCTTGACCGGCCGGTCCATCTTCAGAAATCTTCTTGAAAGAGGATCGATCGCCCGGTCAAGCCCGGGCATGACACGCAAAACCGATTGGACGGCTGCAAATGACCCATCACCACCTGCATTCGAGCCCCGAGACCTGCCATTGGGGCTTCTTCGAGGCCGCGCTCAAGCCCGTCCTCACCATCAAAAGCGGCGACGAGGTGACGATCGACACCATCAGCGGCGGTCCGGACATGCTGCCCGACCGCGACAAATTCCACATTCCGCCGGAGATGCACGAGGTTCACGCCAGGAACGAGCGCATGCTGCCCGGCCACATCCTGACCGGCCCGGTCGCGGTCGAGGGCGCCGAGCCCGGCGACGTGCTCGCGGTCGAGATCCTCGATGTCCAGCTCCGCCAGGATTGGGGCTGGAACATGATCAAGCCGCTGTCGGGCACCCTGCCCGACGATTTCCACGAGACGCGCATCCTCAACATCCCGCTCGACCGGTCGCGTATGGTCGGCCGCATGCCGTGGGGCCTCGATCTGCCTCTGAAGCCCTTCTTCGGCGTGATGGGCGTGTCGCCGCCACCTGGCTGGGGCCGCATCTCCTCGCTGGTCCCGCGCGCCATGGGCGGCAATCTCGACAACAAGGAGCTTGGTGCCGGGGCGACGCTATATCTGCCGGTGTTCGTCCCCGGCGCGATGTTCTCCTGCGGCGACGGCCATGGCGTGCAGGGCGACGGCGAGGTCTGCGTCACCGCGATCGAGACCGCGCTGCAGGGCCGTTTCCGCCTGACGCTGCGCAAGGACCTCGGGCTCGACTACCCCCGCGCCGAAACGGCGACGCACTACATGACCATGGCGATGGATCCCGACCTCGACCAGTGCGCGGTGCGCGCGCTGCGCGACATGATCGTGCTGCTCGGCGAGAAGCGAAACCTGTCGCGTGAAGACGCCTACACGCTGTGCAGCCTGGCTGCCGACCTCCGGGTGACCCAGACCGTCAACGGCTCCAAGGGCATCCATTGCATGATCGAAAAGGCGCTCGTGCACGGCTGAGCAGCCGGGCCTTCCCTGCCCCGTCAACGCGACGCCGCCGCCCGGCCTGCCGCGCGGCGCGCTGAGTCGCGCCAAAATTCCCGTGCGATTTCAAAGGGCTGATCGTCAAGCAAAGGCTGCATTTGACTTCCACCCCCGAACCTAAATAGAGTCTTAATCGTTACTTTTATGTACCTGAGTAAGAGGCTAGCGTTCGGGCCATGGCCACCGAAAAAGCCGAGACTGACCGCATTCCCGTAACCTTGGCGCTCTCGACCATCACCTATCTGGAGAAACTGGTGAGACAGGGCACCCACGGCACCAGCGTTCCCGGCGTCGCACGAACCCTGATCGAGGAAGGCATCCGTCTCGCCATCAAGGACGGGCTTCTGTCGATTCGCGACAATGGCAGGACGTGAGCGCGCTCGGCGCGTGATGCGGACGGATCTTGCGATGCGGATGGCCGACATCTGCAACCTGGGACCGTTACAATGCCTGTTCTCTCACCAACCTGGACTGACGAACGAATTGAACTTCTGAAGCAGCATTTCGAAGCCGGCCTCTCCTGCCGCGAGATCGCGGCCGATATCGGTGTCAGCCGCAATGCCGTGATCGGCAAGCTCTCCCGTCTCAACCTGACGCGCAGCCGCGCCGTCGAGGACCGCAGGCTCGAGCGCAGCCTTGCGCCGCCGGCACGCGCATCGCGGGCGGTGCCGCGGCTGCAATACGAGATGCTCGCAACGATCTACGGCGAGACCGACGCGCCTGTTGCTGCCGGTCCGATCGATGACGCCAATCGCTGCTCGCTGCTGGAGCTCGCCGAGAACCGCTGCCGCTGGCCGATCTCGAGCCCGGGCGCGGAAGATTTCTGCTTCTGTGGCAATGGTGCGCCCGACGGCCAGCCTTATTGTGCCGGCCACAGCCGCCTCGCCTACCGGCCCAACTCGCGTGCCCGCATGATGCGCGGCTAGTGCCCGGCTTGACCCGCCTTGCTGTCGCGAGGCGGCCTCCGCCGCGGTCGACGAAGACATCTCCAAAAACGAAAAACCTCCGGCGGGGCATCACCGGAGGTTTCTGGAGGCTTAGCGTGAAGCTAAGAGCCGCAACTTTCGTATCTGGCTGAAAACTATATAGCTGATTAACTCAGGTAAGTAAATAAGTTTGAAGGCGATCGACTCGCATAGCTCGTCTTCGTCTTCTGCACAGGCCGCTGGATTTTCCGAAGGCCTTCCCCGCGACAAGATTGTCGCGAAAAAGCCCCGGCGGTTTCCCGCCGGGGCTTCGTCGAGTTCGAGAGAACCTTGAAGCCTTACCAGTTGCGCTGGGCGCGCAGCAGCAGGCTGTAGGTGTCCTGGTCCTTCAGCTCGTAGGTGGCCGCCGGCTTGGCGACACCCGTCAGCGCACCGGTCGTGATCACGCCCGAGTACTTCTGGTCGAGATGGCTGTAGGTGAAGTCAGCCGAGAAGGTCAGGTTCTTCACCGGAGTCCAGCGGGTGATCACGCCGACCTGGCCGATGTTGAAGTCCGGGTTGCAGGTGCCGGTCAGGGTCGCGAACGCGGCGCTGCCGCAGATCAGGCCCTTGGCCGTGCCGTTGTAGTTGACCGCAGCCCACGCGCCGTACAGCGCCGTGTTCCAGAACGGGCTCCAGTTGTGGGTGTAGGCACCACGGAAGCCGTAGGTCTTGGTCAGCTCGAGGCCGCCGCCGGGACCGAACACCGCGTCAGACACGCCGGCGAAGCCGATGCTCTGATACGCCGCATTCGAGCTGCCGAACATCGAGTAGCTGGTCGCAGCCAGCTCCTGGAAGTTGTAGCGGCTCGCACCGTCGGTGTAGACGCCCGAGATGTTGATCACGTCGCCGGCGCCGGTCGGGATGTTCTTGATCTGCAAGGCGAGCTGAACGGCCCAGCCCCACTTGTCTTCCGGATGACCGGTGACTTCGGTTGCGCCGTAATAGCCGACATGGTTGTCGTGCGCGGCGACCGACGCCTGGAACAGGCCCCAGGCCTGGTCGACGCGGACCATGCCGACGATGTCGGGAGCGCGCGTGCCGCCGAGGTCGTTCGAGCCGTAAGCGCCGCCGAGAACGCCGGTGGTGCTCATGCCGGCCGTGTTCCAGACGTTGGTCTGGAAGACCTGCGTCTGGTCCTGCAGCGAGAACGCCGCCGTCACGCCCTGGCCGAAATCGGCCGTGTAGGTGGCCTGAACGACGCCGTTGGTGGTGCCGCTGCCGCCGACCAGCTGGTCGAAGTTGTTACCGGGATAGTTGATCCAGGGCGCGTCGAACTGCGACACCGCCTTACCGAGGGTGAAGCCGGCGAACTGGATGAAGGCGTAGTAGACGCCGAGGGAGCCGCCCGAGATCGCGCCGTCGGTGCCGTTGACGGCGCCGCTGGAGGAGCCGACGAGGCCGGTACCGGCCGCGTTGAGGCCGAGCGTGCCGCTGTACTGGGTGGCGCCGGTACCCGAGCCGGTGCCGACATAGTTGCCGGTCGTCCAGGTGAAGACCGCGTCGAAATAGGTGCGGACCACGCCGTACTCGGTCGCGGTGCGCGTGTCGATGTTGAGATCTTCACGAGCGCGCATCGAGTAGTAGTTCGTCAGGCGGTTGTTCGCCGCGAACACGTTGCTGTACTGGGCGCTGTAGTTGCCGCCGGCATTGAGCGCGACTTCGGCACGCAGATAGCCGCCCAGCTTGATGCAGGTGTCGCTGCCCGGGATGTAGTAGAAACCCGCGCCATAGAGCGAGCAGACCTTCACGTACTCGACCGCCTTGGCCTTGACCGGAAGATCAGCCGCCTGAGCTCCGCCGACGGCGATCAGAACCGCCGAAGTGCCGAGCAAAAGGCTCTTCACCATTTTCATATAAAACCTCCAAGTTGCTCATTTTACGGAGACTGGACCGTGAGGCCCCCCAGATCCCCGTCTCTTCAAATCCGCTCGGCCGCTTCGCGCTTTCGGACACACCCGCATTCGACGCGAGGGACGTGAGCGAACCACCTGCAACGGGACGATCGAGTACCCCCCACCGTCGCGAGGCAATATGCCTGCGCCGTTCCACTTATCAAAATAGTTTATTGGATAAGCTTTCTGGTTTCACTAAACCTGTGCCCCGCACGCAACACCCGGGCCCGCCGAATATGCTGACCGGCTCATCTTTGTAATTTTAGTGACAAAATAACCCTGCTCTGCACTTGCGTCAGGGCAGGCTTGCGTGGACTATGCCCCTCCACGAACACCGGCCTGAAGAATCATTTCACGGGAGTGATGCTGTGTCCGCGACGAGGAAAGAAGGAGCGCGGCTGCGCTCCGTCGGCAATCTGGATATCATCAGGCGCTTCACCTGGGAGATATCCTCGATCAACATGTATCTCGAGGAGCTGCGTCAGTTCTGGGCAAGGACGCTCGGCATCAGCGGCCCGCAATGGTTGATCCTCATGGCGATCTCCGACCTCGACAAGGACGACGGCGTGCCGGTCAACGTGGTCTCCAAGCTGCTCCACGTCGATCCCTCGTTCGTCACCACCCAGTCCAAGCTGCTGGAGAAGAAGGGCCTGCTGCGCCGGCGTCCCTCCCCGACCGATGCCAGGGTGGTGCGGCTCTCGCTGGTCGACAAGACCCAGAAGCACATCGCGAGCCTGAACGAGCAGTACAAGACGATTCGCGAATTCGTCTTTCAGGAGTTCGACGAGAACGAGCTGACCGAATTCACGGGCAAGCTCGCGACGCTGAAGACGAGGCTGGAGAAGGCCTGCGTCAGGATCTCGCTCGACTTCTGAGACGGCGATTCTTTTGAAGGCGCCTGCTCGCGCTCAGATCCCACGCCCGGCGCAGAGGCGCGTTTCGAGCCAGTCGAAGATGTATTCGTTGGCAAGGCTCGGATTGTCGGCATGGGCCTGCGCCGCGCCGGTCTCCGCCGCGGTGAACACCTTCAGCATGATATCGGAGCTGCCGAGCCGGGATTGCTGCACGATCTGACGGGCCCGGTCGGCCTTGAGCCAGCCATCCTCGCCGAGCGTGATCAGCACCGGACAGTCGGCGCTGGAGGCCATCAAGGGCGCATGCGGCACCGGGACGATGCTGAGGTCGCTCATCGCGAAGCGGCTGGCGAAGAAGGATCGTTCGTGCAGATCCCACAGCCCGCCGTCGCAGACCGCCGCGGCCAGCCGCGGCTCCTGCAGCACCGCGCGCGCCACGAAAGAGGAGCCCCACCCGTCCGCGACGATGGCGACGCGGTCGAAATCGACGTCGTCGCGCGTCTCCAGATAGTCCATCACGCTGGCAATCGAGCTCTCGAGATCGCGCCGCTGCAACAGGCTGTCGGTATAGTCGTCGCGCTGGTCGCCGAGCAGGTCCAGCGCCAGCATCGACAATCCGCGCTCGCGCGCATGCGGCGCGAGCTTGAACAGGAATTCCTCCTTGCGATGGCCGGGCTCGCCGATGCAGATCACGGTTGGTGCCCGCCCCCTGCCCGGGTGCGCGGGCAGGAAGTAGCCCTGCAGCGCATGGTCCTCGACCCAGGGAATCGTCACGAGTTCGCCGGCCGGCGCGCGCGCCGTGAGATAGCGGCGGGCGCATTCCTGCATCGCCAGCACCGCGACCCAACGGCGTTCGTCGGCCGGGTCGAGCGGCATCGCCGCCGCACCATAGTAGTTGAGAGCCCGCAGCCAGTTGCGCTGCGCCGTCGCCATGTGGCCCTCGGCGAACGCCGCCTCGGCGCGGTGGCGATTGGTCTGCGCGAGCTTCTTCCACTCGCGATGCCAGGATTGGTCCTCGCCCCGCTTGAGCTGCCGCGCGATCATCAGGCATTCCGCGATGGTGGCCCCGCCCTCCTGGGCCGCGGTCAGGAGCCGCGTGAACTCAGAGGAGATGTCCTCTCGCTCCGGGCAGAGGATCCAGTCGTCGGAGAGGCATGCGGGTATCATCGGAGCTACGCTCTATCATCGCGTTACCCCTGATGGACTAAACTATTTTGGTTCGCCAACCAAGCTGCCGTGCACCGAATGAGAGCCGTTTGACATCACCATCGCTTGAACGATGGGTGAGCGACGGACCATGTCGCATGCGTGACATTCCAATTCCTCATGAGGGTGCGAACGATGGCAAGAGGTGGCACGTCAAATTACGCGAAATGACGTGCGCGCCTCTTGCCATGACGATCATCATACCCATATCCGCGCGCTTGCCGGCCGGCGCGGCGAAGCGGATTCAGCCGAGTCGCCAGCCGACCTCTTGCGTGAAGCTTTCGTAGAAGGCGCGGTCATAGGCCTGCTCGGGCGTGGCGCGTACACGCTCGTCGAGGCGCCTGGCGTCGTCGCCCACCAGGATGCGCCAGCGCTCCGCCTTGACGCCGTCGAGGATGATCTTCGCGGCCTGTGCGGCCGTCGTCGGCGCGTCCTCCAGGAAGCTGCGCGCGCGCTCGGCGAACACGGCCTGGATGTCCTCGTCCGACATCTTCTCCGCATCCGGCACGCCGGCGGCGACCATGCGCTTGCGGGTCAGCGCGACCTCGTCCGCATTGAGCCGCTCCGAGCCGTCCGTGCTCTGCACCTTGCGCGAATTGGAGACGATCGAGGTGCCGATATGGCCGGGCATCACCACCGAGCATTTGACGTGCGGAGCATGCAGGCGCAGGTCGTTGATCAGCGCTTCGGTAAATCCCTTCACCGCGAACTTGGCGGAGCTGTAGGCTGTGTGCGCCTGGTTCATGCCGATCGAGGCCCAGAAGCCGTTGACGCTGGCGGTGTTGACGATGTGGGCTTCGTCGGCGGCGACCAGCATCGGCAGGAAGGTGCGCACGCCGAGATAGACGCCGCCCCAGCAGATGTTGAAGGTGCGCTCCCACTGCTCGCGCGTGTTGGTGAACAGGCTGCCGCCGCCGCCGATGCCCGCATTGTTGAACAGCAGGTGGATCCTGTCCGTCTTCTGCTGCTCGGCGAGCTCATCGCGAAAACGCTTCAAATGATCCTCGATCGCGACGTCGGCGACATGCGTCGTGACGCGCAGGCCTTGCGGCAGCTTCTCGACCTCGCACAGCCGCTTGGTCTCGGCCATCGCAGCCTCCGAGACGTCGCACATCGCGACGTTGCAGCCTTCGGCAACGAGCTGCCGCGCAAGCTCGCGCCCCATTCCCGTGCCGCCGCCGGTGATGACTGCGATCTTTCCAGCAAAATCCTTCATGGGACTTTCGGCCCCTCCCTTGTCGGTTTGTTTCTTCCGTCGCTACGCCATTCGCGAGCGCACGCGCAAAATGTAGCAGCGACGCAACCGCAGGTAAAAGCGGATCGGTCGACATTCGTTATTTCGGGTTGCGGACTATTCGAAAGATCGGCGTGCGGCACGTCGCTGTCGATGATGACAGCAAGCCATTCTCGTCCGCGAGCGCGCGCACGTGCGCGCGCATCGCCTCGTCGTCCGCTTGAACAGAAACTGCACCAACGCAGCCGGCACGGAATCGCCCTCACGTATCCCGCGGTCTTGTGGCGCCTCGCGCGCCCGGCGAATATCCATATCAAACCGAGCCTATCGGCGTGCCAATCCCTGTGAACGGCCTCACAGGCGGAAAGCGGTGCGGCGCTTACAATTGCCCCGTCCCTTTCCGGTTCCCGTATTTGTCCGGCTTCGGTTTAGGGGCAATTTTTTTACAATCCGAATCGCCAAATGAGGATGGACGCTGGGTCGAGTCGTCCAGGCCAGCGTGTTGTTTGTGTCACAGGCTCTGGCACTCCGCTTGCATCCTCTTCGTGGTCTGAAACTACCGATGAGGTGACAGGAATGTTCGTGACCGTCGTTGCCGTGCTCTGCCGGCTAGGTGCATCCGCCTCGGGCGCTTGCGTCGAGGAAATCGTGACCGACAGCAACATGACGCCCGAAATGTCGATGATGCAGTGTGCGATCGGCGCACAGGCACCACTGGCGAAATGGATGGGCGAGCATCCGATCTATCACGCCAACTGGCGCCTCGAGCGCTACAAATGCGTGCCGGGTCACTACGAGATCAAGGGCCACGCCTGACGGCCCCGTAAAATTACGTCTATCGAGGAAACGCCCGGGGCAGCCTTCCCCTGTGCGAGCACTGCCCGCGCCAGACCCACTGAGGCTGCGCGCCCTGTGACGTCAGTCACACCTCCCCCCTTTAGCTTTGCCCCCTAAGCTATCGCCCGCATGACCAGCGCACGCGCGCGCCGTCCCTCCGGCGTCGGCATCAGCGCATAATTATGCGGCTGGTCGCGGAGCAGGTGCAGCTCGACCGCCACGCCCACCGCCCTCGCCCGCTCCGCAAGATCGACGCTGTCGGGGTAGAGAAGATCGCGCGTGCCCGAAAAGATCGTCATCGGCGCCAGCGCGCGGAAGGCGCCGTTGAGCGGGCTGACGAAGGGATGGCCGACATCGAGCTCGCCCGCATAGAGCCTGCCAGCCTCGACGATCCCCGGAATGTCCTGGATCGGATCGCGCGCGGCGATCGCAACCTGCTCCGGACGGCTGACCGACGCATCGGCTGCGGGCGAGATCAGCATCAGCCGGTGCGGCTGCCGATGCCCGCGATCGCGCAGCCACTGGCACGCTGCGAGCGCGAGCCCCGCGCCGGCGGAATTGCCGACCACTGTGACCTTCGCGCTGCCGGCATCCTCGAGCAGCATGCGCAGCAGCTCGGCCGTCGCCGGCACGACGTCCTTCGCGGTCGCGCGCGGCGCCAGCGGATAGATCGGCACGACGCAGCACACGCGCGCCTTGCGCGTCATCTCGCCGACGAAGCGCCAATGCGCCGGCACGATCTCGTTGATGAAGCCGCCGCCGTGCAGGAACATCACGTAGTTGCAGCCCTCATGGCCCGAAGACGGTGCGGTGTAGTAGACCGGCCATCCGCCCATCTTGGTCAACACCGCTTCGACGCCGCGCCCGAGGCCCGTCGGCTCGAACGTTACAGGCTCCAGCGCGAGCTTCTGCACGTGTGCCTGCACGGCTTCGGCTGATGCGAGCTGCTGCTTGTAGGGGAGCTGGCGCAGCAGCAGGTTGAAGGCGCGGCTCTGCAGGCTCGGCGCGGGATCGCGCGGCGCCCGCGCACCGAACGCGCAGCCGCCCGGACAGAATTGAAAAGCCGACACAAGTCTTGCAACGCTCATGGTCAGTTCCCCGTCTGGCTCGGCTTCATATGGCGACAAAAGGTCTTGCCGACAGGTCGCCAGCCGCGGATATAATGCGAGCTATCGCTCGCTTTTCCTACTCGCATTCGGATGGCAAAGGCCATGGCGCGCACACCGCCGACAAAACCGCGAAAAAATGCCTTGCAGGAGCGATCCCGCGCCACCGTCGACGCGCTCGTCGAGGCAACTGCTCGCATTCTGGTCAAGGAAGGTTTCGAGAAGGCCAGCACCAACCGCATCGCCGAGATCGCCGGCGTCAGCGTCGGCTCGCTCTATCAATACTTCCCGAGCAAGGAAGCGCTCGTCGCCGCCGTGATCGACCGTCACAACGAGGAGATCATGGGCATCGTCCGCACCGCGCTCGTTGAAGTCGCCGACCTCCCGATCGACAAGGCGGTACAAAAACTCGTCACCGTCGCGGTCGAAGCCCACCGCATCAACCCGAAACTGCATCGGGTGCTCGCCGAGCAGATCCCCCGCACCGGCCAGCTCGCCGAAGTCGAAGCCTTCAACCGCGAGGTACACGCCCTGGTGCGCGCCTATCTCGAAAGCCGCCGCAAGGAGATGCGCAAGACGGACCTCGACGTCGCGACCTTCATCTGCGTGAGCGCGATCGAGTCGGTCGCGCACAACACAGTGCTGAACCACGCGGAGATGCTGTCGGAGAAGACGGTGAAGGTGCTGGTGGACGAGACGACAAGGATGGTGGTGGGGTATTTGCGGTAGGAAGCTGATCTCGAACCTCGAAGCGCATTCTCACAGCAGCGAACTGCGCATTGCGGCAGCCGCGAGCGATGCCGCGGCACTCAAGAAAGAAACTGCAGAACTTCAAGCGGAAGATTTCAGGAGGCCGGCCGAACAACCTATGCGGCGTGCGTGGGTGCTCACGATGATTTGGTGCTGTCGGTAGCGATCACGCTATGGATGGCGACGCAGAGGCCGACGATCAGTGAGAGAATCTGCTAATCTAAATGTTGGCCAGCTAGAATTGATTATGCTCGCTGAACGCAGAAATTAACGAACGCGCTGCAAGCCACGATCATGAACTTGGCTTCGGCCTCGTCGATATTGCTCTCATCAAGCAACGCATGGCGAATTCCTCCTGCATCGCTTGTGTAGCCATACAATTTGCTCATACCTTCTTTCATAGCAGGATGGATGCCATTCTTTTTTTCCATCACCTTCAGAGCGTCTCCGAGCGTCGCCTTGGGATTACCCGTGACAACGCGAACCGCCGATTCGACTGCGCTGATCGCTTCTTTGATGCTGTTGCGGTAGTCGGGCTTCGGCTTTTTCGAGAACAAGGCGATTGCCGATCGGATGTGTTCGCGTGCTCCGGCATATTTTGAACCGAGGCTAGCTGCACCTGAAATTGTTTGAAGTTCCACCTCTTCGGTGATGGGAACTAACTGATCGTCCAAAATCCGATAACCGGATTTCTCGCGCTCCAAAAAGAATGAAACCCGGTCAGCGAACTCGGGATCCGCCGAGAAAGAAATCAAGAACTCGATAAGGTTGTACGCGGCCCACCATTGGGCATTGAAAAACCAGCTTCGAACGATCTCGATTGCGGCTGGATAACCATATGGAATCTGGTCTGAAGTCTTCTTGAAGAAATCAACATATAAGGCCTTCATGACCTCATGGAATTCCGAATCGTATTCGTAGACCGAACGAGGATGGAAAAAGTGTTCGCTGCATGCCTGCCAAAGGCCGTTCCGCAAATCACTGTCGATCGCCCCGAGTTGGAGCGCCGACTTTGGCTTGGTGATTCCGAGACGATCTGAAAACGACGACATAGAGCACCTCTTGCAGGAGCACTAGCCCGGTCTTTTTAGAGTCCGAACTTCGAGCGAACGTAATCAACCACCAGAGTCACAAATCCCATCCGCTTGACCCACTGCCACACGAGCGGCCCCACGGATCGTGCCACTTCGAACCAATACATACGTCGCGCGGCGCGATCGCCGAAATTATCGACGTTCTTTTGGAACATTTCCTCAAGATCACCGAGGAGCGCCTGCGCTGAATGCTTGGGCGCCACGAAAGCGAGCAAGAATGCGGCCGGCGCCGGCGGGGAAGAACGGTTGGTCGGTTGCGGCGCGGACTGTTGTGACGCCTTATCCAAGCGCTCCTGCGCCGCCTCTATCATCACTCTGAGCTTCTTGTGCTCGGTCTGAGCCGTCTCGATCTCTTTTTGGATGAAGAGATTGCCAACCGCGACCTTGAACACTTTGTCATCGTAGTAGGTGATCCAGACGCCGCGAGCCGGATCGCTGTCCATCTCGTCGTCCCCGTTCTTTTCAGTCACGCCATGGCTCCTGCCAATTTGGTCCCCGCGCGCAACCGGTCGAGCGCGGAGAGGGATGCATTCAGGGCCATCTGCCCCTTACCGGTTATTTCGAAGAACATCTTTGCCCGGCCGCCGCGTTCTGCGGTCGCTTGACCTTGTTTGCTTTTGACAAAGCCCTTCTTTTCGAGAGTTTCGAGAGTTGCATAGATCGTCGCCATCGGAACTGCCTTGTTCAGACGCTTCTCGAGTTCCTCGTAGATGGAGACGCCATACGCGTCGGGCTGCTTACGCAAAATTGCGAGCATTACGACTTGCTCCGTCTGCTTGAGGGTGGTGTCCATGATGAGCCTTCATGCCTCTGGTTTTCGTTTTCCCCTTACCCGAACTTCCCCACGGGTATCTTCTAATATATAGAAGAAATTTCCAGCGTCAATCTTCCAAAAACTGGAAGATATGCCACCAATTGATTTGGCCGAACCAAGGACTTGCGGATTATATTCGAGGTAGTCGATTCTTCGCGGTCAAAAGGGACTCGACTGAAGTTCGATCGTCGTAAAGATCTTCGAGTATCCTCTGAGTATATCGATGAGCGAGGTCGAACTCATCTTGACCAACTGGTCTCCACTCGTCGTGAAGCACGTCGTTTCCGAGCACGCGAATGTCGTCGTGGGCTCGCCTGGCTCTGGCTTCCGTTATCACCCCGTCAGCAGCGGCCTCATCAATTTTGGAAGCTAGGTTGCCTCTCGTATAGCCATTCGACTTTAGCGTTTTTTCCAACGTCGACCGCAGCATCGCCGAGCCAGCGCGCCAAGCGCCAATCGATCCAGTAAGCTCGGCTTCACGCAATTCGGCTTTGACATCGTCTGGGACAGCACTTGGGATTGCGAGAGTGGCAATGCTGCGAGGATAGAAATCTATAAGAGCCTTCTGATCGTTCTTCTGAGCGAAGACAACCATGGCTCCTCGACCGCAACCGGCACACCGCAGACCACGATAAATTGTGGAAACGTAAGGCTGCCCGTCGATCTGCGGGTGGTTGTTAATGACCATCACGGCATCGTGGGAATGCCCCATCTTCCGCGCTTCAAAAGTGGTAACCGCGCCGTCGCAGTCCGGACATCGCGCCCGAACATTATCCCCGTCGATTACCGGCCTCATTTCACATCGCCTTGCCCGCGTGCGCCGCTCTGGTTTACCCTACCCGTTACCCTTGGGGAAATCCGGACGCCCTGAAATCCGGCAAAATGGTCGGAGCGAGAGGATTTGAACCTCCGACCCCTAGTCTCCCAGACTAGTGCGCTAACCGGGCTGCGCCACGCTCCGAACGTCGTTCCATTAGCTAGGATCGGCGCGATGCGCAAGGCGAGGTCACACCATTTTGGTGCCTCTCCTTCATCGGCCCGGGGGGCCGCGAGGCACCCGGAACAACCGCAAAGCTCGCGAAAGGCGCCCTACCCGTCCTTCAGGGCCTGATCCAGCATCTCCCGGCAGGCGACGAGGTCGGCGAGCACCTTTCCGAGGCGCTCCCGGTCCAGCGCGCTGGGGCCGGTGGGTGCGGCAGGCGTGGCGCCCTTGCGGAAGGTGGTGAGGATCTCCTCGTCGTCGACCTCCGTGAAGCGGAAGTCGATGCCTTCCTCCTCATCCCCCTGGTAGTCGTCATCGTCGGCGTCCGCGATGCCCTTGATGGGACCCTCGTCGTCCGGCTCCATCAGGCTGGCGCCGATGGCGTCCTCGATTGCCCCGAACGAGACCGCGGCCGCGCCGTCGGCGAGGCCCTGCACCGACTTGACGCCGTGCTCCTTCAGGATCCGCTGCACCCCGCGGATGGTGTAGCCCTCCCCGTAGAGGAGGCGGCGGATGCCCTTGAGCAGGTCGACGTCGTCGGGACGGTAATAGCGGCGGCCGCCGCTGCGCTTCATCGGCTTGATCTGGGAGAACCGGGTCTCCCAGAACCGCAGCACATGCTGCGGAATGTCGAGTTCCTGCGCTACTTCGCTGATGGTTCGGAACGCATCCGGCGCCTTGTCCAAATGCCAATCCTTATCCGTTGGGCGTTACGCCTCGGGTTGAGCCTTGCTGGCGTCGCCATTGGTTCGGTGCTGGGAGTTGATCCGCTGCTTCAGGATCGCCGACGGCTTGAACACCATGACGCGGCGCGGCGAGATCGGCACCTCGGTGCCGGTCTTCGGGTTGCGGCCGATACGCTGACCCTTCTTGCGCACCATGAAGGAGCCAAACGAGGACAGCTTCACCGTCTCGCCCTTTTCCAGGCAGTCGGTGATCTCCTTCAGCACGAGTTCCACGAACGCAGACGACTCCGTCCGCGACAGCCCCACCTTCTGGTAGACGGCTTCGCAGAGATCGACACGCGTTACGGTTTTACTTTGATCGGTCATCGCCCTGCCCCACATCACGGCGAACAATTGTTGTCTGAAATTATGAGCTTACGATACGGCGGTCAACAGCGCTCATCAATGCAGACGCATCGATAATCGCGACTGATTCCGGCAAAATTTTATCGACTGTGGCGCTACCAGCGCACCAGCGCCGAGCCCCAGGTGAAGCCGCCGCCCATGGCTTCCAGGAGGACCATGTCGCCCTTCTTGATGCGGCCGTCCCTGCGGGCCACCGACAGCGCCAGCGGAATCGAGGCCGCCGAGGTGTTGCCGTGACGGTCCACCGTCAGCACCACCTTCTCCGGCGCGATGTGCAGCTTGTGGGCGGAGGCGTCGATGATTCGCTTGTTGGCCTGGTGCGGCACGAACCAGTTGATGCTGTCGGCATTGAGCCCGGTCGCCTGGAAGGCATCGACGATCACGTCGGTGATCATGCCGACCGCGTGCTTGAAGACCTCGCGGCCCTCCATGCGCAGATGGCCGACGGTCTGGGTCGAGGACGGCCCGCCGTCGACGAACAGCTTGGCCTTGTGGCGGCCGTCGGAGCGCAGATGCGTGGTGACGATGCCGCGGTCGGTCGCCGCATTGCCCGGCTGCTCCTGCGCCTCCAGCACCACCGCGCCGGCGCCGTCGCCGAACAGCACGCAGGTGCCGCGGTCGTTCCAGTCGAGGATGCGCGAGAAGGTCTCCGCGCCGATCACCAGCGCGCGCTTGAAGGCGCCGGTGCGGAGGAAATTGTCGGCGGTCGCGAGCGCGAACACGAAGCCCGAGCACACCGCCTGCAGGTCGAAGGCCGCGCCGTGGTTGATGCCGAGGCCATGCTGCACGGCGACGGCGGTGGCGGGGAAGGTGTTGTCGGGCGTCGAGGTCGCCAGCACGATCAGCTCGATCGACTGCGCGTCCACGCCGGCATCGCTGAGCGCGGCCTGCGCCGCCTTGATGGCGAGGTGCGAGGTGAACTCGCCCTCGGCCGCGATGTGCCGCTCGCGAATCCCGGTGCGCTGGACGATCCACTCGTCGGAGGTGTCGATACGCGCCGCCAATTGGGCGTTGGTCACCACCTGCTCCGGCAGGTAAGAGCCGCAGCCAAGCACGACCGAACGGATTTTCGTCACGAAACAGCCTCCTGCGCGGCCTGCACGGAACTAAGTGCACCACCCTCGCGGTTGAGCATCTGATTGATCTTGTTCAGGAGATCGTAGTGAGCCATCTCATAGCCAACATCGATCGCATAGGCAAAGCCTTCGGCGCTGGTTCCACCGTGGCTCTTGACCACGATCCCGTTCAGCCCAAGCAGAACGCCGCCGTTGGACTTGTTGGGATCCATCTTGTCGCGCAGGGCCTGAAAGGCGCGGCGGGCAAAGAGATAGCCGAGCTTGGACAACCAGCTGCGCTGCAACTCGTTACGAAGCAACTCGGCCATCTGCCGCGCGGTTCCCTCGGCGGTCTTGAGCGCGATGTTGCCGCTGAAACCTTCGGTCACGATGACGTCGGCGGCCCCCTTGCCGATGTCATCCCCCTCGACGAAGCCGATATAGTCGAGCTCGGGCAGGTTCCGCGCGCGCAGGATCTCGCTGGCTTCGCGGATCTCCTCGTGCCCCTTGACCTCCTCGGTGCCGATGTTGAGCAGGCCGACCGTGGGCCGCTTCTTGTTGAACAGCACACTCGCCTTGGCCGCGCCCATGACCGCCATCGACACCAGATGATGGGCATCTCCGCCGAGGGTGGCGCCGAGGTCGAGCACGACGGACGAGCCGCGCTTGGTCGGCCAGATCGCGGAGATGGCCGGGCGGTCGATGCCCGGCAGCGTGCGCAGATGGAAGCGCGACATCGCCATCAGCGCGCCGGTATTGCCGGCGGAGACCGCGACATCGGCCTCGCCCTTCTTCACCGCGTCGATGGCAAGCCACATCGAGGAGGTCTTGCGGCCGCGCCGCAGCGCCTGGCTCGGCTTGTCCGAGCCGCTGACGGCGACGTCGGTGTGGACGATCTTCGAGGCGGCCCTGAGTTGGGGGTGCCGCTCGAGCTCGGGCTCGATCTTGGCCCGGTCCCCGACCAGCAGGAATTCGGTGTCGCGATGCCTGGCCAGCGAGATGGCGGCGCCGGGAATGACCACGGCGGCGCCGTCGTCGCCACCCATGGCGTCAAGCGCGATGCGAACCTTGCTGGGCATGAAAGTCCTGGAAACCTGGTCTGGTGCGGTCTTGAACGAGCGGGTCCGCAAATGGGTTCGCCATGGACATGGCGACCGGCCAAGCGCCACGCCGCACCCGGACCGGGGCGCGACAATAGCGTTTTGTTATCCCGAAACAACCTCTTGCCCCCAGCCTTTTGCGTTCTGGGCGATCCAGCCGCGAACCGGCGAATTCAGAGGAAATATATTGAAATCAATCAGATAAGCCGGACTTTCAAACCGGCGCCGCAGACGCCTCGTGCCCCGCAGCAGCGGCCTTACGGGGGAATCGGCAACTACTCGCCCTTCTTCTTCCCGTCCTGAAGTGCCTTCAGCACCGCGAACGGATGATCCTCCGGATCGGGGGCGGTGACCTCCGCCTCGAACACTGCGCCCGGCTTGCGCGGATAGGGGTCGATCGCCAGGAACAGGGCGTCGGTGGCGAGCCGGCCGAGGTCGATGATGCCGTTGACGATGGCTTCCGGCGGATCGATCACTTCCGGCGGCTCCGCGTCGTCCTGCCCCTCCTCGATCAGGTCGGCCAGACGCCGTGCCTCGGCCTCGGGGGCGAACGTCAGGTCCACGTCCTCGTCGATCTCGCTCTCGATCGGATCGAGCGTGACCACGCAGGTCTGGCCGACCCGGGCCCGGACCTGCCCCGTGACCTGGACGCGGCCGCCGCTCTTCGGCACGACGTCGAAGCTGGCATGGGCCGACAGAATCTCGCGCAGGCCTGCGAGCCCCGCCATGGCCTGTCGCTCGCCGGCCGACGCCTCGAGCTCGCGATGCAGGCCAGCCTCGGGAATCTGCGCCACGATGATGGGGGCCCGCCAGGGATCGGGCTCGGATCCGGTGTTCGGTCGGCTCATGGCGAAAGATCCTCGGAAAGTGCCGGGGGAAATTTGAAGGACGCGCCCAGCAGCACGGCCTCGTCGGTCCGGCCGAGATCGGCCTCGGTGGCCACGGCATAGGCCGCGAGCTGCCGGGCCTGCTCCAGGCCGGTCCCGTTCAAGATATTCTTGCAGATCGCCGCCGCCAGCGCCTCGCCGCCGCTCTCCATAGCCTGATCATAGGCCTGCATGCGGCCGTAAAACGCCTCGCCGAACGCCCGCATCCGCTTCGGCACGGTCTGGTCGCCAATTCCCATCTCGCGAAGGTTGTCGTCCATGTCCTCGCAGAAGCGGTCGAACAGCGCCTGCGACAGCTCTGTGGCGCTCTGGACCGTGCGCAGGCGGCGCAGCAGCAGCCACAGATGCAGCAGCAACAGGTCGAAACGCCCGTTAACCGTATCCGGGACGCCCAAGTCGCGGTAAAATATGGGTTCTCGCGCCTGCGTCACGATCATGCCATAGATGGCTTCAATGGTGCCCGCCGGGGCTAGGCGGGGTTTCCTGAAGTGATTGAACGGCCAAAGCATTGTGGTTTCCGCAAGCGGGCGCGCGCGTGTTGCATTCAGACGCCCAGCCCGGTACTTCAGCGCCTCGCGCGACGCAAGGGGACGGAATCAGTTCCGCTATGACGATAACGAATCAGACCGGCCTGCGCGCGGACAAGCGGCGCGGCCTCCATGCACGTTGGCGCGGCCTGCGCCTGGCTGCCGCTGCAGCCTTGGTCGGCGTGGCGCTCGCGGGGTGCACCGGCGAGCAGTTCCAGAAGGGCTACATCCTGCCGCCCGGCGCGCTCGAGCAAATTCCGATCGGCGCGAGCCAGGACCAGGTGCTGATCGTGATGGGCACGCCCTCCACGGTCGCCACCCTCGACGGTGAGGTCTTCTATTACATCTCGCAGCGCTCGGAGCGGATGGTCGCCTTCATGAACCAGAAGGTGGTCGATCAGCGCGTGATCGCGATCTATTTCGACAAGAACCGGCGCGTTCGCCGGCTGGCGAATTACGGTCTGCAGGACGGCAAGATCTTCGACTTCGTCAGCCGCACCACGCCGACATCGGGCCAGGAGATGAGCTACCTCGCACCGATCTTCAAGCTGATCAGCTTCAACAACTGAGCAGCCATAGCGTTTTCGAGCGACGTGGACGCCGGTTCGCGTCAAGAAAAACGCGTCAAACCAGGAATCCAGAGTCCCGTTCCGATCGATCGGAACGGAAACGGCTAGCCTGCGGCGTCGTGCCGCTGTCCGCTCCGGACTTGCCCTCGCCTGCGACTTGCTGTTGCGCGCCGGGTTCCCTACGCTCCCTGCAAAACAAGAAGCAGGGAGTGGATTCGTGCCCAAAAATTTGTTGTCCCGCCGCCGCGTTCTCACCGGCGCTGCCGGCCTGACGGCCGCAGCGATCCTGCCGCGATCGAGTCTCGCGGACTGGAAGCCGACCGAGACCGTCCGCGTCATCGTCCCGGCTGCGGCGGGCGGCTCGACCGACGTCATGGGCCGGCTTTTGGCCGCACATCTGCAGCCCATTTGGGGCCAGTCCGTCGTTGTGGAAAACCGCTCCGGCGGCGGCGGCACGATCGGGACCGCCGAGGTGGTCCGCGCCAAGCCTGACGGCCACACCATCCTGATCGGCAACCCCGGTCCGAATGCGATCGCCTACAGCATCTTCAAGAACCTAACCTACAAGCCGGACCAGCTCCAGCCGGTCTCCAACATGATCCGGATCCCGAACATCGTCTCGGCGCATCCCAAGACCGGCATCAAGTCGATCGCCGAGCTGATCGCTTATCTGAAGGCCAATCCGGACAAGCTCAGCTACGCCTCCTCCGGCGTCGGCCAGAGCCCTCACCTCACCGGCGCCTGGTTCCTCCAGCTCACCGGGCTGAAGATGACGCATATTCCGTTCCGCGGCGCGGGGCCGGCGCTGCAGGCCGCGCTCGCCGGCGACATCCAGATCCTGTTCGACAATCTCTACCCGAGCCTGCCGCAGGTCCAGAACGGCACGCTCACCGGTCTCTGCGTCACCACGACCGAGCGCAGCGACCTCGCGAAAGACCTGCCGACCATGCGCGAGAGCGCGCCGGAGCTGGCGAATTTCGACGTGTCGTCGTGGTTCTCGGTGTTTCTGCCGAAGGGCGTCCAGCCCGCCGTGCTCGAGACGCTCAATCTCCAGGTCAAGGCGATGCTGGAGCGCGACGACATCAAGAAGCAGATCGCCGCCATGGGCGCCCGCGCCGACTATGGCACCCCGCAGCAGTTCGCCGACTTCGTGGACGCCGAGACGAAGAAGTTCGCCGGCATCATCCAGAAGGAAGGGCTGCAGATGGACGTCCAGTAGCGCTGCGGCGAACCTATCCCGCCTTGCGCGAAAGCGCGCTAGGCGGGCTGGGCTGACGGCTGTCCGACCAGCGCCGCAATGGCCGAGATCGAGTCGAGGCGCGTCAGGTCGAAACCGATATCGGCGAAATTGATCCCATAGTCGGTCTCGATGCTCATCACGAGCTCGACGGCGTCGAGTGAATCGAGGCGCCCGCTGGTGAACAGCAGATCGTCGTCATGAAGCGGCGCACCGTCGCCCTTCATGAGGAGCCGCTGCTCGATGTAGCGGCGCATCTGCGACCTGATTTCAGGGCCGGCTTTCGCGGTCATGTCGTTACTCCCAGGAGGTAGAACAGGAATTCGCCGCGCTGCAGGAGCGTATGCTCGCGATCCAGCGGCGCGTCGAAGACGTGGATGAGACAGAAGAAGGTCGAGACCCACAGGCACGGCAACAAGCGGCGGCGCAGCCATCCCCGCGACGCCGGCGGCGGCGCGCGGCGCATCTGCGAGAGCCCCACGCTGACGGCCAGGACGAACGTGTAGAACGCGTGCGACTGCTCTCCGACCACGGCCCGCCAAAGGCCCATGTCACCGACGAAATGAATGTCGCGAATGAAATGGAACAGCAGGTTGCCGACGCACGCCGCCATGAAGGTGGCGAAGAACATGCGAAGCCGGCGATGGCCGCGGAAGCAGCGAATGAAGGTCGGGTAGAAGAAGTGATCGACCAGCAGTTCCTTGTAGTAGAAGTAATAGCGATTCCAGAAGTCGGCGAGCGTCGTCGACTCCAGGGGACGCCAGGTGTTGCGCAGCAGGCGAAATCCGGCGAGGCGCGCCGTTGCGATGATGACGCCGCCGAACACCGCCATGCCCAACAGGTCTTCCACGAAGAAGCTGACGAGGCTCGCCCAGCCGACGAGGCGCGGCAGCGGATGACCTGCGAGATATTGCAGCAGATTGTCGTCGAACATCGGAAGCTGCAAATGACCGTGGACGAGCTCGCCGAGACAGATCTTGACGATCGCCAGCAAGAGGGTCCAGGCCGCGAGCTTGACGCCCTTGAGCTGCGTGACTGCAAGCTCCTCCGGTGTCTTGGCCTCGAAGCGTTCGAGATAAGCCAGCCCCTTGCCGAACGGCGTCAGTGACGATCCCCAGAAGGGATGAAAGACGCTCAAGCGCTGCCACACCGGAGACCGGTTCTTGCCCGCGTCGGCCAGACCGTATGCGAGGAACCAGAGATAGGGCTGCGAGGTCATTAGGAACGACCAGAGCAGGACGCGCGGCATGCCGGTCATCACCGGCGCCTGGGTCAGCACGAGAAGCGCGAGGAATGCGACGAGGAGGCTGAGCGTCGGGCGTCGAAGCGCCGTGCTCGCCGAACCCTGCAAGACCAGCAGGCCCGCGAACAGCGCGAGCACCACCACCAGCGTGACCGCCTCCAGCAGCGGCTGATGGATCCGGTCCGCGACGCCTTCGGTGACGGCCATCCGCTCGAGGAAGGGGCGATCGATCAGGAAGCCGCTCCGGTAAAGCAGCAGCACGGTCGCCAGCAGGATCAGCATGCGCCGGTGCCGCCCGACATAGGCGCACGCCACCGCAAGAGCCGCCGCCGAGAAGTCGACACCGATCCGCCAGAACAGCACGGTGAGCAGCACGACGGTGCACCAGAGCAACAAACGGCCGCGAGTGCCCTGGACGCCCGCCACGAGGTTCGGGTCGCGGTCGATCTGGGGGATCAACCGCCACGACGGCTTCACGAGCAAGCCCGTGGCCGTGTAGCCGTAGGACTGGCTTTCGATGCTCATCGGAAGACGCGCGCGAGCGCTGCGGGCCGTCGCATCTACGAGGCCCTCGCGACCGCTTCACCAAGCAGGGACGCCACCGAGCGACGGTCGGCCTTGCCATTGGCATTGACGGGAATGGTCTCCAGCCAGACGAACCGGCTCGGCACCATGTAGGCCGGAAGGCGCGCGGCGCAGTGCTGACGCAAATCGCCGTCCGCGGTTTTTGCACCCGAATAGGCGGCGAGGAGCCGGCTTGCGCCGGTGGCATCGTGGAGCACCACGGCAAGCGCACGGGTGATGCCCTCGCAGGCCACCAGAGCGTGGTCGATCTCCTCGAGCTCGACCCGGTATCCCCGAAGCTTGACCTGGTTGTCGGCGCGGCCGCGGAAACGGAGCACGCCCGTTTCGGCTTCGGCCTCCACGAGGTCGCCGGTCCGATACAGGATTGACCGATAACCCTCGATCAGCGGGTCCTGACAGAAACGGCGGGCCGTCTCTTGCGGATTGTTGATGTAGCCGAGCCCCACGCCCGGACCGCCCAGCCACAACTCGCCGGCCGTGCCCAGGGCGACCGGCTTCATGTCTTCGTCCAGAATCCGGTAGCTGAAATTGGGATTGAGCTGTCCCAGCGGGGCCAACCCGTCGTCGGCGTCGAAAACGGATGCGACGATCTCGAAGCCGCTGCAGATGCAGCTCGTCTCGGTCGGGCCGTAGCAGTTGATCAGCTTCGCCTTGCCGGCAAACGCGTCGTGAAAGCGGCGCAGCCGGGCCAGCGGAAATCCCTCGCCGCCGAACATGAAACGGCTGACGCTCGGCAGCCATTCCGGGCCCAGCAGATGCATGGAGTCCAGGAACATGAACAGCGTCGGCACGGCGAAGAAGAACGTGCATTGATGCTTCGTGATCTCCGCCACCAGCTCCGCAGGCGGCCTTCCCTTCAGCGCGTCCAGCGCAACGATCGCCGCTCCGTTCAGCAATGCCGCATAGATGTCGAAGACCGAATTGTCAAAGTAGATCGGATTGACATTGGTCAGGCGGTCTTGCGGTCCAATTCCGAGATCGCTCTTCGCCCACGCGATCAAATGAAGCACCCCTTGATGGGGGATGACCACGCCTTTCGGCTCGCCCGTCGACCCCGAGGTGAACATGACATAGGCCGGATCGGCACCGGTGATCAGGGACGTCGTCGGCAGATTGTCGCCGTCGAGCTTCGAAACGGTCTCGTGCAGGGCCGCTCTGGCCTCAGCATCGCCGATCACCGTTCGCGGGCCGGATCCCTCGCGCACGCTGACGATCAAGGCGGGCCGGCAGCGCTCCAGCATCAGCCGGGCCCGCTCCGCCGGAGCCGCGGGATCGAGGAACGCATAAGGCGCTCCGATCTTGATGCAGGCCATCGCAAGCGCATAGGCCTCGACAATCTTCGGCAGTTCGAGGCACACCACGGCGCCCCTGCCCGCGCCCTTCGAGGTCAACCATCGCGCCAACCGGTTTGCCGAGCCGTTGAGCTCGGCGAACGAGCGGCTGTCGCCTTCGCAGATGAGGGCGACGGCATCGGGCGAAGACGCCGCGACCTCTTCGAAGCGCAGCCCGAGATTGTAAGCGGTCATGTCGATGCCTCCGCCGCTGCGCGGCTGCCGGGATCAGCCGGCGCGCGCAACAAGGCAGACACGATTTCGGCGAAATCCCGCTGGTTGAGCGCGATCACGGCCGCGGGCAATTGCGCATCCGGAAGCTCGGTCCGCAACGCGTTCCCGAGCGCCATGCCGAGATGCTGGAGGAACGCGGCGGCCATCGGATCGGTCGCCAGCGGCCGGCCCTCATCCGCCCAGTGCTTCATGTCCGGCACGAGGCTGCTATTGTCGGTGGAAGCTGAGACCGCCTGATGATCGACACGCAGCACCACGTCATAGCGATAGCGGGTCAGTTCGTAGCTTGATCCCTGCTTGAGCAGCACGTCCGCCGCCCCGATCTGCGGGATGGTGTCCGAGATGCCGTGAAAATATCCGGGGTCGATGACCAGCTCGCGGTCCTGGGCGATCGACAGGAAGATCTTTCGCTCGAGCGAGGCCTCCGTTGCTCCCGGGGCTGCTTTCGCGGCCTGGACCTCGCGATGGAAGGCCGGCAGCAGCTCGAGATTGCGAACGTCGCCGACGAAGATGTGCCCCCCGGGAGCGACCAAATTGGCGGCTCGTTCCAGGACCGTGTGCAGATATTCGATGCCCGGAAAATATTGCACGACCGAGTTGAGCACCACGGCATCGAACGAGTGCGGCAACAAGCCCGTGAGATCCGTGGCTTCCCGCTCCAGAAATTCGACATGCCGAAGCTCGGGCCTCGACTGCGCAAACGCGCGCAAGCGGTGAACGGCGACCGGCGAAAGGTCGGTCCCGCAATACACCTCACACCCCGGCGCGAGCTTCTCGACGAGCAGCCCGACGCCGCATCCGATCTCGAGCACGCGCCTCGCACCCAGCGCGCGAATGCGCTGGATCGTGCGATCCAGCCAGTCCGCCATTTCGGGCTCGGGAATGGGCTTGTTGGTGAAGTTGCTGGTCCAGCCTACGAACGAGGGCGCAAGATGATCGGCATCATGGCGATAGGCTTGATCGAAGGCCCGGCGCCATTGCGCCACGCGCCGCTCTGTTTCGGCCTGAAGGTGGTTCGCCTTGCCGACGCTCAGCCGGTCGGCATCGACCGCGACGAACGCGATCTCGAACTGACGACCGTCATGGCTCCGCTCGGGGCTGAGCACGGCATCCGCCACGTCCGGGTGCGCCATCAGCGCGCGCACAACCTCGTTCATCGGCAGCGCAGGCAACGGAACCTCCTTTTGCAGCCGGCAGGCGACGATGACCTGAACACGTCGCGAGCGCCTCTCATGGGAACCCGCTCAGAAGCCGCCGATATCTGCTCGTATTTCTAGAGGGCGGCGGGTTAAGCAACCTTAAATGACACCCCCTCAGGTGTGCGCATCTCCCACTTCGGAAAGCGCTGGCGCGCAAAACAAGACCCCCGCGGCCTGCGCCGCGGGGGTCCTTATTCCAGACCTTTCGTGTGCCTTAGTGCGCCAGGATCGCCAGCAGCAGCAGGGCCACGATGTTGGTGATCTTGATCATCGGGTTCACGGCCGGGCCGGCCGTGTCCTTGTAGGGATCGCCGACGGTGTCGCCGGTCACCGCGGACTTGTGGGCATCGCTGCCCTTGCCGCCGAAGTGACCGTCCTCGATGTACTTCTTGGCGTTGTCCCAGGCGCCGCCGCCGGAGGTCATCGAGATCGCGACGAACAGGCCCGTCACGATCACGCCGAGCAGCATCGCGCCCACCGCCGAGAACGCCGCCGACTTGCCGGCCGGGCCGCCGCCTGCGATCGCGTAGATCAGGAAGTAGACGACGATCGGCGACAGCACCGGAAGCAGCGAGGGGATGATCATCTCCTTGATCGCAGCCTTGGTGAGCAGGTCGACCGCCTTGCCGTAGTCCGGCTTGTCGGTGCCCTGCATGATGCCCGGCTTCTCGCGGAACTGACGGCGGACCTCCTCCACGATCGCGCCGGCCGCACGGCCCACGGCCGTCATGCCCATCGCGCCGAACAGGTACGGCAGTAGACCGCCGAACAGCAGGCCGACAACCACGTAGGGGTTGTTGAGCGAGAAGTCCGGATTGACGCCCTGGAAGTAGGCATTCTTGCCCGCGATGAAGAACTTGAGGTCTTCATTGTAGGCCGCAAACAGCACGAGGGCGCCGAGACCGGCAGAGCCGATCGCGTAGCCCTTCGTCACCGCCTTGGTGGTGTTGCCGACCGCGTCGAGCGCGTCGGTCGACTTGCGCACCTCCTTGGGCAGGCCCGCCATCTCGGCGATGCCGCCGGCGTTGTCCGTCACCGGGCCGAAGGCGTCGAGCGCGACGACCATGCCGGCCAGCGCCAGCATGGTAGCGGTTGCGATCGCAATGCCGAACAGGCCGGCCAGGCTGTAGGTGACCAGGATGCCGGCGATGATGACGATCGCGGGCAGCGCGGTCGCCTCCATCGAGACGGCGAGGCCCTGGATCACGTTGGTGCCGTGGCCGGTCACCGACGCCTGGGCGATCGACTTCACCGGACGATAGTCGGTGCCGGTGTAGTACTCGGTGATCCAGATGATCAGCGCGGTAACGACGAGACCGACGACGCCGCATTCGAACAGCGCCATGCCGGTGTAGGCGACGCCGTCGAGCTTGCCGAAGCCGATCAGGTAGTAGATCACGAGGGCAATGCCGATCAGCGACAGAATGCCGGTTGCGATCAGGCCCTTGTAGAGCGCGCCCATGATCGACTGGCTCGGCCCGAGCTTGACGAAGAACGTGCCGATGATCGAGGTGATGATGCAGATGCCGCCGATGGCGAGCGGCAGCGTCATCATGTTGGCGAGGATCGGCGTCTTCGCGAAGAAGATCGCAGCCAGCACCATGGTCGCGACCGCGGTCACCGCGTAGGTCTCGAACAGGTCGGCGGCCATGCCGGCGCAGTCGCCGACATTGTCGCCGACGTTGTCGGCGATGGTCGCGGGGTTGCGCGGATCGTCCTCGGGAATGCCGGCCTCGACCTTGCCGACGAGGTCGCCGCCGACGTCAGCACCCTTGGTGAAGATGCCGCCGCCGAGACGGGCGAAGATCGAGATCAGCGAGGCGCCGAAGCCGAGCGCCACCAGGGCGTCGACCACGGTGCGGCTGTCGGGCGCGAGCTTCAGCGAGTGGACCAGGAATCCGAAATAGAGGGTCACACCCAATAGCGCCAGACCGGCCACCAGCAGGCCCGTGATGGCGCCCGCCTTGAAGGCGAGCTCGAGGCCGCCGGCGAGCGACGTCGTCGCAGCCTGGGCGGTGCGCACATTGGCGCGGACAGAGACGTTCATGCCGATGAAGCCTGCGGCGCCGGACAGGATGGCGCCGATGGCAAAACCGATCGCGACATAGAGCCCAAGGAAATAGGCAAGCAGCACGAAGATGACGATTCCGACGATACCGATCGTTGTGTACTGGCGCCGGAGATAGGCCTGTGCGCCTTCACGCACGGCCCCCGCGATCTCCTGCATGCGCGGCGACCCCGCATCCGCGCTCAACACCGAAGACGTCGCCCAAATCGCGTAGACGACGGAAAGCACTCCGCAGAGCACTATCAACCATAATGCTGTCATGTGATTTTTTGCCTCAGATCCTTGATGTACCCCCGGCGCCTTTTGTTGTCCGTCGAGCGGTGCGGCGCCTTGATTTTGAACAAAGCCGCCCGAGGGCGGCCTTAGTCAGCCGCAAGCTTGCCAAAATCAAATTGAGGGTGCAACGCCGGATAGGGCCGAAAAGGCCGATCTCGGCAGGTATTTGGGCCGGTCCCGAGAATCAGGATGCCGGTTTGGAGCAATTCCTAGAAGTGGCTGTAGGACAGTCGCTTCAGGATCAGGTCCCGGCCCTGCCCGTCCAGGAAGCGCGGCCTCTCGTTGCCGGCGACGATCGTCCCGATCATCGTGACGGCAAGACCGGCCGCCCGCCCCGCGGCAATCAGCGCATCGCTCCGTGCCGGCGGAACAGTGCACAGCACCTCGTAATCGTCCCCCCCGGCCAGCAGCGTCTCGACACCGACAACGTTGCGGGCGACCAGGCCGGCAGCAGTCGCCGAGAGCGGCACGCTCGCCACCTCGATCGTGGCCGAGACGCCCGACGCTGCACAGAGTTTCGTCAGATCGCCGGCCAGGCCGTCGGACACGTCCATCGCGGCCGACGCATGATCGCGGAGGGCCTGGGCCAGCGCGTTGCGCGGCTGCGGGATCCGATAGCGCGAAACCAAAGCCTCCCTCGCAGCGGAATCGGACGCGAGCGCGCCACCGGCCGCGCCACCGGTGAGCAGGTCGAGGCCGAGCGCGGCATCGCCGATCGTCCCGGTCACCAGGATGTGGTCGCCCGGCCTTGCGCCGGTACGGCCGACCATCCGCCCCTTCGGCACGCGGCCGAAGGCGGTGATCGAGATCATTTGCGGCCCAGGCGTCGACACCGTGTCGCCGCCGAGCAGCGGACAGGCGAACGCCCTGGCGTCCTCGCCCAGCGCGTCAGCGAACGGCCGCAGCCAGGAATCGTCCTTGCTGCGCAGCGCCAGCGTCAGCACGAAGCCGGCCGGGCTCGCGCCCTTGGCGGCGAGATCGGACAGGTTCACCCGCAGCGCCTTGCGCGCGATGGTGTCGGGCGGGTCGGCGGCAAGGTAGTGCACGCCCTCGACCACGGCGTCGACGGTGACGACGATGTCCTCGCCGGATGAGGCCAGGACCGCGGCGTCATCGACCAGCCCGAGCGCACCGGGATCGGTCGCCAGCGGCATGAAATAGCGCGCGATGAGGGAGTCTTCGCCGGAGGTTTGGTTCTTGTCCTGCATCACGGTACCAGACCCGTCATCCTGAGGTGCGAGCCCTTGCGAGCCTCGAAGGATGCACGGCCGCGGTGCGCCCCAGCGGCACGCCGCCGCCCTTCGAGGCCTCCGCTTCGCTCCGGCACCTCCAGCGACAATGGCTTCGCCATTGCGCGGGGGTGACGGCTACGGCGGAAGTCATCCAGTTACCCCCGCCCGAACTCTTCGCCGCGAAACTGGCGGCCGATCTGGTCGAGCACCGCGTTGACCATGCCGGTCTCCTCGCGATCGACGAAGGCATTGGCGACGTCGACATATTCGGAGACGACGACGCGGCCCGGGACGTCCTTGCGATGCTGGAGCTCATAGGCCCCGGCCCGCAGCACCGCGCGCAGGATCGCCTCGATCCGCTTCAGCGGCCAGCCCTTCGACAGCGCCTCGTCGATCAGGGGATCGAGCTTCTTCTGGTCGCGCACGACGCCGGAGACGACGTCGCGGAAGAACGCGGCTTCCGCGGGCAAATAGGTGTCGCCCTCGACCTCGTTGCCGAGCCAGTGGCTCTCGAACTCGGCAAAGATGTCGTTGATGCCGGCGCCGGCGATGTCCATCTGGTAGAGCGCCTGCACGGCAGCGAGCCGTGCCGCCCCGCGCCGGTTCGCCTTCTTCTCGTTGGGCCCTGCCGGCTTTTTCGCGTCAGCCATGGCTTCAGGCCCGCGCCAGGCGGCGTTTGATGCGCAGCATCGCAAGCGCGGCGCGCGCGGCGTCGCCCCCCTTGTTGAGCTCGCTGGCGCGCGCCCGCGCCCAGGCCTGTTCCTCGTTGTTGACGGTGAGGATGCCGTTGCCGAGCGGCAGCTTTCGCGAAACCGAAAGGTCCATCAGCGCGCGCGAGGATTCCTGCGAGACGATCTCGAAATGGATGGTGTCGCCGCGGATCACGCAGCCGAGCGCGATCACCGCGTCATAGGGCTTGCCGTTCGCCGCCGCGGCATCGACCGCGATGGCGACCGCCGCCGGGATCTCCAGCGCGCCCGGAACCGTGATCACGTCATGCGTCAGTCCGGCCGCCTTCAGCTCGGTGACCGCGCCATCCAGCAACGCGTCCTGGAGATCGTCATAGAACCGCGCCTCGACGATCAGCGCGCGTGCGCCGGAGATGTCGGTCTGGTCCTTCAGGGGTGCGCGCCGCGCGTCTGCCATCGTTCAATCCGTTCAGTCTGGGTTGGCCGCTATGTAGTCGCCGCCAGCGGCTAAGCCAAGTTCAAAGACACTGTCATTCCGGGGCGCGAAGCGAACCCGGAATCTCGAGATTCCCCGGTGCGCCATTGCGCACCTGTGGTCTGGTCCTGCGGACCAATCCGGAATGACCGGCTCTGCCGGTCACTTCATTTCCGTCAGCCGCGCCGCGTAGCGGGCCATCAAATCGACCTCGATATTGACCTCGGCCCCCGCCTTCCAGCCGCCGATGGTCGTGACCGTCAGGGTGTGCGGGATGATCAGCACCGAAAAAGTCGCGTCCGCAACCGTATTGACCGTGAGCGAGACGCCGTCGAGCGTGATCGAGCCCTTGGTGGCGATGAACCGCGCCAGCTCCCGCGTCGTGGAAAGCTCGAACCGCGCCATGTCGGGCAGATCCTCGCGGCTGACGATGGTGGCGATGCCGTCGGCATGGCCGGCGACAATGTGGCCGCCGAGCTCATCGCCGATCTTCAGCGCGCGCTCGAGGTTGAGCCTGGTGCCGAGCTTCCAGTGCTTCGCGGTCGTCAGCGCCAGCGTTTCCGCCGCCGCATCGACATCGTACCAGGTCTTTTGCGTCGAATCCTTGCCGTCGGCAACGCCGGACGCAACCACGGTCAGGCACACGCCGTTGCTGGCGATCGAGGCGCCATCGGCGATGGTGGCCTGATCGTAGCTGCAGGCGATGCGCAGCCGGTGCAGCTGGCCCTGCGCGGTCGGCGTGAAGCCGACGATCTCGCCGATATCGGTGACAATGCCGGTGAACATGTTAGGCGCGCTCGTAGATGGTGAGAGTATCGTGGTCGAATGTCTCGCTAGCATGAACCTTGTAGGCCTGCGACTGCGTGATTTTCGACAGGGGCAATGCATCGAGCGCATCGACGCCGCCCTCGCCCACCGCTTCCGCTCCGCGGAACAGCCAGATCTCGTCGACGAGATCGGCCGCGACGAACGAGGCCGCAACCCGGCTGCCGCCTTCGACCATCAGCCGCGAGATACCCTTCCCGGCCAGCACATGCAGCACGGCCGGAAGGTCGAGCCCGGATGCGCTGCCCTGCGGCACGCGAATGATCTGCGCGCCGGCAGCGCCAAGGCGGGTGGCGGCGGCGGCCTCCGCGAGCTCGGACGCGATCACCCAGAGCGGAATCTCGCGCGCGGAACGTACCAGCAGGCTCGATGCGGGAATGCGCAGGCTCTGGTCCAGCACCACGCGCACCGGCGAACGGGCCGCCATGCCCGGCAGGCGGCAGCTGAGCTGCGGATCGTCCGCCAGCACCGTGCCGATGCCGACCAGGATGGCGTCGCTCTGCGCACGCAAGAGATGCACGCGATCGCGCACCGCCTCGCCGGTGATCGCCAGCGGCTTGCCGCCGGCCGCACCGATCTTGCCGTCGGGCGAAACCGCGAGCTTCAGGATCACGTGCGGACGCTGGTCCCGGATGCGGCGGAAATGGCCGGCATGGTCGAAGGCGGCCTCGCCCGCGCACAGGCCCACATCCACGGTGATACCGGCGGCGCGCAGACGCGCATGGCCTTGGCCCGCGACTTCCGGATTGGGATCCTCGATCGCCGCCACCACGCGTTTGATGCCGGCCGCGATCACCGCATCCGCACAGGGCGGCGACTTGCCGAAATGCGAGCACGGCTCCAGCGTGACGTAGAGCGTGGCGCCGCGCGCGGCATCGCCTGCCCGGCGCAGCGCTTCGGGCTCGCCATGCGGCCGTCCGCCCGGTTGCGTCCAGCCCCGGCCGACAATGATCCCGTCCTTGACGATGACGGCGCCCACGGCCGGATTGGGCCAGGTGCGCCCCTGCCCGCGCCTGCCCAGCGCCAGTGCCAGCTCCATGAAGCGGCGGTCCGCGTCCCTGGCCTCGCGGGCCTTCTGCGCGAACTGATCTTCCAGGATGCGGAAGATCATTTGCGGATCGCGGCGAGCCGCGCTTCCTCCTCACCGGAGAGCTCGCCGAGCACCTCGGCGAAATCCTTGGCTTCGCGGAAATTGCGATAGACGGAGGCGAAGCGCACATAGGCGACGTCGTCGAGCGTGCGCAGATGCTCCATCACGGTCTCGCCGATCACTTCGGAGGAGATCTCGGCCTCGCCGCCGGTCTCGAGCTCGCGGACGATGGTGGAGACCATCTTCTCGACCCGCTCCGGCTCGACCGGCCGCTTGCGCAAGGAGATCGACACCGAGCGCATCAGCTTGTCGCGGTCGAACGGCACGCGGCGGCCGTTACGCTTGATCACGGTGAGCTCGCGGAGCTGCACGCGCTCGAAGGTGGTGAAACGGAATTCGCAGGCGACGCACACGCGCCGCCTGCGAATGACGGAAGAATCCTCGGTCGGACGCGAGTCCTTTACCTGCGTATCGAGACTGTTGCAGTTCGGGCAGCGCATCCGTTGACCCCAGGCTTACTGGTAGATCGGGAACCGGTCGGTGAGCGCCTTGACCCGTTCCTTGATCGCGGCCTCGACCAGCGGCGCCTTGCCGTCGTCGGACTGCGCGATCGCGTTGAGGACCTCGGCGATCATGCCGCCGACCTGCTGGAATTCGGCGACGCCGAAGCCGCGGGTCGTCGCCGCCGGGGTGCCGAGACGCAGGCCCGAGGTGACGAACGGCTTTTCGGGGTCGAACGGAATGCCGTTCTTGTTGCAGGTGATGGCGGCGCGGACCAGCGCCTTCTCCGAGACGTTGCCCTTCAGGCCCTTCGGCCTGAGGTCAACGAGCATCAGATGGTTATCGGTACCGCCCGAGACAATATCGAAGCCGTGGCTCTTCATCGCTTCCGCCAGCGCCTTGGCGTTCTCGACGACGTTCTTCGCATAGACCTTGAAGTCCGGACGCAGCGCCTCGCCGAAGGCCACCGCCTTCGCCGCGATCACGTGCATCAGCGGGCCGCCCTGCAGGCCCGGGAAGATCGCCGAGTTGAGCTTCTTGGCGAGCACTTCGTCGTTCGAGAGGATCAGGCCACCGCGCGGACCGCGCAGCGACTTGTGCGTCGTGGTCGTGGTGACGTGGGCGTACGGCACGGGCGAGGCATGCACGCCGCCGGCCACGAGGCCCGCGAAATGCGCCATGTCGACCAGCAGGTAGGCGCCGACCGAGTCAGCGATCTCGCGGAAACGCTTGAAGTCCCAGGCGCGCGAATAGGCCGAGCCGCCGGCGACGATCAGCTTCGGCTTGACCTCTTCGGCCTGCTTGGCGACCGCATCCATGTCGATGATCTGGTCCTCGCGGCGCACCGTGTAGTGCGAAGCCTTGAACCACTTGCCGCTCATGTTGACGGGCGAGCCGTGGGTGAGATGGCCGCCGGCCGCGAGATCCAGGCCCATGAAGGTGTCGCCCGGCTGCAGCAGCGCCAGGAACACCGCCTGGTTCATCTGGCTGCCGGAGTTCGGCTGCACGTTGGCGAAGTTCGCGCCGAACAGCTTCTTGGCGCGATCGATCGCAAGGTTCTCGGCGACGTCGACCCACTCACAACCGCCGTAGTAGCGCGCGCCCGGATAACCCTCTGCGTATTTGTTGGTCATGACCGAACCCTGCGCTTCCAGCACGGCTCGGCTGACGATGTTCTCGGAGGCAATCAGCTCGACTTCATGGCGCTGCCGGCCGAGCTCGCCCTTGATGGCGGCGGCGATTTCCGGGTCGGCCTGCTCAAGCGAGGCGGTGAAAAACGAATCGGGCGCAGAGGCGGTCTTGGCGAGGGTCATCTTGCGAATATCTCCACCGCCGCGGCCTTTTGGCAGGCTACGGGCGGGTCTGGTGTGGCGATCGGAAGCACGCGCGATCTACCACATCGCCCGCCCCCGGCCAAGCATTTGCGGGTCGGACCTGATATTTATGCAAGATATGGTGGGGATTGAAGGATTTCGACGTCAGGACGGCTCCAACGGAACCGCCCTTGTCCGATGATCCCTAAAGGGTCCGCTTTGGACCTTTACTGCCCCGGCGGGCCGGCCGGATCTTACCTACAGCCCGGTGTACCCCGCCTTCACGGGGTCCACGCTGCCGTCGAGCTGGCGCAGATAGGTCAGGCCGCAGACCGTCAACCTGTGGGTGTCCTTTTCGCCTGCTTCCATCAGGGTGTTGAGGTAATTCGTCACCTTTTCCCGCGCCTCCTCGCTGGCCGCCGCCGTGCGATTGGCGAGCAGGTCATAGGTCTGCATGATGCGGTCGATGGCAGCTTCCATGGCACCCTCTGGTTCACTGGGATTTTGGGAGTTTTGATCAGGCAACCGCGCGGGCCCCGGTCTCGGCCTCAAACCGTGCGATGGCCTTGTTGGCCAGCCTGATCTTGTTGAATTCGCCGTGGTGGAGAAGCTTGACGATGATCCCGAGCAAATGCTCGTCCGTGACGAGCGTGTCGGCGATCGCGCCGGAGCGTCGCAGATAGTTCGCGGCGATGGCGTAGGCCTCGCTCACGAGTTCCACGTTCATCACCCCCAAGCCGCGCTCGACCAGCATCGTAGCCTCCGTCCGGGGGAGATAAGCGCCGGGACGGGAACTCGTTCCACCTGCCGGTGAATTTTTTCGCAGGCGCAAAAAGCAAAACGCACCGGTCCGGGGGCAACTCCGGGCCGGCGCGCTTGGGGAAGTTAGGCACGTTCGGGAGGCTTGCCGGTCTTGTTGTCGGGGCCGGCTTGGCCTTGATCCCTCGGAAAGCTCAGAGGCGATACAGGATCTGGTCGGTCCAGAACCGCTCGAGACGGTGCAGCGACTTGTTGAGCGTGGAGAACTCCTCGCCCGAGATGCCACCGACCTGCTCGACCGTCTTGACGTGCTTCTGGTAGAGCGCGTCGACGATGCGGCGGACTTCCTGGCCTTGCGGGGTCAGGCGGATGCGCACCGAGCGGCGATCAACGCGCGAGCGCTGATGGTCGAGGAAGCCGAGCTCGACGAGCTTCTTCAGATTGTAGGAGACGTTGGAGCCGAGATAGTAACCGCGCGTGCGCAGCTCGCCCGCGGTCAGCTCCTTGTCGCCGATGTTGTAGAGCAGGAGCGCCTGGACCGAGTTGATGTCCGCACGGCCGCGGCGATCGAATTCATCCTTGATCACGTCGAGGAGCCGGCGATGCAGCCGCTCCACCAGAGTCAAAGCTTCCAGATAGAGCGACTGCACCGAACCCTGCTGGCCGGAGACGCGCTCTGCGGTATCTGCCGCAGTTGCGACGGCTTTCATCATGACACTTC
>Ga0209758_1001045_pt1 | contig 36271 bp, 29 predicted proteins | sample AraplaMF_Col_mMF_FD_184258 | JGI IMG/M metagenome (GOLD analysis project Ga0209758, IMG submission 184258) | Arabidopsis root microbial communities from the University of North Carolina, USA - plate scrape MF_Col_mMF (SPAdes) (version 2) | ecosystem: Host-associated > Plants > Roots > Endosphere... | reverse complement strand
AGCTAAATTCATCCCTTCCGGGATCGGGATTGCCTCGGCCGCGGCCGCAGTGCTAATCAAACATTTCGGGTCATCGACAACCGCCCGATGAGCTGTCACGGCAGAGTGTTGTCTCACTCCATCATGGAGGTGAGACTGGTGCGGCGCCCGATGACAACTTCCACACCTTCGACACCGCGGCCGGACATTTTCTATCTGTATGCGGCGCGGGCGTTGCGCGGATTTGGCGACGGTTTCGCCATCATCATCCTGCCGGTTTACCTGCTCGCCATCGGCCTTTCGCCGCAGCAGGTCGGGATCGTCGCCAGCGCCTCGCTCGCCGGCGCCGGATTGGCGGTGGTGACGGGGCTCGTCTTTCCGATGGTTGGCGCGATGACGCCGGTGCTGCTGCTCGCCTTCATCGGAACGATCAATCCTTCGGCCGGCGACCTCGGCATGCTGATTCCCCTCGAGCACGCGCTGCTGACGCAGGAAACGGCCGACCGGGACCGCACCAGCGTTTTCGCGCGCTACAGCCTGATCGGTTCGCTGACCACCGCGGCCGGATCGCTGGCCGCGGCTGTGCCGGAATTTCTGACCGCCGGTGGATTTGACCAGGTCGGCGCGCTCCGGCTGATGTTCTACGGTTATGCGGCCCTCGGACTGCTGGCTGCCGTTCTCTACAGCCGGCTGCCGCGCGATCACATGCGCGCGGCGATCCGCCCGAAGTCGGCGCTGGGACCGTCGCGCACCATCGTCTACAAGCTCGCCGCGCTGTTCGGCCTGGATGCCTTTGCCGGCGGATTCGTCGTGCAGTCCCTGCTGGCGCTGTGGTTGTTTCAACAGTTCGACCTGTCGCTCGGCGCAGCCAGCGCCTTCTTCTTCTGCTCCAGCCTGTTGAGCGCCCTCTCGTTTCCGATCGCGGCGTGGCTTGCCCGGCGCATCGGGCTTGTCAACACCATGGTGTTTACGCACATCCCGTCGAGCCTCTGCCTGATCGCGGTCGCGTTCACCTCGAACCTGACCGCCGCGCTCATCCTGCTGCTGGTGCGCTCCGCCCTGTCGCAAATGGACGTGCCGACACGGTCGTCATACGTCATGGCCGTCGTCACGCCGGCCGAACGCACCGCAGCGGCGAGCGTCACGGCGGTGCCGCGCAGCCTCGCCTCGTCCATCAGCCCGGCGATTGCCGGCTTCATGCTCGCCGGGACTTTTGCCGCGCTGCCCCTGGTGGTGTGCGGGGGCCTCAAGATCGTCTACGACCTCGCCCTGCTGGGGATGTTCCGGCACACCAAACCACCGGAAGAATCCTGACCCCGACGTTCAAGCAGACCTCCCGCCGGGGGTGCGCCGCCATCGCGCATCCATGGCATTTGACATTTGACGAATTCTAGTCCCTTCTTGCTATTGCGAATGAGTTGCATGTAAGAAGCGGGGGCTGGAGTTGGTCAGGGGTTGGTCTCAAGGCATAATCGGGACGGCATCGACTGGGGATTCGGAGGGGCATTCGAGATCTTCACGCGATGAGTCACGCGGGTTCAGTCAGCAGGTCTCCGGGCAGGTCGTCATTCGCATGGGCCGCGTTGCACATCACAGGGCCGAGAGCGGCGGCAGCCGATCACGCGGAACGGTGAGGCGAACCTTTGCCGGCCTCGCCCTCGGTCTGCTGGGACTGGAAGGTCCCGCCACTGCCGCGGATATGCCGGTCAAGGCGCCCGCCGCCGCGCTCTATAATTGGACCGGATTTTATCTCGGCGGCCATACCGGCTACGGCGGCGGCAGCTTCGGCCCGGGGACCAATCCGATCCCGTTGCAGGGCACGTTCTTTCCGCACAGCGTGACCGGGCTGATCGGCGGCTACCAGGCCGGCTATAACCGGCAATTCGCCAACAACGTCGTGGTCGGCGTCGAAGCCGACGTGTCGTTTCTGAGCGCGATCGATCGCCCCCGACTGGCTCCGGCGCCTTACAACACCACGGCGGATTATTTCGCCAGCGCGCGCGGCCGGATCGGCTACGCTTTCGGAACGCTGCTGCCTTATGTCACCGGTGGCCTGGCATGGAGCCGCAGCCATATCGACCTCAACGATGACGCCGGCGATTTCGTCACCAATCGCGCCCGCACTCATTACGGCTGGACCGCAGGCCTCGGCGTCGAAGTCGCGACCGGCGGCAATTGGAGCGCCAAGCTCGAATACGACTACATCGATCTGGCACGCCGCACCTACGGGCTCGCCGACGTCAACCTGCCGAATGTGAGCGTCGATCCCAATGTCCACACTGTCAAACTCGGCTTGAACTACCGGCTGTGGGACACACCGCCGTGGAGCGCGGCATCCATCGAACGGCCGTTCGTGCCGCCCGCCTCGCCCGACTGGAACGTGCACGGCCAGACCACGCTGCTGCCGCAGGCCTATCCGAACTTCCGCTCGCCCTACCAGGGCCAAAACAGCCTGCCCGGCGGCGGCCAGGTCCGCGAAACCTGGACGGTCGACGCCTTCCTCGGCTGGCGGCTGTGGGACGGCGGCGAGTTCTATTTCAATCCGGAACTGGCGCAGGGTTTCGGCCTCGCCGGCACGCTGGGCCTGGCCGGATTCTCCAACGGCGAAGCGCAGAAGGGCGGCGCCGAATACCCGCGCTACCGCGCCCAGCGCTATTTCTTCCGGCAGACGTTTGGGCTCGGCGGCGAACAGGAGGATGTTGCCGACGCGGCCTACCAGCTGCCGGGCAAGCGCGACATCGACCGCATCACCGTGACGGTCGGGCGTTTCGCCGTCGGCGACTACTTCGACGGCAACTCCTATGCGAAGGACCCGCGCATCGATTTCATGAACTGGTCGATGTGGGCGTCGGCCGCCTACGATTTCCCGGCCGACTTGCCCGGCTTCACCCGCGGTGCCGTGGTCGAACTCAATCGCAAGGACTGGGCGCTGCGCGGCGGCCTGTTCCAGGTGCCGAACGCACCGAACAGCGACATCCTGGTGTTCAAGACCGGCGGCGCGGTGCTCGAACTGGAAGAGCGCTACGACATCTTCGATCAGCCCGGCAAACTGCGGCTCGGCGTCTTCGCCAACCGCGGCAACACCGGCAACTATCGCAACACGCTGGCGATCAGCGCCATGGAGCCGGCGCTCGACATCAACGACATCATGGTGGGCAGCCGGCGCGACCGGACCAAATACGGTTTTTACGTCAATGGCGAACAGCAGGTCGCCAAGGATATCGGCGTGTTCGCAAGGCTGAGCTGGAACGACGGCAGCAACGAGATCCTGTCGTTCACCGACATCGACCGCAGCCTGTCAGGCGGCGTGTCGGTGAAGGGCAGCTATTGGGGCCGCCCGAACGATACGGTCGGCTTCGGCGGCGCCGTCAACGGTTTGTCCAGTGCGCATCGCGATTTCCTCGCCGCCGGCGGCAACGGTCTTTTGATCGGCGACGGACGGCTCAACTACAACAACGAGCGGATCCTGGAGACGTATTACGCCTACGCCATCGACAAGAACTTTACGGCGTCCGCCGATTACCAGCTGGTGGTCAATCCGGCGTACAACGCCGATCGCGGGCCGGTGTCGATCTTTTCGGCGCGGCTGCACGGGGAGTTTTGAGAGGGCGGGGCGGCTCGTTCTTATGACGCTGACCTTCGCTTCCGCATCATGCATAATGTAGGGGTCTTCAATCGGCCGTTTGGCCAAATCGCAAAGCACTGGCACCGATCCTATGGGCGGTGAAGGCGAGATCATCGAAGCCGACGAAACCTTCATCGGTCGCGTTGAGGGCCAGCCCAAGGCGCGCGGCGGTTGGGGCCACAAGAACGTGGTGTTGACCCTCGTTCGTCGCGGCGGCGAAGCCCGCAGCTTCCACGTTGATAGCACCACCATGGCCGACGTGATCCCAGTCCTGAAAGCCAACATCAAGGCGAAAACCCACGTCATGACCGATGAGGCCGTTCAATACAAAAACCTGCGAAAGGAATTCGCCAAGCATGACTCCGTGAACCACAAGGCGGAGGAATACGTTCGCGGCGAAGTCACCACTAGCACCGTTGAGGGCTTCTTCTCTGTGTTCAAGCGGGACATGAAGGGCACCTATCAGCGCTTCAAAGAGAAGCATCTGCACCGATACTTGAACGAGTTCGATTTCCGTTTCTCCAACCGGATGGCGTTCGGCGTGAGTGACGTTACCCGCGCGGAACGCGCGTCGAAGGGTGCCGTTGGTAAGCGCCTGACCTATCGAACGACTGGTGATTGAGAGGCCGTATGGCAAAAGCAGGCGCGCCAAAAAAGAAAAAGGCAAAGCCTAAGCTGACTGACAAAGAGCAATCCGAGCGGTTCAAGGAAACCGCTCGGATGCTTGGCGTCGATGAGAGCGGCGCTAGCTTCGATGAAGCAATAAAGAGAGTGATCGCGCCTAAGGTTGCTGCGAAGTCGGGCTAGAGGTGCCGGGCGGCTCCTTCAATGAAAGCAGCAACCGCTCCCCCTCCACCTTCTCGGTCGAATAGGTGACAGTACTTTTTTCACGAATGCGAGCCCGGTAGCGCTTACCCAGAAGCATTTCGGTATCCTGCGAAAACTCTGGCGCTAAGTGTCCACGATAGTCGCCAGCGTTCGGAACAACAAAATGGAATGAGCCGCTTCCTAGATCACCGCCGATCAGTACTCCAACCACGTCGAATTCCTCGACCTTTTCGTCCGAAGTGGCATCTATAATTCCGACGATTCTTTCCATTCGCTTGCGTTCGATTATCTCGCCCAATTGTCTTCCATCGGAGCGAGTCCATCTAACGTCGGCTGCGAATCCACCCTCAATGTTAGCTGACGACCATTCATGGAGCCTTTTTACAACGGCATTTCCCATATTTTCAGCAACGTCCCGAACGTCGTGCTGATCCTTGATATCGATCACCTGGTAAAGAGCGTCGATTGAATCATCGAAGGTGCCACTCAATAAGTCGCGCGATCCTTGGCGCAACAGCACGACACCCAATGATCCGCTATAGGAATAGCCGAACTCAAGGATGCTTTCTTGCCAAGCATCCTTGCCGATTACGGCATTCGATTTTTTTCCATTTCTCTTTGCATCGTAAATTTGACTAAAGAGATTTTGGTATTTCAGCATTGACGCGGAAATATAGGGGAGAGCGTAACTATCGGTTTCCTCTGGAACGAGGCGATAGTTGCAGACTTCTACGTGGGTGCGTTCCGAGAACTTAAATAATTGCTCTTGGCTTTGCAGGGCAAGCTTACGCATCGCCGCAAGATTCAATTGCAGTGAACGGTCCTGTGGGGCGCGCGCAATCGCTTCTTCAAGCCGCGATACCGAGGCGAAGGCTTTTCGAGTGCGTTCAACTACAGATGCGATTTCCGACATCCGTTTCCCACAATCTCAAAACGGCGTACCCTTTCAGGTAGACCTGCGCATGTTCGATCCCGTAGCCCTCAACGAGGCCCTCGCTGTCGAGCCCAAACCCACGGTAGGGATGGTCCCGAGGGTAAGCGGTGACGGCGATGCTGTCCACAAAGGCGATTTGTCCCATGTTCAGCGCCTCCACTATTTGGCGCTGCGCTTCGTCCAGCGCATCAAATTCGCTGACTTCTATTGAGACAATTATGTCGATGTCGTCGGGTTCTGGTTTCTCGGTAAAGAAACTACCATCGGCGAAAACGTCACACCGGATATGGGCGTTCAGAAGGTCCTGAACCACACCCTCTAGCGCATAGAAGAGCTTCTCCCGGCGCGCCCGAGCCGGTCCGGCGAACGGCGATACGCAAAGCGCTTCAATCGCAGCGAGCCCCATCGCATGCCTACCCGGTGCCAAAAGGGGCGGATGGTCGAATTTGAACGCCACTATACGCGGGCCTCCCCAGACCCCGCAAAATACCTACCATTAATTGTGGGTGGTATGGAACTCACCCTGTGTCGAGTGGGTTACGGCAAGTATTACTTGACCACTTGACCATAAGAACAAAACATGAACAATTAGTCAATGGCAGAAATGAAAGAGCCGCCCCGAAGGACGGCCTCTCTAAAACAGTATCTTCCGCAGTTAATCACCTAAATCGGGGAGCTCTGACCATCCCCTTATTTGATCACTTGTTGATTGTGATCACGATCTTGATGTTGATGAACATAAGATCCTCCTTCCCGCCCTCGCGCGCGAGGACTTTCCGGATTACGGGTAGCTAGCCCGCAGCACGCATCAATCACGGTTTGAGCTTTGGTTCCAGAGCCGTTCGTTGCGACCGTAAGTCGCAAGCCAGCGCCCGCGCTTCGTCAATCCCAGATGGTGCCGGGTGTGGGCTCCGCCAGACGTTCAGCCTCGGCGGTGGAGGTCGCGGACGCGGCCTATCAGCTCGCCGGCAAGCGCGATATCGACCGCGTCACCGTGACGGTCGGGCGTTTCGCGGTCGGCGATTACTTCGACGGCAATTCCTATGCAAAGGACCCGCGCATCGATTTCATGAACTGGTCGATGTGGGCCTCGGCGGCTTACGACTTCCCGGCCGACCTGCCCGGTTTCACCCGGGGTGCCGTGGTCGAACTCAATCGCAAGGACTGGGCGCTGCGCGCCGGCGTGTTCCAGGTGCCGTCGGCGCCGAACAGCAACATCCTGGTGTTCAAGACCGGCGGCGCGGTGATCGAACTGGAAGAACGCTATTCGATCTTCGATCAGCCCGGCAAGCTGAGGCTTGGCGCCTTCGCCAACCGCGGCAACACCGGCAACTACCGCAACGCCCTGGCGATCAGCGCCATGGAGCCGGCGCTCGACATCAACGACGTGATGGTGGACAGCCGGCGCGAGCGAACGAAGTACGGTTTTTACGTCAATGGCGAGCAGCAGGTGGCCAAGGACGTCGGCGTGTTCGCGCGCTTGAGCTGGAACGACGGCAGCAACGAGATCCTGTCGTTCACCGACATCGACCGCAGCCTGTCAGGCGGCGTGTCGGTGAAGGGCAGCACTTGGGGCCGGCCGAACGACACCGTCGGGTTCGGCGGCGCCATCAACGGGCTCTCCGCCGCGCATCGCGATTTCCTGGCCGCCGGCGGCTTCGGTCTTCTGATCGGCGACGGACGGCTCAACTACAGCAACGAGCGGATTCTCGAAACGTATTACGCTTACGCCATCGACAAGAGTTTTACGCTGTCGGCGGATTATAAGCTGGTGGTCAATCCCGCCTACAATGCGGATCGCGGCCCGGTGTCGATCTTTTCGGCGCGGCTGCACGGGGAGTTTTAGAGAGCGCGCGAACTTCGTTGCCGCTTCATTCGAAAATTCTTCGGCCAGGCCTCGCGGCACCCCCCACCCCAGCCCTCCCCACCAAGGGGGGAGGGAGCGCGCTGCCATTTGATGGTCTGCCGAAGAGAGGGGCCGCTCCACATCTCTTCTCCCTCCCCCGCTGTTGCGATGGGAAGGTACGTTCGAGCGTCGCTCGAACGGAGGTGGGCGGTCTTCCCTTATCGGACGTGAGCCTCGTTGCCGCTCGTGGATGACGAGATGCGATGCCGGCTCCAGGTCCAGAAGCGGACATCTCTGCCAATACGCCCCCGATAGTTCCCGTTGCATTCATGAGAGCAGACGGCTAAGCTGAAAATGGAATGACATTCCGGTAAACGGAATGCGCCTTCGGGGAGTTGAGCGCCGGTGTCATCAACGATCGTGAGCCTGATCCAGGCGCTGGCCAGCGGCATCCTGGTTGGCGGCGTTTACGGGCTGTTTTCAATCGGTTTCAGCCTGGCTTTCGGCGTGATGCGCATCGTCAATTTCGCGCACGGCGAACTCGTCATGCTCGGCATGTATGTCGCCTATTCCGTCTACCTGCTCACCGGCGCGGATCCTCTGTTCGCCATTCCCATCGTCGGCATTTTCCTCGCCGTCATCGGTGCCGGTCTCTATCTGGTCGTCTACGAACGCTTCGTCGGCAAGGCGACGCTTCAGCAATTGCTGGTCGCAATCGCCGTTTCGATGATCATCCAGATCGTCCTGCAGATGATCTACGGTCCCGAAACGCGCGGCGTTCAGTCGGTCCTCGGTTCGCAATATTTCATTTATGGTCCGTATCTCTTCTCATACGGCCAGATTGCCGCCTTCCTGGTTGCGCTCATCTGCGTCGGCCTTCTCGAATTGCTGTTGCAGAAAACGCGCTGGGGCAAGCTGATCCGCGCCGTGGCCGACGATCCGGAAGCGGCAGAAATCGTCGGCGCCAATTCGCGCGCCATCAATACCATCGCCTTTGCCGTGTCTTGCGGCCTTGCCGGCATCGCAGGATGCGTTCTCGTCATCACCTATCCGGTGAACCCGGCGACCGGCATGGCGCTGATGCCGATCGCATTGATTGCGACCGTCATCGGCGGCCTCGGCAGCATCAAGGGCGCGTTCCTCGGCGGCATCGTCTGCGCCGTCGTGCAGCAACTCACCAGCACGTTCTGGAGTCCGGCCTTGCAGGATGTGCCGCTCTACGCCCTGCTGCTCGTCTTCCTCGCCTTCTTCCCCTTCGGCCTGCTCGGCCGCAAGACGGCGCATTGAGGCGGGGCATGAGCGAAGCCTCCACGTCCCTCGGAAATGAAACGTCGCGCCCCGTGGCGGGACCGCGAATCGTGGTGCCGGTCGTCATCATTGGATTGATGGCTTGCCTGCCTTTTGTCGTCGGCGCCAATTCCCACCTTCTCGGGATCGCGGTGCGGGCGCTGCTGTTCATTGCGCTGGGTCAAGCCTGGAACATCGTGGCCGGGATCGGCGGGCAATTGTCGCTCGGGCATGGCGTATTCTTCGGCGTCGGCGCCTACGGCACGGCCATTCTGTTCAATCGTTTCGGAGTAACACCCTGGGTCGGCGGTGTCGCCGGGGCCACCGCGGCGATCGCGGTGGCGGTCCTGATGGGCGCGGCGACGTTCCGCTTGCGCGGGGTGTATTTCGCGCTGGCCACCGTCGCCATCTCGCTCTGCCTCGAGAAGTTGGCGAGATACTTCATCGGCGTCACCGGCGGCGATGCCGGTCTCGCGGTACGCTTCATCGGCGACTCGGTATGGGCGGCACAATCGCGCGGCCCGTTGGCCTTTTTCGTCGCCGCGCTGGTCATGGTGGTCGCCTACTACGCGCTGACCCGCCGGTTGTTGCGCAGCAGATTCGGTTATCAGTTGCAGGCCATTCGCGACGACGAGGAGGCCGCGGCCGCTTCCGGCGTGCCGGTGTTCCGCACCAAGATGGGCGGCTTGATCCTGAGTGCCGGCATGACCGCTCTGACCGGCGCGCTTTATGTGCAGTTCTACCTCGCCATCGACCCTGGTGCCGCCTTCGGTCTGGCGCAGGCGATCCAGATTCAATTGCCGTCGCTGATCGGCGGCCTTGGGACGGCGGGCGGCCCGGTGATCGGCGGCGCCATCATGATCCTCGTTTCCGAACTGACCAATTGGCTGTCGGCGCGCACGGCTTTCCACGGGCTCGATATTCTTGCCTATGGCAGCATCCTGCTGGTGGTCGTGATGTTCGTGCCGGGTGGAATTCTCGGTCGCACGCGGAGGGGCGCGTGATGCCGGACAATGTCGTGTTGCGCGTGGAAGGCGTCAGCAAGGTATTTGGCGGCCTCAAGGCCTTGTCGAACGTGTCGATCTCGGTCGAGCGCGGCGAGGTCGTCGGCCTGATCGGTCCAAACGGCGCCGGCAAGTCCACCTTGTTCGAGGTCATCAGCGGCAACATGGCCCCGACCGCGGGCCGCATCGTTCTTTTCGGTCAGGACGTGACGAGCGTGTCGCCGGACCGCCGCCGCCGCGCCGGCATGAGCCGCACCTTCCAGAAAGTCCGGTTGTTCGAGAGCCTGACCACGCAGGAAAATATCGCCGTCGCCGCCATGCAGTGCGCGCGGCCCGGCGACGATTGGCGTGCCGAAGTGGCGTCGGTCATGGATCGCCTCAAGCTCGCGCGCCTGGCCCAATCCTATCCGGCCGAATTGACGCTCGCCGATCGCAAGAAGATCGAGATTGGCCGGGCCATTGTCGGTCATTGTCGGATCCTGCTGCTGGATGAAGCACTGTCCGGCCTGACCAGGGACGAGACCGACGACCTCGTTCAAGTCATCCTGTCGCTGAACCACGAGCTTGGCGTGACCATCGTGGTGGTCGAACACGTCCTGCCGGTTCTCGTGTCGATGGCCCAGCGCCTGGTCGTGCTCAATTTCGGTGAAGTCATCGCCGATGGCGTGCCACGCGAGGTCGCGAGCGACGAGAAGGTCATGACGGCCTATCTCGGCAGCAAGCGGGGGGCCTTCGCATGACCTTGCTCGCCGTCGAAGGCCTGAAGGTGGGATATGGCGACCTGATCGCCGTACGGGACGTCTCGTTCGATGTGAACGCGGGCGACGTATTCGTCCTGCTCGGCGCCAATGGTTCGGGAAAGACCACCACGCTGCGCGCGATCTCCGGCCTGATCAAGCCCATGGCCGGCCGCATCATGCTCGAAGGCGGGATGCTCGAGGCGCTCAAGCCACATGCCGTCGCTCGCCTCGGCATCGCGCACGTGCCGGAAGGCCGCCGCATCTTCCCGAACCTGTCGGTCGACGACAACCTGACCGTCAGTTACCTGCCCAACCGTACCGACCGGCCGCTGCGCGCCGTGATCGAAGAGGTTTATGAAATGTTCCCGCGCTTGCGCGAACGCCACAGACAGGCGGCCGGCACCATGAGCGGCGGCGAGCAGCAGATGCTTGCGATCGGCCGCGCGCTGATGAATTGCCCGAAATTGCTGATGCTCGACGAGCCGTCGCTTGGCCTGTCGCCGGTCATGACCGATCTCGTGTTCGAGCGCCTGCAGGCGATCAGCCGGCAAGGCCTGACGATACTTCTCGTCGAGCAGAATGCTTCGGCGATCGATCTGGCGACGTCCGGCGTCATCCTCAGCAACGGCACCGTATCGATGTCCGGCGATCGCGCGGCGCTGAGCAGCACGCAATACATCCAGAAAGCCTATCTCGGGGTTTGATGCCAGTTCAACAACGATAAGTGGGAGGAAAATGAGATCATGAGCAGACTAGTCAAAGCGCTGGGAATTCTCGTAACGGCGGTTTCCCTCGCCGGCTCGGCGAGCAGCGTGTCCGCCGAGCCGGCCGAAATCGTGATCGGCGCACCGAACGCGATGACGGGCAGCTTCGGCGAGGCCGGCCGCCGCGTCGTGACCGGACTTCAGATCGCCGCCGAGCAGATCAACAAGGACGGCGGCATCAAATCGATGGGCGGCGCGAAGCTCAAGGTCGTCCCCGTCGATACCAGCGACAACCCGACCCAAGCGGCCAGCGTCACGCAGCGTCTCATCAACGAAAACGGCGCCAAGATCCTGGTCGGCGCCAATACCAGCGCGATGACCCTTTCGGTCCAGATCGAAGCCGAGCGCGCCGAGATCCCGCTTCTGACCACGTCCTATGCCGATCCGATCGTTCAGCGCGGCCTCAAATACACTTTCAAGCTGCCGCCGCTGGGCAGCGGCCTTGCCGAACTGCAAATGGTCTACATCAAGGAGATGCTCAAGGAGCTGAAGGGCCAGGCGCCGAAGCGTGCCGCGGTGTTCGTCGGCTCCGACTCGGCCAGCCAGTCGGTACTCAAGGCGACGCTGGAACTTGCCGGCAAGTACGAGTTCGACATCGTGTCGCAGATCTCGTTCCAGTCCGGACTGACCGATCCGACGCAGATCGTTTCGGCCGCGCTGCAAAGCAAGCCGGACGTGGTCTTCCTGAGCTCCTTCACGTCGGACGTCATCCTCGTCACCCGGGCGTTGCGCGCGGTCAACATCACCGTTCCCGTCATCACCGGCGGTGGCGGTGTTTCGACCGACACGATCGGCGCCACCCTCGGCAAGGCTTCGGAAAATCTGATGGGCATCGTCTGCTGGAACTGGGATCTGCCGATCGACGGCGTCAAGCCGGTGCTGGATGGCTACAAGGCGATGGAGCCGAACGCGCCGTTCCCGCCGGCCTCCGAGACGATCGGCACCGGCTACTCGCTGGGCATGGTGATCCGCAGTGCGCTGGAGAAGGCCGGCACGGCCGATCCGAAGAAACTCCGCGAGACCATCGCTTCGCTGGAAGTCGCAGCGCCGATGCCCGGCGGCAAGATAGCCTTTGCCGAGAACGGTCAGAACAAGTTCATCCAGCCCATCATGGTCGGCTGGATCGATGGACAGCTCCGCACGGTCTGGCCGAAGCAGTATCAGGCCGCGAAGCCGAAGCTCTGAGATGTTGAAATCGCCGCCGGCGATCCTCGCCGGCGGCGCCTTACCTGACAGGATGGAATGACGTGGCAGATCGTTTGAAGGGCAAAGTCGCGATCGTGGTCGGCGCCGGCAGTTCGAAAGGCGGCCTCAGCATCGGCATGGCGACCGCCGTCGTGTTCGCGCGCGAAGGCGCCAGGGTGTTCGCCGTCGACGTGGGGCTCGATCATCTGGCCGAAACCAGACAGCGCATCGAAGACATCGGCGGCGAGGTGGCGCTGCACGAGTGCGACATCGCCGACGGGGCGGCTGTCGACAACATGGTCAAGGCCTGCATGGCGCGCTGGGGCAGGGTCGACATCCTGTTCAACAATGTCGGCATCCAGGCGGTCGGCGGACCGCTCGAGCTGTCGGAGGAGAACTTCGACCGGCTGATGCGCGTCAACGTCAAGGGCATGTTCTACACCTGCCGCGCCGTGCTGCCGCACATGATTGCCCAGGGCGGCGGCGCCATCGTCAACAACGCCTCGGTCGGCGCCTTGCGCTATTCCTACCCGGCGGTCGGCTACATGGCATCGAAGGGCGCGGTGCTGTCGCTGACGACGGGCGTCGGTCTGCAGCACGCCGCGCAGGGCGTGCGCTGCAACGCCGTGGTGCCGGGCTACATAACTTCCGAGCGGATGACCGCCCGCTTCAAGCAGGAACTCGGCGACAACTGGATGGACGAGGTGCGAAAGCGCGAGAAGAACGTGCCGTCCGGCACGCTCGGCGAGCCGTGGGATATCGCGCATGCCGTGCTGTTCCTTGCCTCCGACGAAGCGAAATACGTCAACGGCACCAAGCTGGTGGTTGACGGGGGATTGTCGATGACCACGACGGGCCGGGCCTGACGCCCCACCGCCGACCAACGCCAACGGATGGAATGCAAAATGTGCGATGCATGCGAGAAGAGAGGCCCATGGAAGGGCTGGCGCGATCTGCCGAAGAGCAAACCCGGCCGCCCGCTCGGTGACTGGGTCGACCTGGCCCATGTCGTGACCGAAAACCTGTCTCGTTCGCCGGCGTTTCCGCAGCCCATTATCCGCAAGATCGTGGAGATGCCGCGCGACAACGCCAATGTGACCGAGATTCACATGGTCGTTCACCACGGCACGCATGTCGATGCACCGAGCCACTTCTTTATCGACGGCCCCACCTTCGACCAGATTCCGATCGAGCGGCTCCATGGCGCCGGTGTGGTGTGGAAAATCCATAAAGGGCCGGAGGCGGTGCTCGAGGTGGCCGATTTCGAACGCGCCACGCCAAAAGTGCGGCCGGGTGACATCGTGATGCTCGACACTGGCTGGGCCAGCAAGGTGAACACCCACGCCTATGAGGATCATGCCAGCATTTCGCGCGAAGCGGCGCAGTGGCTGGTCGATAACGGCGTCAAGATGGTCGGGGTGGATTTCAGCACGCCGGATCTGAGCTCGCACCGCCGCAGCAAGGATTACGATTTCCCGGCGCACGTGACGTTGCTTGGGCAGGGCGTGCTGATTGCCGAACACATCAACAACGTGGCGGGGCTGGCCGGCCAGCGGGTTGAGTTCATGATCCCGGCGATTGCCATAGCCGGGGCCGACGGCGGTCACGCCAGGCCAATGGCGCGTGTGGTCGAGGCGTAAGGCTGAGATGCAGGCCAATTTCGGTCTTGAGGGCCAGGTCGCGATCGTCACCGGCGCGGCGTCGGGGCTGGGGGCGGCGGGCGCCAGCGCGCTCGCGGCCGCCGGCGCCGCCGTCGTGGTCGCCGGCCTGCAGCCCGAACGGCTGAGATCGGTGGCCGCGGATATCGAATGCGCGACCGGACGGCGCGCCCTCGCCGTGCCGACCGACGTCACCGACGCGAAGGCGTCCGTGGCGATGGCCGAGGCGGCGCTCGATACCTTCGGTCGCATCGATATCCTGTTCAATTCGGCTGGAATTATCGCAGGCCATGCCGCGCCGGATTATCCGGCGGAAGATTGGGCGCGCCTGTTCGAGGTGAACGTCACGGGGACGTTCAACGCGATCAAGGCCGTGCTCCCGGACATGACCGAACGGCGCAGCGGCCGCATCATCAACATGGCCTCGGTGCTGGCGCATTTCGGCGCGCCGAACCGCTCGGCCTATTCGGCGACCAAGGGCGCCGTGCTGCAATTGACGCGTTCGCTTGCCGTCGAACTGGGCCCGTCGGGCATTACCGTCAATGCGCTGGGCCCGACCGCGATCGCTACCGATCTGAACCGCGAACTGATGCGCAGCCAGCCGCAGCTCTATGCCGGCCTGCTGGCGCGCACGCCGCTCGGGCGGCATGGCACGCCCGACGACCTCGCCGGTCCTCTCGTCTTTCTCGCGTCGCCCGCTTCCGCCTTCGTGACAGGCCAGATCCTGTACGTGGACGGCGGCTACACGGTGCACAACTAGCTTCCCGACCCAAGACAACGGAGTTGAAAGTGACCCCCACGCTTGCCGACATCACCAAAGTGTTCAAGACGCCGCTGACGCTCAATTCAAAAGCCGGCGACAGAATTCTCATCATCACCGATACGGCGATGGATCCGATTCTTTGGCAGGGATTGTCGCAGGCCGCGCGCGAGATGAACATCGAGCCGATCGTCACCATCATGCAGCCGCGCGAAACCCACGCCACCGATCCGGTCGAGCCGATCCGCCGCGCCGCGATGGGCGACGACGTGTCGCTCTGCATTTATCTGACCAGCACCGCGATGGCGCACGCGCCGATCACCGAGGATCTGGTGCGGCGCGGACAGAGCTTCATCCTGATGGAAGAGCTCACTCCCGCCATGCTCGGCCCCGATGGCCCGGCCAGCGCCGACTATCATGCCATCAACGCGCTCGGCCAGAAGGTCGCGAAGATCTTCACCGAAGGCGAGACCGTTCGCGTCCGCTCCTCCGGCGGCACCGACCTCACCGCCAGCATCAAGGGCCGGCCAGGCCGCTCGATTGCCGGCCTGCCGCTGCGCTTGCGTCCGGACGGCGGCGGCGGCTGCGCCTTCCCCGATGGCGAGTCCCATGTCTGTCCGGTCGAGGGCACCGGAGAGGGCACGGTCGTGTTCGATCTGACGGCCCATTCGGTCGGCGCCATCAAGGAGCCGCTGAAGCTGACCATCGAGAAGGGCTGGGTGACCAAGGTCGAAGGCGGCCGGGAAGCCACAATCTGGCGCGAGATCCTCGAGAAGCACGGCGACAGGAACAGCTACAATGCCCCGGCGGAGATCGCGCTGGGCCTCAACCCGAAGGTCACACCGACCGGCGTCATGCGTACCGACAAGAAGATGTACGGCACCTCGCATATCGGCATGGGCGACACCATCGCCCTCGGCGGCACCTGCCACGCCCGTTTGCGGCTGGAAGGCGTCATCCGCGAGCCGGAGATCACCGTGGATGGCCAAGTCATTGCGCGCGGCGGCAAGATTTTGGTGTCATAACGGGGCACGAAGCGTTCGGAGAAAATCGGTGACTGGGAAGATCGGGTTCATCGGCTGCGGCCACATGGGTGGCGCCATGGCATTGCGGCTCATCGAGAAGGGGCATGCCCTGATCGTCACCGATCTCGATCCCCAGGTCCTCGAACCGCTGGTCGCACGCGGCGCGATGGCCGCCGCGGATGCGCGCGAGGTGGCGGACCAGGCCGAGGTTGTGTTCGCCTGTCTGCCGTCGAACGAGGCCAGCCTGTCGGTTGCGACCGGCGCGCGGTCGGTTGCCGGCGGCAAGGCCATGAAGGTCTATATCGAGGCATCGACCATCGGGCCGCCCACCATCGAGAAAATCGTCCGGCATCTTGGCCAGGGCGGCGTCGCCGTCGCCGATATGCCGATCAGTGGCGGCCCGAAATGGGCCGCGGAAGGCCGCCTCACCGCAATCCTCGCGACCGATCCGCAGACGCGCAAGAAGATCGAGCCGATTGTTGCCGACCTGGCGAAGAACCTGTTTGTCGTCGGTGACAGGCCGGGCCTCGGCCAGATCGCCAAGCTCGTGAACAATGCCCTGTCTCTCGTGGGCATGGCCATTGCCAGTGAAGCGATCGTCATGGGCGTGAAAAGCGGCGTGAAGGCCGACGTGCTGCTCGACGTCATAAACGCGAGCACCGGCCGAAATTCGGCGACCGTCGACAAGTTTCCACGCGCCATTTTGCCGCGAACCTTCGACTACGGCGGACCGCTCGCCATCGGCGTCAAGGATCTGGAGCTCTATCTGGAACTTGGGCAATCGCTCGACCAGCCGAGCGAGATCGGCGCGGTTGTCCGGAAGCTGTGGCAGGCCGCGGTGATGGAAGGCGGCCCCGACCAGGACTATTCCGAACTGGTGAAGTATTTCGAACGCCGCGCCGGCGTCGAGGTCAAGGGCGGGAGCGGCGCATGAAACCAGCAAAGGAGCAGGACGCCAAGGCGAGCGGTACGGTCCTGCGCGTCGTTCGTATTCTGCGCTCTCTCGCCGAGGCAACCGGTCCGCTCGCCGTCAAGGATCTGTCGGCCCAGCTCGACCTGCCCGCGAGCACCATTCACCGCCTGCTGCATCTGCTGGCGAGCGAAGGCATCGTCGAGAAGGACGAGGCGAAGCATGTCTACCAGGGTGGGGCTGAGCTGGTCCGGCTCAGTTCGCTGCTGGTGGCGAACCGAAAGCTCAATGATATCGCGCGGCCGTTCATGCAGGAGGTCGTCAACCGCTGCAACGAAGCCTGCATGCTGGTCGCCTATTTGCCGGCGACGCTCCAGGTGAGCGTCCTGGCCGCGATCAATTCGTCCCACCCGCTGCGTTACGACATGCAACTGTACAATGCCCACACCCTGCTGTGGGGCGCGACCGGGCGTTCGGTGCTGGCCTTCCTGTCCGCCGACGAGCAGGCAGCGGCGTACAAGGCGGGCGCCGCGGCGCCTGGCAGCGGCCGCGCGCTGCCGTCGTTCAAGACGTTGCAACAGGAACTCGCCCAAGTACGGCAGCGCGGCTATGCGCTGTCCTACGGCGAGAAGATCGTCGGTGCGGTCGGCATGGGTTCGCCGATCTACAAGATGGATAACCGGGTTATCGGCAGCCTGTGCATCACGTTGCCGCAGGTGCGGTTCGAGCCCGCCAACGAGAAGAAACTCGGCGAATTGGTGCGCCAGCAGGCGGAACGTCTGAGCCAGGCGCTCGGCTATCAGGGCGCCTATCCCGGACAGGCGCAGCGGACACGTTGATCGGCTCTTGAAATCGGATGATCGGCCAATCCATGACCACCTTTCTCGATCGGCTCGTCGATGCCGTGCTGTATTGCCGGGTTGAAGATGGCGAGACCCGGCGTCTCGCAACGCGAGCGATCGCGGATACAATCGGCGTCGCGGCGCCCGGATTCTTCGAACCGGTGACGCGGAACGTCGTGTCGGCTTATGCGGGCAGCGCTGCGACGGCCTGGTCGGGGGAGGATTGCGAAAGCCTGGAAGCGGCCGTGCTGATCAATGCCGTCGCCGCCCATGCGCTGGATTTCGACGACGTCTATCTGGAAAGCCTCGCGCACGCCAGCGCCGTCGTCGTGCCGGCGATCGCTTCCGAGCCGCCGAACGCGCGCGATCCCGACGACGTGATCGCCGCGTTTTGCAGCGGCCTGATTGCAGGTCATGCCGTCGGCCGGCGGCTGGGCCAGGGCCATTATAATAAAGGCTGGCACGGCACCGGGACGGTGGGCGCCTTCGCCGCCGCGGCGGCGGTGGGACGGCTATTGAACATTACGCCGGACCAGATGAAGGCGGCCTTCGCGCTGTGTGCTTCGATGTCCGGCGGGCTGCGGATCAATTTCGGAACACAGGCCAAGCCGGTTCATGCCGGCTTCGCGGCGGTTGCCGGATGGCGGGCCGTCCGGCTTGCCCGAGCCGGCGTCTCGGGTGCGCCGGATGTATTCGCGCGCAATGGGTATTTCGATCTTTACCGCGGCGCGGACGGCGTCGAGATGCCGGCAGACGATGCCTTCGTGGCTCACCCTGACCGCGTCTCGGTGAAACTCTATCCCTGTTGCTACGCGGCGCACCGTCTGATCGGCGTGGCGCTCGACGCGAGGGCGAGGCTCGGTGCCGGTTTCGCACATGGCGACGAGCTGCGCCTTACCGCAACCGTTCCCGCGGGCAGCATCGAAGTCCTGAAGTACGACAGGCCAACGACGGCGTTGGAGGCAAAGTTTTCCGGTCCCTTCAACATGGCCGTCGCCATGCTGGATGGCGTGCCAACCCTGCAAAGCTATTCGCTGGCGAACCTGAAACGCGGGGACATCCTTTCGGTCATGAACAGGCTGACAATCGTGGAGGATGCAGCAGAGCCCAGTGGCGGCAACATTGAATTCGGCGAGGTGGTCTTGAAAGTCAGCGGCAGTGGCGGGTCCGAGCACCGCGTCGAAAGGTCGGCCATTCCAGGCTCACCAGCGGACCCACCCGCGCGAGAGGCGCTCCGCCAAAAGCTGCGCGCTTGCCTCAAGGATTTTGAACATCAAGCACGAAAACCCTTTCCAGCTATTGACCATTTGGTTCGGCTCGGCGCTGATGGCTGGATTTAACGGGCCGCTTCGCGCAATTGAAACGAGCGGAGCTCCGGCATTCCGGCTAAAGCGTGATGGCTTAAAGTTGAATCCAGATAGCTAACCCCGTCGTTGCGAGGAGCTCTCTTGTCCGCCGAAGCCCGCCTTCGGGCGAAGGCGGATGCGACGAAGCAATCCAGCTCTTTGCCTGGGGCACTGGATTGCTTCGCTTCGCTCGCAATGACGGGGCTGATGTCACCGATCGAGCCTAATCCCATCATGCTTTGGTATTGCGGCAGAAATTTTGCCGGAGCCGTCCTCGTCTTCGAACCGACTCTTCAGGGCGATCATCTCGGCCTCCAACGAGCCCCGATCGATCGCCTCGAATAGTCTCGGCCTGCGACGCGCCCGGCTATAACGTGCCGAGACGGCTTACTGCGTCACCCTGGATGTCGCAAGAATGAGTCGGTCGGCGGGCGGCAGGTCGAAGCGCGGCTCGAGGCCCAGAAGCGGCGCGATGCGCGCGATGACGTTGCCGCCGGTCGGCACCGCGTTCCAGCCGGACGCGATGAAACCATGCGTTTCCGGCAGCGCCTTCGGCTCGTCCAGCATGACCAGCAGCTGATACTGCGGATGATCGGCCGGAATGATGGCGGTGAACGAGTTCAGCACCTGCTTCTTGGAGTAACGGCCGCCGACCACCTTTTCGGAGGTGCCGGTCTTGCCGCCGATGTAATAGCCTTTGACGTCGGCCTGCTTGGCGCTTCCGATCTCGGCATTCAGCCGCATCAGATAGCGGATTTTCTGCGAGGTTTCAGGCCGGATCACCTTTTTGCCGAGCGCCTGGGCGTCCTCTTCCGAACGCTTCAGGAAGGTCGGCGGGATCAGGTATCCGCCGTTCACCATGGCGTTGATCCCCATCACCGCCTGCAGTGGCGCGACCGCGATGCCGTGACCGAACGCGATGGTGATGGTGTTGAGCTCGCCCCAGCGCTTCGGCACGATCGGCGAGGCGCTCTCGGGCAGTTCGGTGCGCAGCCGGTCGAGCTGGCCGAGCTTCTTCAGAAACGCCCGATGCGCCTCGACGCCCTGCCCGAGCGCGACCCGCGCCGCGCCGACGTTCGAGGAGAATGTGAAGACCTCGGACAGCGAGATCGAACGTCCAAGCGGATGGAAGTCGTGGATCGCGAACTTGCCGTAGTGCAGCGCGCCGCGCGCATCGTACAGCGTGTTGAGGTTTGCCTTGCCGGAGTCCAGCGCCATCGCCAACGTCAGCGTCTTGAAGGTCGAGCCCATTTCGAAAACGCCGGTGGTCAGGCGGTTGATGCGATCGGGATCGTGCGCTTCCTTCGGATTGTTCGGATCGAAATCGGGCAGCGAGACCAGCGCGACGATCTCGCCGGTCTTGACGTTGGAGACGAGGCCGGACGCGGCCTTGGCCTTGTACTTTTCCTTGGCCTTGAGCAGTTCGTCGCGCAGCGCGTGCTCGACGCGCAGGTCGACCGACAATTCCACCGGCCGCTGCAGCCGGTCGGTGGCGAAGCCCGCGCGATGCAGGTCGGCGAGACCGTTGGTGTCGAGCCACTTCTCCATCCCGGCGATGCCCTGGTTGTCGATATTGACCAGGCCGATCAGGTGCGCGACTTCGGAGCCGCTCGGATACACCCGCTTGTTCTCCCGCAGGAAGCCGATGCCGGGGATGCCGAGGCGGTGAATGTCCTGCTGTTGCTTCGGCGAGATTTCGCGCTTCAGCCAGACGAAGCCCTTGCGCGACGACAGCCGCTCGCGGACTTCGCCGCCGTCGAGATCCGGAAGTGTCGCGGTCAAGAGTTCGACCGCCTCGTCCTTGTCGATGATCCGCCGCGGCTCGCCGAACAGCGATGGCGCCTTGACGTCGGTGGCCAGTACCTCGCCGTTGCGGTCGAGAATGTCCGGCCGCGCGGTGGCGATGGCGTCCTGCGACGCGGTGCGGCGGGCGCCGTGAGCGTCGCCGACCACCGCGAACATCACCAGCCGGATCGCGATCACCGAATAGACCAGCGCGAAGGCCAGGATGACGAAGCCGACGCGGGCGCGCGCCTTGGCGGCGCGGTCGACATTGCGCCCGTACAGCAGGCTGCGGATCAGGCGCTGCCGCCAGGGTTCCGCCGGACGTTCGCCCTGCTCAAGGGGATCGATCACCGGGTCGAGCCCGGTGATGCCACGGAAAACCGGGCAACGTCACGGTTCATGACGCAGTCGGAGTCGTTGCCGCGGGCCGGTTCGACGGCGATGCCGGGTCCGGCGACCGAAGCGCGGCGTCGGGCGGCGCGCCCGGGGATGGCCGGCGGGCGGCGGCCGGCGGAAGCACGATCACTTTCGCGCCGACTTTGACCCGCTCGTAAAGGTCGACGACGTCCTCATTGGTCAGCCGGATACAGCCGGACGACACCCGCTTGCCGATCGTATCGGGCTTGTTGGTGCCGTGAATTCGATATTCGGTCTCGCCCAGATACATCGCCCGCGCGCCGAGCGGATTGCCGGGTCCACCGGCCATGAACCGCGGCAGATAAGGCTGACGCGAGACCATCTCCGCAGGCGGGTGCCAATCCGGCCATTCGGCCTTGCGCGCCACGGTCTGTTCGCCGGACCATGTGAAGCCTTCGCGGCCGACACCGATGCCGTAGCGCATCGCTTGCGCGTCGTTCAGGACGAAATAAAGGAATGTGTTCTTGGTATCGATGATCACGGTGCCCGGCGCCTGGCGGCTGGTGTAGTCGACCACCTGCCGAACCAGTGCTCCGGGACCGTCAGCGGCTTTCGGCGGTTCCACCAGAGGCGCCGGGGCCGGAATGGGAGCCGGAGCCGGAATTGGAGCCGGGGCCGGAGCCGAGACATGAACCGGAGTTGCGACGTAGACCGGCGTTGACGACGCCTGCGCCTGGGGTGCGGACGGTTTTTTGTTTGGTTGCACGCTCGAGGGGCGAGACAGCAGACCGTATCCCAACGCGGCAACGGCCACGGCGGCAATCGCAACTCTCCCGATCATTGGGAGCGCGAACGTATCTGACTTTCCGCGTTTGGCACGCTTACCCATGTCTCTCCCCGGTCGCCATGCCTGGTAGAGGTACCCAGTAAAATTTAAGAAACTTGGAAGCAATTTCGCCCGGGCTGGAACCGTGAGTGATGGTTAACGCCGAACTCCTGTTCGGCTTCGCAAAAGTTGGGAGTACCGCCCGATGTTCAGCAGCGACGTGGCGCATAGGTGACACTGCGCGCTCAGTAACGACCCGCTATCGTGAGGCGAACCGCCAGTGGTTCGGCAGGATGAACGTGACGGTCGGCGACGCCGGCGATCGGCTCGCCCGGTAATCGCGACAGATAATAGTATTCGATCTGGTTTGTGTTCGCATTGAACAAGTTCAGCACGTCGAGTTGCACGCGCAAGCCGTTGTCGAAGCGGTAGCCTGCCCGCGCGTTGAAGATGAGAGATGACAGCGACCGAACGCTGTCATCCTCGATCAGCGGGCGTGGTCCGAAATAGCGTCCTTTCAGGGCACCAAACCAGCCGGTCTCCTGCCCGAACGTCACGGCCCCGCTGGCGATCCATGCCGGTGCGCCGGGGATGCGCTCGCCGACGGGATCGAAATTGGTAAAGCGCGAGCGGGTATAGGCGACGTCGAGGTCGAAGGTCAGCCACGACACCGGCTTAACCTGGTTGGTCCATTCCACGCCGACGCGCCGGCTGGGCCGGCTCGGTTCGGTGGTGCCGGCATCGCCGACAAACAGCAGCTCCGAGTCGAAATCGAGCACGAAGACCGCCACCGAGCTGATGAGACCCGCGATGGCCCTGGTGCGAACGCCGAGTTCGCCGCCGCGCGAGCGGACCAGCAGCGGCACACGGTCCAGCGGCGTCACCTTGTCGTTTGGATCCACCGCGATCGTCGCACCGCGAATATCGTTGCTGTGCAGGCCATAGCCGGCGTTGCCGTAAAGCTCGGTGTTGATCCAGGGCCCCAGCACGATGCCTGCCTTGGGGCTCGTCATCGACGCCTGCGCGTGGCCGGAATTCTCCGGCGTATCGCTCGACACCCGCCCGCCAAAAACGTCCTCGCGGAGGCCGCCAGTGGTGCGCAGCCAGTCGGTCCAGCGCGTGGTGGACTCGGTCCAGATGCCGGCATTGCCTTCCTGCACGCGGTCGTCGCGCACCACGGAGAGCTGCGCGCGCTGCCCGGTCCTGAACAGGCCGACATGGATGTCGTCGTAGCGGCCCTGCAGGCCGATCCGGGTCTGCGTTTCAAATCCGCCGAACCGCCAATCGAACGCATGACTGGCGTCGAAGCTGCCCAGGGTCCGGCGATCGAGCTGGCTGAACTGGTCGCCATCGACCGGGTTGTCCAGCGCATAGGTGAAATCATTATAGAGCTTCAGATCGGAGCGAACGACATAGGCGCTGATCTTGCTCTGCCCGTAGGCGCTGGACGCTGCAAAATTGCCCGACAGGCTGAAACGGCTGGAAAGGCCGCCATCGGTCGGATCGAGCGTCCCGAAACGGCCGATGACGCCCTGATCGATGGCGCGTTGCGCCACCTGGTCCGTCGAATTCCAGGCGTTGGAATAGGCCATGCCGGTCAGCGTCCACCCGTCGGTCGCGGTGCCCTGGCTGTAGCGCATCACGCCGTTGATCTTGCGCACGTCGTCCGGCACATCCCACGGACCGTTGTATTTGACCGCTTCGACGGCGGTGAGCAGCGTGCCGGCCCCGACTGCGGTCGATCCGGCGCCGAGCGCGCGGCCATAGCCGAAACTGCCATAGGTCACTTCCGCGATGGTCCGGGGCAACTTGCTGACGTAGTCGATGGCCAGGGCACCGGCGGAGCCGAAGTCGCCGACATCGGCGAAGTAGGGTCCCTTGCGAATGTTCACTGACTGGATCAGCTCCGGGATCATGAAATTGATGTCGGCGTAGCCCTGGCCATGGCCGTGCGTCGGCATATTGACGGGCATGCCGTCGACCTTGATCGCGAGGTCGGTGCCGTGGTCGAGATTGAAGCCACGCAGAAAGTACTGGTTGGCTTTGCCCTCGCCGGAGTGCTGAGTGACGATCAGGCCGGGGACCGCTTCCAGCGCCTCGCCGGCCCGCGAGAAAGGCACTGCGTTGACCTGGGCGCCACTGATGCTCCCGGCGCTGGCGGCGGCGGGTTGCAGGGCTGCATGTCCATCGGACGCCGCGCCGGCCGCAAGCCCGCCGGCGCCGGTATCGGCCGGCTGGGACGGGCGCGCGACGGCTCTGCTCCGCGTGCCCCGGCTTTGCGCGGTCTTTGGCCGGGTCGCCCGCTTGCGCGGTGTTGCGTCCGGCAGATCGATGGTGACCGGTGGAAGCTCGCGGGTCCGAGGCCCGGCACGTTCCTGGGCCAGCGCCGACAGCGCACAGACGGCAGCCAATGCGGCGGCCGAAACCAGCCGCGACAACATCCCACGCACCGCCATGCCCCACGCGATACCCGCTACAGTCTGCGATGACTGTGCTAACCAACCCAGCGGCTCACACTAACAGGCCAGTATGACGAAGCAATATGAATGTCATACTCGCCGCCATGGAATCGTCGGATGCAACGGATCACCATCACCATAGAGGACGACCTGCTGGCGGATATCGATGCCGCTGCGAAATCCCGGGGCTACCAGAACCGCTCCGAGATCATCCGCGATCTGGCGCGCGCCGGCCTGCAGCAGACCGCGCCGGAGACCGCCCCGTCAGGGCCATGCGTGGCGGCGCTGGTTTACGTTTACGACCACGCCGCGCGCGACCTGTCGAAACGCCTGGTGCAGAACTTCCACGGCCACCATGACCTGTCGCTGGCAACGTTGCACGTCCATCTCGACGACCACAGTTGCATGGAAGTGACGGCGCTCAAGGGAGCGAGCGGTGACGTACAGCATTTCGCCGACCACATCATTGCCGAGCGCGGCGTGCGCTACGGCCGCGTCGTCATCATCCCGACATCGACCGGCAAGAAGCCTCGCTCACCGTCGAGGCGCGGCCACCGGCACGCTTGAAATGCAAGGGTGATACGAACGGGGCCGATGTCCGCCGCGGGTGCGTCCCCATCCCAGATGGTCAGAGCCAACTGTCGTGACATGCCATCCCGGCAACAAAGGCCGCAAGCTTCATCGCACTGCTCCACTGGGCTGGCCCTCGATGCGCACACCTTCCTTCATCGCATCGATCCTGGCCCGATAGGCGTCCGCGTCGCCGAAATCCGCAAAACCCTGGTAATGCGGATGCGGCCCCAGCACGCGGCGGGCGTACTTGATCGGACACCAACGGACCTCGGTGCGCGCGGCGACCTCGCGGAAGAAGGCGGCCAGGCCGTTGGCGTAGGAGCAGTAGGCGCAGCCGACCTTCTCGATCGCGTTCAGATAGGCCAGATGATGGCGGTCGAACACGAGATAGTCGCGGCGGCGCACTTTCGGGATCCGGTAGACCGGAAAGCAGATCGCCTGATAGGCCATCAGGAAGAGATCGAGCAGCACCATCGGAATCAGCAAGGAGTAGATCACCGGGGCCACCAGGATGACGAGCGGACCGACGTCGATCAGATAGCGCATCGCGCTGGTCTTCATCTGGCGGTGAGCCTGCGACGCTTGCTGCTCGAATACGATCTTCCGGTTCTCGAGGTGGAAGCGCATCTCCTCCCGCCGCCTGGCCATTTCGACCTCGATCTCGGCCTCGACCGATCGCAGCTTGTCCATCAGCGTGTCGAGTTGCGTCGTCATGTTGGCGTCCTTTGGGTTGGCGCGGCCGAATTTTCAGTCATCGCGAGAAAGGGCTTTTTCAACAGGCAGCGTGATCTCGAATGCCGACCCCTCAGGACCGGATTTGGCAAGACTCAACCGACCTTCATACCTCTCGATGATCGTGCGGCATATCGCCAATCCCAGCCCCATGCCATCCGGCTTGGACGTGACGAACGCCTCGAAAACCCGATCACGGTACTGCGGGAGGACACCGCCGCCGGTGTCCGCGATGGACAGGACCAATGAATCCCGCTCGATTCGCGTACCGACATCCAATCGGCGGCGATCGCGCGAAGTGGACGCCATTGCCTCCATGGCATTCTTGATCAGATTCAGGATGACCTGCTGTAGCTGTGCCGGATCGGCCTGTACGAAAGGCGCCTCGACACGAAACTCCGTCACCACAACGATTCCGTTGAGCTGCATTTCATTCTGCAAAAGCCGCAACACCTGCCGCGCGACGTCCTCGATGCTGATCATGGTCGACCGTTCAGTCACATTCTTGAACAGCCTGCGAACGCTTGTGATCGTCTCGTTGACCCGGCGACTTGCATCTCCAATATCAGTCAGAATGGTACGCGCCTCTGCGAGGTTTGGGGGGTGCGCGACAAGGACATGCTGAGCGACGTCTACGTTCAAGATGATCGATGCCAATGGCGAATTGATTTCATGAGCAATCGCGGCAGTGGCCGCATCTATACTCACGAAGCGATTGGCGCGCTCTCGCCGCTGCATCACCAAGGCGCTGGCCAGCCTCGAATAGAGCACGGTCATTTCTGTGACCAATACGGACAGCAGCATGCAGCTGGCGATCAGGGCGAACCCGCGGGCCGTATACCAACCTACGGAAAACCGAGTCGAGCCTGCGTAAACAGCCACCAAAAAATTGGGAACGGCTGCAAACAAGGTGACCATCAGCCAAAGATCGAGCACCGTGCGCCTGCGCAGAAACAGCACAAGAAACACACAGCTGGTCAATAAAGTAAGGCCCACGTTGAATTGATTGCTGAGCTGGGTTTGGAGTATCAGGCCAGTCGTGAAGAACCTGGGCAAATGCTCGGTCTGACTGATCGCAATCCATGACAAAAGAGCAATTGTTCCCGCCACGCATGTCAAGGTGATCGCGATGTTTTTAGCCGTCGAGCGCGACGATATCTCGCTTTTGTCCCTGAGCAGGGCGTAGCCGAGCATGCTAAGAGGAAATGTGGTGTACCAGAGCACGAAAAACCAAGCCGGCGTGTTGTAGAGGTCTCCTATGAGACCGTTCGGGGCATAGCTGCCGGGAAAACTCAAGGTCTGCAGAAAGGCAAACGAGCCGGCGAAAACATATCCGCTGGCTGCGAACAGCAATGCGCGGCTTGGCTGCACTGAATATTGAGCCACCAAGAGGGCCGCCGTGAGAAGATCAGCGACGCTCATGACCGTCTGGACAACCGGGACAAAGCTGTCCACTTTGCCAAGCTGCAGGTTCGCGAAAGGAAAGAGGGCCGCCCAGACGACCAGCATACCGGCCACGATACTGAGGGCAATCGCGCGATGCCTTCGGGTGTAAGGCATGAATGCGACCACCACCGGAGGGTCGTGATCTGCAACGAGCGCAAACTCAGCAGTATTGGCGTTCGGCATCCGTGGTCCATATCTGTGGCGCCAGCATATCGAACCTCAGGTGTCGGCCAAAGGGCTGCTTGGAGGCAATCGCGTCGATTTCATCTGCCGCCGGCCGTTTCTGGTCTGGCCCGAACATCGCGAGACCCGCCCGGCTGGAACGCAGGGTCAGCAGCTCTCGTTTCCTTAACCACCGATGCCCTAACGTCGTTGCATGGAAAGACTCTTTGTTCTCGTCCTATGCGCGCTGCCCTTGATGTTCACCATCCTGTTTGGGTGGCAATTCTGGCCCATCTGGCGAACGGCCGTGCGCACGGGGCGATGGCTCGTCGGCAATGGTCGCTCCTACTATTTCCCCAGCAAATACTACACATTCGCCATCCATGATCGCGTTGAGAGGCCATTCGCCTATTGGCTCGGGGTGACGATCATCCCGGTGATGTTTTTGCTGTTTCTCGCGTTCTCGTTGTCGCTGGCGGCTGTGGCTTTCGCTCGGCTTTGACGTCGCGCGGATCGACATCCGCTTCGAGACAAAAGCGGAAGTCGCGGCTTGCGTCATCGACAAGAGGTTTACGCCGTCGGCGGATTATCAGCTCGTGGAGTTTTGAGAGGCGGGGGTTCTTTCTTATCCCTCCCCCTTGTGGGGAGGGTGGCCAGCCGAAGGCTGGTCGGGTGGGGGTAGCCACAAGGGAAGCCTACCTTGTGGCTACCCCCACCCCGGCCTCCGCTTCGCTCGGCCGACCCTCCCCGCAAGGGGGGAGGGATCTCAATCCGCGCATCGCTCAACACTCAAGGAAGTCACCCGCTCACGCCGCCGCGGTTTCAGGCTCCGGCTCCGGTTCGGTCGTCGGCACCACCGCCAGCTCCTTTGCCAGCGCACTCGCACCGACGTAGTCGGTCTTGCCGGAGCCGAGCAGCGGCACCTTGTCGACGATGCGGATGTCGGCGGGGACCGACAGGTCGCTGGCGCCGGTGGACTTGGCCTGGCGCTGCAGGGCGGCGCGGTCGGCGTCTTTTTGCGTGGTCAGCAGCACGATGCGTTCGCCCTTGCGTTGGTCGGGTAGCGAGACCGCCACCGACATCGCCTGCGGCCACAATGCTGCGGCGATCGCTTCGACGGCGGAAAGCGAGACCATCTCGCCGGCGATCTTGGCGAAGCGCTTGGCGCGGCCCTTGATGGCGATGAAGCCGGCGGCGTCGATGGTGACGATGTCGCCGGTGTCGTGCCAGCCGTCGGCCAGCGGCTCCAGCACGCCGGGATTTTCGGCGCGCAGGTAGCCCAGCATGACGTTCGGACCGCGCACCGACAGGCGGCCTCCCTCGGTGATGCCCGGGACCGGGTCGAGCTTGGCTTCCATCAGCGGCGACAGCCGGCCGACGGTGCCGGGGCGGTTGAACATCGGCGTGTTCATAGCCAGCACCGGCGCGGTCTCGGTGACGCCGTAGCCTTCGAGCACGCGGATGCCGTAGCGCTCCATGTAGACCTGGCGGGTGCGGTCCTTGACCGCCTCGGCGCCGGCCACCACCAGCCGCAGGGTGCGGAAGTCGTAGGCGTGGGCCGAGCGGGCGTAACCGGCGAGGAAGGTGTCGGTACCGAACAGGATGGTGGCGCCGGTCTGGTAGATCAGTTCCGGCACGATGCGGTAGTGCAGCGGCGACGGATACATGAAGATCGGAATGCCGGCGAGCAGCGGCATGATCATCCCGCCCGTCAAACCGAACGAGTGGAACACCGGCAGCACGTTGAACACCAGGTCGTTGGCGTTGGCGTCGACCCGGGCCAGCGCCTGGGCGGCGTTGGCCAGGATGTTGCGGTGGGACAAAACGACGCCCTTGGGCGTGCCTTCCGAGCCCGAGGTGAACAGGATCACCGCCGGATCGTTGGCGTCGCGCGCGACGCGCGGCTTGCTGCCCGCGAGCAGGCCGCGGATCTTGTCGCCACTGCCGATGCCGGCGCGGACGTCCTCGAGATAAACCACCCGGGCCTCCCCGGCGATGGCGGCGACCAGCTTGTCGAGCTTGCCCTTCTCGATGAAGGCTTTCGACGTCAGCACGGTCTTGACCTGCGCCGCCTTCATCGCCGCCAGCACGTTGACCGGGCCGGCGGAGAAATTCAGCATCGCGGGGACGCGGCCGATGCTCTGCAGCGCCATGAACACCACGGCGACACCGGCGGAGTTCGGCAGCAGCACGCCGACGTTCTCGCCGACGCGGGTGCCGCGCTCGAGCTTCGCGCTCAGCACCTGGGCGCCGAGGATCAGCTTGCGATAGGTCAATTTGGTGCCGAGCGCATCGGACAGGATCGGCTTGCCGGTGTCGCGGTCGCTGCGCGCATGGGCCAGCGCCTCGAACAGCGTCTTGTCGAGCAGCGCGGTCTTGACCAGCGTATCGACCATGACGTCCTGCAGCGCGGCGCCGGCGGCGTTGCGGCGGGTCTTGCCGCGTAGCGTCTGGTCGATCGGCAGCTTGACCGGCGGCAGGATCGAGACGGTGACCTTGGGAAACCAGACCCGCTTGATCTCGCCGTTCTTCAGATAGCTCAGCTTCGAACGCTGCGCGCCTTCGATGCGCACCGGAACCACCACGGCGTCGGCCTTGTCGGCGATCATCGCGGTGCCGTCATAGACCTTCATGATCGAGCCGGTGACGGTGATGCGGCCTTCGGGAAAGATCACCACCGGCTCACCCGCGGCGACCAGCTTGATCAGTTCGCGCGCCGCCAGCGGCTTCGAGGGATCCATGGTGTGGTGACGGACCACTTTGAGGAACGGCTTGGCCCACCAGGCCTTCGCGATGCCGGTGTCGACGGCGAAGCTCGCCTCGATCGGCAGCACGGCGTGCAGCAGCGGGCCGTCGATCAGGCTGAGGTGGTTGGGCGCGATCAGCATGCGGGTGCCGGCGGCAGGCAGATTCTCCATGCCGCGGACCTCGACCCGGAACAGCGCGCGGAACAGCATGGCGCCGAGATCGCGGGCGCCTTCCCTGCCCCACGTCGCCAGCACGAACCACACCGCGCCAAAACTCGCCACCGCGAGGCCGAGGAAGATCCACGCCACGCCGAGCCCCGCGGCCTGCAGCAGCGCGACGCCGAGCGAACCGACCACCATGAATCCGGCCTGCAGGATGTTGCCGGCGGCGATGACGCGGGCGCGTTCCGACGGCTCCGACCAGGCCTGCACCGCGGCAAAGGACGGCACCACGAACAGGCCGCCGCCGAAGGCGAACAGGAAGAAGTCGGCCAGCATGCGCAGCCCGCCCAGCGAACCGGCAAAGGCCAGCGGCGCGACGTCGCTGCCATGGGTGGCGTGGCCGATGGTCCAGGCGAGATCGAGGCCGACCAGGCCCATGACGATGCCGCCGAGCGGCACCAGCGCCAGGTTCGGCCTGACATGGCTGAGCGAGGCGGCGAACAGCGACCCCGCGGCGATGCCGATGGCGAACACCGCCAGGCACAGCGTGACCACGCCTTCGGTGCCGCCGACGCCGTCCTTGATCACCGCCGGCAGCAGCGACAGCACCACGGCGCCGACCAGCCAGAACCACGACACCACCACCATGCCGTCCCACAGCCGCGGCTGCGCGTACAGCGTCCTGAGCTGGCGCAGCGTCGAGGTCCATGGATTGCGGGTGATGGCGAGATCGGGCGCCGTCGGCTGGGTGTGCGGAATCCGCGAGGCAAAGCCCCAGCACAGCACCGCGAGGCCGACCACCGCCAGCGAGATCCAGCCCATGTGCGAGGAACCGGAGACGAACAGCCCGCCGGCAATGGTGCCGATCAGGATCGCCATGAAAGTCGCCGCCTCGACCAGCGCGTTGCCGGTGGCGAGTTCGGCGGTCGAGAGCTGATCGGGCAGGATGCCGTACTTCACCGGGCCGAAAAGTGCTGCGACGATGCCGAACAGCGCCAGCGCCACGAACAATAGCGGCACCGAATGCAGGAAGAAGCCGGCGGCGGCAAAGCACGCGGCGAAGATCTCGGCGAACTTCAGCCGGCGGGCGACCACCGCCTTGACGTATTTGTCGGCGAGTTCGCCGCCGAGCGCGGACAGCACGAAGAACGGGAAGATGAACACCGCGCCGGCGACGGTGACGAGCGAGTCGCCGTGCCCGGAGGCGACGCCGTACAGGATCATGATGACGAGCGCGTTCTTGAGCACGTTGTCATTCAGCGCCGAACAGAACTGCGCCCAGAACAGCGGGGCGAAGCGGCGCGACGACATCAATTGCCTGATCATGACGAATTCCTTTGACGGATTTTTTGCCGGGCTACCCGGATGTGCATCAGCGATCGCTTGCGTCGCAAGGACGATTGCCGCGGATGCACAACGGCCGGTTTCCCCGAATGCACAATGGGAGGTTAATGCGATGCCGTGGTTTGTTGTTGGTCTCGGTGGCTGCGAAAACGTTCACCGCCGCGCGGCTCAGGTCAGGTCGCGCAGGCCGCGGAAGGTGGCGCAGATGCCGAACACGTCGAGCCGCGCCAGCCGGCGGCGGAGGCTCGCGGCCCCGGCTCGGGAGCGCCGTCTGGCGGCGTCGCGGGCCGCGATGATGCCGCCGACGTCGCAGGCGCGCGCCAGGCGGTCGACCGGCGCCATGATGGTTTGAGCCATCGCCGTCAGGGCGTCGGCCGCCAGGTCGATGGTGACGCGCTTGAACCCCGTCGCCAGGGCGATGGCGTCGTCGACGAAAGAATGCGTGGTCCGGGAAATAATCGTTTGCATCGTGGTCTCCTCTGGGTTAATTTGAACAATGTTCAGGTCGGTATCGCGAAAATGAACAATGTTCAAGAAAAATCTTTGAGAGACCGAAAAAAAGATTCCCGCCGCCTCCTCATCCTCGAAGTGGCGCGCTCGGCGATCGCGTCCAAGGGACTGAGATCGTTGAAGATTCGGGACGTCGCCGCGGCCGCCGACTGCTCCATCGGCAGCATTTATAACGAATTCGGCGACTTCGACGGGGTGATCCTGACGGTGAACCGGGAGACGGTTCAGGCGCTGGACGCCCTGCTGGCGGCAGTTCCGGACGACGATCCGGTCGCCCAGCTTCATGGCCTCGCCGAGACCTACCTCGATTTCGCCATCGCCCACGCCAACCTGCTGCGGGCGCTGTTCGAGCATCGCATGGAGGACGACCGGCCGTTTCCCGAGGACCTGCTCGAGATGGTGATCCGGACCTTCGCGCTGATGCACGAGCCGCTGGTGCGGCTGCTGCCGGACCAGGACCCGGTCGAGGTCGCGCTGCTGGCGCGCACGATGTTTTCCGCCGTGCACGGCATCATCTCGCTCGGCCTCGAAGAGCGGATGGTCGCGGTGCCGCCGCAGAGCCTGCACCGCCATGTCGCGCAGTTCGTCACGACGCATCTGAAGGGGCTGGGGATCGTGAAGCGGGCCGAAAGCTAAAGCGCGATGGATTTGGGTTCGATCGGCATTGTTGCGTCCGTGAGCGACGATGGAAACCTCATGGTGAGGAGCGCGCACTTGCGCGCGTCTCGAACCATGGGCCGCGGGGCCATCCTTCGAGACGCATCGCTACGCGATGCTCCTCAGGATGAGGGCCCCACCTCGGGGCCAGCCGACTCAAGCTGAATTTCATCCCGCACTAGACAGCCGCCGCGAACGACTCCGCGCGCGCCATCGCCCAGGCCTCGCGGAAACGCGGATCGCTGGTGCCGTCGATCAGTTCGCCGGGCCGCAGCGACGGATAGAGTTCGGCGAAGGTCCGCACGTCGGTGGTCGAGGTGCGCTGCGAGAAGTGCACCGGGCGGATGTCCTGCGGGTGTTCGAGGCCGGCGGCGGCGATCAGCTCGGTGAGCGCGTGCAGCGTGGCGCGGTGATAATTGTAGACCCGCTCGGTCTTGTGCGGCACCACCAGCGCGCGGGCGCGGGTGGGATCCTGGGTGGTGACGCCGGTCGGACACTTGTCGGTGTGGCAGCTCAGCGACTGGATGCAGCCCAGCGAAAACATGAAGCCGCGCGCCGAATTGCACCAGTCGGCGCCGATCGCCATGGCGCGCGCCATGTCGAAGGCGGTGGCGATCTTGCCGGACGCGCCGAGCCGGATGCGGTCGCGGGCGTTGATGCCGATCAGCGCGTTGTGGACGAAATTGACGCCCTCGCGCATCGGCATGCCGAGGTGGTCCATGAACTCGACCGGCGCGGCACCGGTGCCGCCCTCGTTGCCGTCGACCACGATGAAGTCCGGATAGATCCCGGTCTGCAGCATCGCCTTGCAGATCGCCAAAAACTCCCAGCGATGGCCGATGCACAATTTGAAGCCGGCCGGCTTGCCGCCGGACAGCCGGCGCATCTCGCCGATGAATTCCATCATCTGCACCGGCGTCGAAAACGCCTTGTGATAGGCCGGCGAGATGCAGTCCTCGCCCATGCTGACGCCGCGGATTTTCGAGATTTCCTCCGACACTTTCGCGGCCGGCAGCACGCCGCCGTGACCGGGCTTGGCGCCCTGGCTCATCTTGAGCTCGACCATCTTGATCTGGTCGTCGGCGGCGACGCGGGCGAATTCCTCCGCGTTGAAGGTGCCGTCCTTGTTGCGGCAGCCGAAATAACCGGAGCCGATCTCCCAGATGATGTCGCCGCCGTTCTCGCGGTGGTAAGGGCTGACGCCGCCCTCGCCGGTGTCGTGGGCAAACCGGCCCTTCCTGGCACCGGCGTTCAGCGCCCGCACCGCGTTGGGGCTGAGCGCGCCAAAGCTCATGGCGGAGATGTTGAACACCGAGGCGGAATACGGCTTCCTGCAATCCGGCCCGCCGATGGTGATGCGGAACGCCTCCTCGGCGTGCGGCTTCGGCGCCACCGAGTGGTGCATCCATTCATAGCCTTCGCGGTAGACGTCCTCCTGGGTGCCGAACGGCCGCTTGTCCAGCACCATCTTGGCGCGCTGGTAGATCACCGCGCGGGTGTCGCGGGAGAACGGCATGCCGTCCTTCTCGCTCTCGAAGAAATACTGCCGCATCTCCGGGCGGATTTCCTCGAGCAGGAAGCGGATATGCGCCGAGATCGGATAATTGCGCAGCACGGCGTGGTTCTGCTGCAGCAGGTCGCGGATGCCGAGCAGCGTCAGCGCGCCGAAAATCACGATCGGGATCAGCACCAGGTCGAGCACCTTGCGATCGAAAATGCCGATGCCGAGCAGCAGCGCCGTGACGACGGCGCAGATCGTCAGGACGATGTAGCGCGGCGAAAACGGAAGCATCAGCGTTTCCATGAAATTCCCTCGGGTCAAATCGTGCCGCGTATGGCCATCAGTGCAATGGATATCAGGCGCCACGCCTCGCGTGTGTGACACTGAACCGGGTGAGGATATCGAATCCGGCGTGAGCGAACAAACCTAACCTTTGCGCAGGCCCACCGGCCCGCGGCGAAACCCGCTGTTTCGCAGTGCAGCGAACCACCCCTCAATGGCTGTGCGGCCGCATCTCGTGCGGGATGCCACCCCGCGTCAGCCCGCCCTGCTCCAGCCAGGCGTCGGTCGCGGCGATGGCGCGCTCGATGTGGTCGTCGGTGCGGGAGAAGTCATAGGGCGAGCCGACCAGGGGACAGAGCGGCGGCACCACGACGCATTCGATGGCGGGCGGCAGGTCTTCGAGTTCGCTGACCAGTTGGCGGGCGATCAAGAGCGTCAGCGCGTGCAGCGCGTTGGCCACCGCGCCGATCGGCGGGGCCTCGGTGGCGCAGGCATAGCCGGTCGGCAGCACGATCAGGCGCCTGGCGCCTTGCGCGATCGCCACCCGGATCGGGGTGTTGGAGGAGATCGCGCCGTCGGCGAGATAGAGATTCTTGTAGCGCACCGGCGCGAAGGCGCCGGGGATCGCGGTCGAGGCGATGATCGCCTGCGCCGCCGGACCGTCGGACAGCACCACGCTGGCGCCGGAGACGATGTCGGTGGTGACGATGTGGACCGGCAGTTTTGCCTGCTCGAGGTCGCGGTAGGGCAGGTGATCGTCGATCAGCTTTTGCAGCCCGTCATGCGGGATCAGGAAGTCGCGCCGCGTCAGGAAGCTGAACAGGGTGCGCCAGCCGATCGGAAAGATGTCGTGGCGGTTGAGGCCGCGCCAGATGCTCTCGAGCTGCAGCACGCCCTTGAGCGTCGGATCGCCGGCATAATAGGCGCCGTTCATGGCGCCGACGCTGGAGCCGACCACCATGTCGGCCTCGACGCCGCGCGCGGCGAGCGCGTGCATCATGCCGACCTGGATCGCGCCAAAACTGCCGCCACCGGCGAGGACGAAGGCGGTCTTGATCGGACCGGCGTGGACTGACGAGGACAAGGACGTGAACGCTCCGCGGTCTTCGCGTGGCGCGAAGGGTGGAGGTCTATAGCAGGGGGGTGCGCGGCGGGGCTATCAAGAATGGGTGTGTTCGTCACCTCTCCCCGCGCGCGGGGAGAGGTCGGCGCGAAGCGCCGGGTGAGGGGGCGTCTCCGAAGGGCCGAGCTTATCGGGAGTCAGCAACCCCCTCACCCCAACCCTCTCCCCGCAAGCGGGGCGAGGGGGCGCGCTGCGGCGCGAGGTTGGTCAGCGGCAAAAAACTCAGCGCTCGACGAACGCCTTCTCGATCACGAAATGGCCCGGCTCGGAGTGGTTGCCTTCGGAAAAACCGCGGGCCTCGAAAGTCTGGCGGAGGTCTTCGAGCATGCCGGGGCTGCCGCACAGCATGATGCGGTCGGTTGCGATGTCGAGGGGCGGCAGGCCGATGTCGTTGAACAGCTGTTGCGAGGCGATCAGGTCGGTGATGCGGCCGCGGTTGCGGAACGGTTCGCGGGTGACGGTCGGGTAATAGACCAGCTTGCCGTCGAGCATCGGACCGAACACCTCGTCGTCCTTGAGTTTGGCGACCAGGGTTTCGCCGTAGGCGAGTTCGGAAACCTGGCGGCAGCCGTGCACCAGCACGATGGTCTCGTAGCGGTCGTAGACGTCCGGATCCTTGATCAGGCTGGCGAACGGCGCGAGGCCGGTTCCGGTCGAGAGCAGCAAGAGGCGCTTGCCGGGAATGAGGTTGTCGGTGATCAGCGTGCCGGTGGCCTTGCGGCCGACCAGGATCTCGTCGCCTTCCTGGATCTTCTGCAGCCGCGAGGTCAAGGGACCGTCGGCCACCTTGATGCTGAAGAACTCGAGCTCTTCCTCGTGATTGGCGCTGGCCATGCTATAGGCGCGCAGCAGCGGACGGCCGTCGACCTCCA
>Ga0209758_1001044_pt1 | contig 36272 bp, 31 predicted proteins | sample AraplaMF_Col_mMF_FD_184258 | JGI IMG/M metagenome (GOLD analysis project Ga0209758, IMG submission 184258) | Arabidopsis root microbial communities from the University of North Carolina, USA - plate scrape MF_Col_mMF (SPAdes) (version 2) | ecosystem: Host-associated > Plants > Roots > Endosphere... | reverse complement strand
CCGGCCATCCGGAATACGGTCATGCCACCGGCATCGAAACCACCACCGGCCCGCTCGGCCAGGGCATTGCCAATGCCGTCGGCATGGCGATCGCCGAGCGCAAGCTGCGCGACGAATTCGGTCCGGAGTTGCAGGATCACTATACCTACGTCATCAACGGCGACGGCTGCCTGATGGAAGGCATCAGCCATGAGGCGATCGCCCTTGCCGGCCATCTCAAGCTGAACAAGCTGATCCTCTTCTGGGACAACAACTCGATCACCATCGATGGCGCCGTCTCTCTGTCGGACTCGACCGATCAGGTCGCCCGGTTCAAGGCCGTTCACTGGAACACGATCGAAATCGACGGTCACGACCAGGCCGCCATCGCAGACGCGATCGAAGCCGCCCACAAGTCGGATCGCCCGACCTTCATCGCCTGCAAGACGGTCATCGGCTTCGGCGCTCCGAACAAGCAGGGCACCCACAAGGTGCACGGCAACCCGCTCGGCGCCGATGAAATCGCTGCCACCCGCAAGGCGCTGAACTGGGAATACGAACCTTTCGTCATCCCCTCCGACATCCTCGATGCATGGCGCGCCGCCGGCACCCGCTCCGACAATATCGTCAAGGCATGGGAAGAGACGCTTTCCAGGTCGCCGGCCAAGGCCGAGTTTACCCGCCGTTTTGCCGGAGACCTGCCTGAAGGCTTCGACAGGGCCATCGACGACTACAAGAAGAAGCTCGCCGAAACCAAGCCGACGATCGCCTCCCGCAAGGCATCCGAAGACGCCCTTGAAGTCATCAACGGCTTCGTGCCGGAAACGCTTGGCGGCTCTGCCGACCTCACTCCGTCGAACAATACCAAGACCAGCCAGATGCATTCGATCACGCCGACGGATTTTGCCGGACGCTACATGCACTGGGGCATCCGCGAGCACGGCATGGCATCTGCCATGAACGGCATCTCGTTGCACGGTGGTCTTATTCCTTACGGCGGCGGCTTCATGATCTTCTCGGATTATTGCCGCCCGCCGATCCGCCTCGCCGCTCTCATGGGCATCCGTGTCATCCACGTGCTGACGCATGACTCGATCGGCGTTGGCGAAGACGGGCCGACCCATCAGCCGGTCGAGCAGATCGCCAGCCTGCGCGCCGTTCCGAACCTGATGGTCTTCCGTCCGGCTGATGCCGTCGAAACGGCCGAATGCTGGCAGATCGCCATGAAGACGAAGAATCGCCCGTCCGGTCTGGCCCTGACCCGTCAGAACCTGACGACCGTGCGCACCGAGTATAACCAGAAGAACCTCTGCGAACTCGGCGCCTATACGCTTGCCGGCAATGCCGACGCCAAGGTGACGATCTTCGCGTCCGGCTCGGAAGTGGAACTGGCCGTTGCCGCCCGTGCGACGCTCGAAGGCAAGGGTGTCAGCACCCGCGTCGTTTCCGTTCCCTGCACGGAACTCTTCTTCGAGCAGCCGGATGCCTACCGCAAGGACGTCATCGGCAACTCGCCGGTCAAGATTGCCGTCGAAGCTGCCGTCCGCGAAGGCTGGGATGCCTTCATCGGTCCGGAAGGCTCGTTCATCGGCATGAAGGGCTTCGGCGCCTCCGGTCCGGCCAAGAAGGTCTTCGAACATTTCGGCATTACGGCTGACGCCGTCGTTGCAGCCGCAGAAGCGAAGCTCTAATAGAAGTACCCTCGGGTACTTCCTCATTTACTATCAGCAAGCCCCATCTCTAGGGAGTGAATGCACATGACAGTCAAGGTTGCCATCAACGGTTTCGGACGTATCGGCCGCAACGTACTTCGCGCCATCGTCGAATCCGGCCGTACCGACATCGAAGTCGTCGCCATCAACGACCTCGGCCCGGTCGAGACCAACGCTCACCTGCTCCGTTACGATTCCATCCACGGCAAGTTCCCGGCCGAAGTGAAGGTCGAAGGTGATACGATCATCGTCGGCAACGGCAAGCCGATCAAGGTCACCGCCATCAAGGATCCGGCAACCCTTCCCCATAGGGAACTGGGTGTCGACATCGCGATGGAATGCACGGGCATCTTCACCGCCCGCGACAAGGCTGCGGCCCACCTGACGGCCGGCGCCAAGCGCGTCCTCGTTTCGGCTCCTGCCGACGGCGCTGACCTCACGGTCGTCTTCGGCGTCAACCATGACCAGCTTACCAAGGAGCATCTGGTCATCTCCAACGCGTCCTGCACCACGAACTGCCTGGTGCCGGTCGTCAAAATTCTCGATGACGCCGTCGGCATTGACCACGGCTTCATGACGACCATCCACTCCTACACCGGCGACCAGCCGACGCTCGATACGATGCACAAGGACCTGTATCGCGCCCGCGCTGCTGCTCTCTCCATGATCCCGACCTCGACGGGCGCTGCAAAGGCCGTCGGTCTCGTGCTGCCGCACCTCAAGGGCAAGCTCGACGGCACGTCGATCCGCGTTCCGACCCCGAACGTTTCGGTCGTCGACTTCAAGTTCGTCTCCAAGAAGGCCACGTCCGTTGGCGAAATCAACGAAGCGATCAAGGCTGCCGCAAACGGCAAGCTGAAGGGTATCCTCGGCTACACCGACGAGCCGCTCGTTTCCCGCGACTTTAACCACGACAGCCACTCCTCGATCTTCGCAACCGATCAGACGAAGGTCATGGAAGGCAACTTCGTGCGCGTCCTGTCCTGGTACGACAACGAGTGGGGCTTCTCCAGCCGCATGTCCGACACGGCTGTAGCCTTCGCCAAGCTTATCTGAGCTTGACGGCAGATTGAAAAACGGCCCGGGAAACCGGGCCGTTTTGTTTTGAGGAACTGATTGCAACCTTCGCTGGACCGGGTCGAAAGAGCATGGTGCATCTGAATATACGAAAGGCTGATCCGGCCGACGCCCGGGAACTCTCCGAAATTCTCAACGAGATCATCGCAATCGGCGGCACAACCGCAATCGAGAGCCCTCTTTCGCCGGAGGAACTGGCCGATTGGTTCATAACAGGCGAATGGCCTCCGGCATGCCACGTCGCCGAGAGCAGTTCTGGTCTCGCCGGTTTTCAGTCCCTGAGCCTCTATGGAAATCCGCCGCAGGGTTGGGCCGATATTGCGACCTTCGCGCGGCAGAACCCGAAGATACCGGGCGTCGGCACTGCACTTTTCGCTGCAACCCTTGCCGTCGCCAGGGAACGCGACATCGAATTCATCAACGCAACCATCCGCGCCGATAATACCGGCGGTCTGGCCTATTATGAGAAGATTGGCTTCCGCACCTATAATACGATCGAGAACGTGCCACTGAAAGACGGTACGCTAGTGGACAGAATTAAGAAGCAATATCAGGTGAAAAAGGATCAAAGCAGCTTCTAGGCGCGCCTCGACAAAAAATACGGCGCCTGGCCGTCCTGCCCTGCTCCCGCCTGATTTGCCTCTACATTCTTTGTATAGACTTTCTCCCGTAGCATCCTTCACTGTCCCTCCTCCCAAGGGACGTCCAGCAGCATGATGCAGCAACGCAGCCGAGGTTAAGCCACAAGGCCTACCCTTCTGCCGCATTTTGCCGTTTACTAATGGATCGTTTTGGACGCGGAGGGCAAAGGGACAGGCCGGGGCGGCTTCAAGATGGCGTGATGAAGCGAAAGGGGTGCGTATGGAAGCGTTTTACATCGTGGTGCTGGTCGCAACGGCACTCGTGCTTCTTGCCGCCTTTTCGAGCCTGCTGGCCTTCCGCTTCGGTGCCCCCCTCCTTCTGCTCTTCCTGATGATCGGCCTTGCTGCCGGCGTTGACGGTCTCGGCATCGAATTCAGTAACAACTATCTCGCCTATGTTCTGGGCTCGATCGCCCTTGCCATCATCCTCTTCGATTCCGGCTTCGGCACGCCGATGCAGGCCTTCCGCATCGCGGCGGTGCCGTCGCTGACGCTCGCCTCGGTCGGTGTGCTTCTGACTGCTGCGCTCTTTGCCTTCGCCGCCCGCTGGCTGCTCAATTTCACGTGGCTGGAGGGCATGCTGCTCGGCTCCATCGTTGCCTCCACCGATGCCGCCGCCGTCTTCTTCCTGCTGCGCATCGGCGGCATCAACATCCGCGACAAGGTGCGTTCCACCTTGGAAGTCGAATCCGGCACCAATGACCCGATGGCGATCTTCCTGACCATCGCGCTGGTCGAGGTTCTCGCCAGCGGCGAACGTTACGCCGGCATCAATATCGGCATGCTCGCCATGTTCATCCAGCAGATGGGCCTCGGCGTCATCCTCGGCCTGCTCGGCGGCATGATGATCGTGTTGATCGCCGGCCGGCTGGAAACGGATCGCGGCCTCACGCCGATCTTCGTGCTGGCGCTTGCCTTGCTCGTCTTCTCCTTCACCGGTGCTGTCGGGGGCAGCGGCTTCCTTGCCGTCTATGTCGCCGGCATCTATGCCGGAAACCGCAAGATGCAGGCGATCGGCACCATCAGACGCTTTCAGGACGGCATGACCTGGCTTGCCCAGATCATCATGTTCCTTGTGCTCGGCCTGCTGGCGACGCCCTCGCAGTTTCCTGTTATCATCGTGCCGGCGATCCTGCTCGCGCTCTTCCTGATCTTCGTCGCCCGGCCGCTCGCCGTCTGGCTCTCACTGCTGCCCTTCGATTATACCCAACAGGAAATCGGCTTCGTCGCCTGGGTCGGCCTGCGCGGCGCCGTTTCCATCCTTCTCGCCATCATGCCGATCCTCGGTGGGCTGCAGCACAGCCAGATCTATTTCAACACCGCCTTCATCATCGTGCTCGTCTCGCTGCTCGTGCAGGGCTGGACGATCAAGCCGGTCGCCAAGCGCCTGGGCCTCATCATCCCGCCGCGCATCGGCGCAGTCGACAAGGTGGAGGTCGACCTGCCGGGTGCCGCCAACCACGAACTGCTTTCCTATCGCGTCGTCAAGGATAGCCCCGTGCTCCGTGGCGAGCGCATCCCGCGCTGGGCAGCCCCCTCGCTGGTGATCCGCGACGGCAAGTCGATGCGTTATCAATATGCTGGCCGCCTCAAGGAAAACGATCTCGTCTACCTCTTCATCGCGCCCAGCTACTCACGCCTGCTCGACCGTCTCTTCGCCAGCCGCGCACCTGTCGATGAGGATGATGCGGAATTCTTCGGCGCCTTCGCGCTGTCACCGGCCCGTCCCGCCGCCGATCTCGACGCCGCCTATGGTCCGGGCCTTCTCAACGAATCCGAAAAGGGGCTGACGATCGCCGAACTGATGAAACAGCGCCTCGGCGGCAAGGCGGACTATGCCGATCGTGTCCGTCTGGGCTCGCTCATCCTCATCGTTCGCGACCTCGACGACCAGGATCACATTACCTCTGTCGGCATGTCGCTGGAGGCTGTCGAGCCGGCCACCACGCTGCCGATCTTCATCAATCTGCGTGATATTATCCAGCGCATCCGCGACCGTATGAAAGGCCGCCAGAAACATGAGGCAGCCACGACGGAAGGTGCTGCGGGACGTGAGGAAAACCCGCGCTGAAACGGCGACCCACTGCCTTGCGTCTCCCCCGATCCTTGCTATGGTCGGCGCGACTTTCGCCAACCACGAACGGATCCTCCCATGGCAGCTTTCAAGACTCTCGACGACCTCAACGACATCGCCGGCAAGCGCGTTCTCGTCCGCGTCGACCTCAACGTCCCTGTCAAGGACGGCAAGGTCACGGACACAACCCGCATCGAGCGCGTCGCGCCGACGATCCTCGAACTGTCGAAAAAGGGCGCCAAGGTCATTCTGCTCGCCCATTTCGGCCGCCCGAAGGAGGGTCCCTCGGCGGAATTCTCGCTTTCGCTGGTTGCCCCCTCCGTCGAACAGGTACTTGACCATGCCGTGCTGACGGCAGCTGACTGCATCGGCGAGGCAGCTGCTTCCGCTGTCGCGAAGATGAACAACGGCGATATCCTGCTGCTCGAAAACACCCGCTTCCACAAGGGCGAGGAAAAGAACGATCCTGATTTCACCAAGGCGCTCGCCGCAAACGGCGATATCTATGTGAACGACGCCTTCTCCGCTGCTCACCGCGCCCACTCCTCCACTGAAGGCCTTGCCCATCATTTACCGGCTTATGCGGGGCGCACCATGCAGGCCGAACTTGAGGCACTGGAAAAGGGCCTCGGCAACCCGGTCCGTCCGGTCGTCGCAATCGTCGGCGGTGCCAAGGTCTCCTCCAAGATCGACCTCCTGATGAATCTCGTGAAGAAGGTCGACGCGCTCGTCATCGGCGGCGGCATGGCCAACACCTTCATCGCCGCCCGCGGCACCGATGTCGGCAAGTCGCTTTGCGAGCATGATCTCGCCGATACCGCCAAGCAGATCATGATCGAAGCCGCCACCGCCGGCTGCGCCATCGTTCTGCCGGAAGACGGCGTTGTCGCCCGTGAGTTCAAGGCAGGTGCTGCCAATGAGATCGTCTCCATCGAGGCCATTCCGGCCGATGCCATGGTCCTCGATGTCGGTCCGAAGTCGGTTGATGCCGTCAAGGCTTGGGTCGAACGCGCCACTACGCTCGTCTGGAACGGTCCGCTCGGCGCCTTTGAAATCGAGCCCTTCGACGCAGCGACCGTCGCGGCAGCGAAATATGCCGCCGAACGCACCAAGGCCGGCAAGCTCACGTCAGTCGCAGGTGGTGGTGATACGGTCTCGGCGCTGAACCATGCCGGCGTTGCCGAAGAGTTTACCTATGTTTCGACCGCAGGCGGCGCCTTCCTTGAATGGATGGAAGGCAAGGAATTGCCGGGCGTGGCCGTTCTCTCCGCCAACCGATAAGCCGATTCGGCAAATATTCCAGCAGGATAGACCGCGGAGCCAACGCTTCCGCGGTCTTTTGCTCAAGAAGAGAAAAAATTCCCGAACTTTCAAACGATTGAAATCATTTCAATCGTTTCAATGACTTAGCGCTCCCTTTTTTCTCCCTATAAACTTCTGTTATCCGGGTTCTATATTATCAATTCTACCGGTTTCATTGTGGAGAGAACGAGATGAGCGAACGACTGGAAGACATTGCAGTTAAGATGGTTGCTGGTGGTCGGGGCCTGCTTGCAGCCGATGAATCGACCGCTACCATCAAGAAGCGTTTCGACGCGATCAATCTTGAATCGACCGAAACCAGCCGGCGCGATTATCGCGAGATGCTCTTCCGCTCCGACGAAGCGATGAAGAAGTACATTTCCGGCGTCATCCTCTATGAGGAAACCCTGTATCAGAAGGCCGCCGACGGCACGCCCTTCGTCGACATCATCAAGGCTGCCGACAGCATCCCGGGCATTAAGGTCGACATCGGCGCCAAGCCGATGGCAAAACACCCGGGTGAAACCGTTACTGAAGGCCTCGACGGCCTCGCAGATCGCCTTGCCAAATATTATGAGGCAGGCGCCCGCTTCGCCAAGTGGCGCGGCGTCATCGCCATCTCCCAGACCCTGCCGAGCCGCGGGTCCGTCCGCGCCAACGCCCAGGCGCTGGCTCGCTATGCCGCGCTTTGCCAGGAAGCCAAGATCGTGCCGATCGTCGAGCCGGAATGCCTGATGGACGGCAAGCCCGGCGACCACAATATCGACCGTTGCGCCGAAGTGACCGAATCCACGCTGCGCATCGTATTCGAGGAATTGGCCGACGCCCGTGTCAGCCTCGAGGGCATGATCCTGAAGCCGAACATGGTCATCGACGGCAAGAATGCCCGCAAGGCCTCCGTCGCCGAAGTTGCAGAGCGTACCGTCCAGGTCCTGAAGCGCACGGTCCCGTCGTCCGTTCCGGGCATTGCCTTCCTCTCCGGCGGCCAGACCACGGAAGAGGCCACCGCCCATCTCTCCGCAATCAACTCCGGTTATGATCTGCCCTGGTTTGTCACCTTCTCCTATGGCCGCGCCCTGCAGGACAGCGCGCTCAAGGCCTGGAACGGCAAGCATGAAAACGTCGCTGCCGGCCAGCGCGAATTCTCTCATCGCGCCGAAATGAACAGTCTCGCCGCCAAGGGCAACTGGAAGGCCGAACTCGAAAAGGCTGCATGAGCCTTTTGATATTTGAGAAAATGAGACAGGCGGCGAACATCTTCGCCGCCTGTTTTATTTGTGCCTGCCTGTCGCGAAGGCGATTTGTCATGGCGACAAGATAATCCTTCGCCGCAATCGCGGGCCTCGCTAATCATGGCACCTTAACCATTGGAGCCGCCATGAACAGCCTGCCCTACATCACCGTCGACGTCTTCACCTCCACCCGCTTCGAAGGCAATCCGCTCGCGGTCATGAGCGACGCCAGGGGCATCAGCGACGCGGCAATGCAGAAGATCGCCGCCGAATTCGGCTATTCAGAAGTCACCTTCGTGCTTCCTCCGGAAAACCCTCAAAACACAGCCAGGGTGCGCATCTTCACGCCGACGATGGAGATACCCTTTGCCGGTCATCCCAATGTCGGCACCGCCTATGTACTCGGTCAGCAGAGCGAAATCTTCGGCCGCCCCATAGGCGATACGCTGCGGTTCGAGGAGAAGGCCGGCCTCGTCGAGGTCGCTCTGCAGCGCAGCGAAGGTCGTGTCGCCGCAGCGACGATCCGCGCTCCACGACCGCTTGAAGTAGAAGACACGATACCCGATGCGGTCATTGCCGGCTGCATCTCCATCGACCCGGCGTCGATCCGCAAGAACACGCATGCCCCGGTCTTCGTCTCCGTCGGCCTGAAATTTGCCGTTGCCGAACTCGAAAGCCTCGAGGCTCTGGCCGCGGCAAGCCCTAATATCAACGGCTTCCAGGCTGCGGCCAAGTCTATGACCGGCAGCCATGATTTCTCTCTGTTTCTCTACGTTCGCCCCGCCGCTACGCCATGGAAGATCCGCGCCCGCATGTTCGCGCCGCTGGACAACGTCATCGAAGATCCGGCGACCGGCAGCGCTTCGGCAGCCCTTTCCGCCTATCTCGTCTCACTCCTGCCGGAGGCAGACATCAGCCAGCACGTGACGATCGAGCAGGGTGTGGAAATGGGCCGGCGCAGCATCATCGAGCTCGATGTCGTCAAGAAAGCGGGCACAGTGACCGACGTGACGATCTCGGGAAGCTGCGTGCCGGTCATGAAAGGCGAGATCATCCTGCAGGACTGAACCTGTGACCTACATCACAAAATCGCGCGCCAGCAGCGCCACGGCCCAGACGGCAAAGGCAATCAGCGCGATCTTCCAGAAATCCATCCGGCGGCGCAGCCCCGGATAGCCGAGCGGCTTGATGATCTGGATTGCCATGGCAAGGATGAGCAGCAACGCTATCAGCTTTGTCATGGCTTTATTTTTTCCATCTATCAGAATGTCACAGGACGGACATTTTTTCGCGCAAACAGAGAATATCTACTCGCCGTAAAGGCATTCCGGGACACAATCAACATTCTTATGGACTGGGCAGATGCAGGTCTCGCCTTAGGTCCTTTTCGAAGCGAACACGCCGAGTCTGAGGATATGACAAGAAATCTGCTGTCCGTCGCTGCGCTGCTCTTTGGCACGCTCTTCCTCTTCATGGGCAACGGACTGCAGGGCATTCTGCTTCCCGTACGCGGAAATCTCGAAGGTTATGCCACGACCACGCTCGGCCTGCTCGGCACGTCCTGGGCGGCAGGCTTCGTCATCGGCTGCCTTGTCGCCCCGAAGTTGGTGCGCCGTGTCGGCCATGTGCGCGCCTTCTCCGGCTTCATCGCCATTATCGCCATTATCGCGCTCGTGAGCGGCATCGTCATCGATCCGGTCTGGTGGGTCATCCTGCGAGCCGTCACCGGCTTCTCAACCGCCGGCACCTCGATGATCATCGAAAGCTGGCTGAACGAGAGGGCGAACAATGAAAGCCGCGGCGCGATCTTCTCGCTCTATATCGGCATCACCCTGCTCGGCGTCGTGGGCGGCCAGTTGATGATCCCGCTGGAAGACGTACGCACGCCGGTGCTCTTCATGGTCTGCGGCATTTTCTACTGCATCGCCATGCTGCCGACGACGCTGTCGACCGCCGCCTCCCCGCAGCCGCTGAAGGCGGTGAAACTCGACCTGCCGGCGCTCTATCGCAATTCACCCGTCTCCTGCCTGGGCATCCTGCTCGTCGGCATCGCCAACGGCGCCTATGGTACGCTCGGCGCAGTCTTCGGCGCGGGTGCCGGCCTTTCCGATACCTCGATTGCGGTGATGATGAGTGCCACCATCTTTGCCGGCGCCATCATGCAGCTTCCGGCCGGGCGCCTCTCCGACCGCATCGACCGCCGTTATGTGCTGGCGGCCATGTCAGCCATCGCAGCGCTCGCCGGCCTCCTGATCTTCGTACTTCACCCCTCGTCCCCTGCCTTCCTCATCGGCCTCGTCATCCTCTACGGTGCCGTCGCCAATACGCTCTATCCGATCGCCGTTGCCCATGCGAACGACTTTGCCGCATCGGAGGATTTCGTGAAGGTCTCGGGTGGCCTGCTGCTTCTCTACGGTATCGGCACCGTTATCGGTCCGACGATCGGAGGTCCGGTCATGTCGGTCATCAGCCCGCATGCACTCTTCCTGGTGACGGCGCTCGCCCATCTTCTGATCACTGGCTATGCCATCGTCAGGAGCCGCATTCGCGCGGCCATTCCGGCGAGCGACCGCGACGCCTATACGACGATCCCGACGGCAACATCTCCTACGCTTACGCCACAAAGCATGTCGCTCGCCGATCGCGGCTCCAACAAGGCTCCCGAAAGCGGCGATCCTGCTGTAAAGTTCGGCTGACGAACTGAAGCATGTCGCGCAAAAATGCGCAGCGGTTTTGCGACAACGGCATGCTTGAAACAGAGGCTTAAAGCGTGGAAGCGAATCTTGGAGATCGCGAACACCGTTTAAAGGAGGAGCGACAATGAGCTTCGTGGATGACGACAGGCCGCAGAAAAAGACCGCACATGAGATCGCCTCCGATCTCTCTCTGCTTTCGGCGGACGAGTTGAAGGCGCGCGTGGAACTCTTGAAAACCGAGATCGCGCGGCTCGAAGCCGAGGCCACTAAGAAGGCTTCTGGCCGGATTGCCGCCGAAAGCCTTTTCCGATCATAAGACTGTGAACGAGCAACTATTGTTTCGAAATTACCTTTGTTAAGTCTTAAATTGGAGCAACATTAATAAAAAATTAAGCTTTATAAGATATTACTCTAGCTTGTTCAGATCCTTCTGAACCTCAGACAGTTTTCCAAGCGGTGAATTGGTCTGATTTTTCTCCCTGTTTTACCTTGAGAGCCGCTTTTGCGGCTCTTCTTTTTGCGTTGCCCTACTCCTTTCCACGAAACTGTGGAGATTAACCTTTTCTTAAGAAACGGCTTGCGCATTTAGGCTAAAGATACCATCTTGAAATCATAAAGACCGGCCTGGGAAACTTTTCCACGGAAACCGGCGTTACCTGATAGTAGATGCGTGCAACAGGGATTCTTTAGATGTCGGAACTTGGATTGAACACAATCAGTTTTGCGGGCCGCGCTGCCGCATCCTCGCAGTTCAAGACACTGTATGCAGAGGGCATGTCGCTGGTCGAAGAAACCGCAGCCTATCTAGACGGCCAGGGCCGCGCAGCCTCCAAGGTACTGCCGCGCATGGCCTCGGTCCTTTACGCGGCTGAATCGATGCGCCTGACCACCCGCCTCATGCAGATGGCTTCCTGGCTTCTCCTGCAGCGCGCCGTCAACAATGGCGAAATGTCCCGCGATCAGGTTCTGGCCGAGAAGAACAAGGTTCGGCTCGACGGCTTTAATGTCGATCGCAACGCTCCGGGCTGGGGTGACCTGCCGGAATCCTTCCGCGATCTCGTAGAGCGCTCGCTTCGCCTGCAGAACCGCATCGCCTTGCTCGACCGCGAAATCTATCGCCCGACGGAAGCTGCGATCGTTCCGGACAATCAGAACAGCGTCCAGGCTCAGCTTTCCCTGCTGCAGACGGCCTTCGGCAACAACTGATCTGGCATCATAGAATTTCATGAAACCGGCTGCGGTAACGCGGCCGGTTTTTTGTTTGCTCACCAGCACAGACCCGGAAAACAAAAAGCCCGGCACAAGGCCGAGCTTTTGAATATTCCGCCAAGCGGAAGCGAATTAGAGGCCGAGGCCGCCGAAACGCTTGTTGAACTTCGAAACACGGCCGCCGCGGTCCATGAGCTGCTGGTTGCCGCCGGTCCAGGCCGGGTGCGACTTGGAGTCGATTTCGAGGTTCATGACAGCACCTTCCGAACCCCAGGTCGAGCGGGTTTCGTACTCGGTGCCATCGGTCATGACTACCTTGATGAGGTGGTAGTCGGGATGGATGCCTTCCTTCATGACAATCTTCCTGCGATGCCGGGGTTCAATTTGCCGCAGACAGTTGCGGCGGAAGAACCGATTGAATAAATGAAGCCGCAGTCGTGAAGGCTACGGCTTCCCATTAGGATGCGGTGCCTATACATGAAGGACGCCGGGATAACAAGGGCCAAGGAGCCGCAATACGCGGTCTTCTGAGGCCGATCGGAGACGATTTGGCAGAGCAGGCAGAGCTTGGGGAAAAGAAGTCACGTTCGCTAAGGCCGCTCGGCAGGTTGGCACCTTATGTGACACGCTACCGTGGCATGGTCGCCGGCGCGCTGATTGCGCTGGCGCTGGCGGCCATCACCTCACTCGCCATACCGCTTGCAGTGCGCCGCATGATCGACCACGGCTTCACGCAGGCCGACGGCACCTTCATCAACAGCTATTTCGCCATGCTGATGGTCATGGCCATCGTGCTCGCGATTGCCAGTGCGCTCCGCTACTATTTCGTCATCACCATCGGCGAGCGCATCGTTTCGGATCTGCGCCGCGATGTCTTCTCGCATGTCACGCGGCTGTCGCCCTCCTTCTTCGACGTCAACCAGTCGGGCGAGATCGTCTCGCGGCTGACGGCCGATACCACGCAGATCAAATCCGCCGTCGGCGCCACCGCTTCCGTGGCACTTCGCAACCTGATCCTCTGTATCGGCGCGCTCGGCATGATGATCGTGACTTCGCCAAAGCTTTCGAGCCTCGTCATCGTCGCAATCCCGATCATTGTCTTTCCGCTTGTCGCCGGCGGTCGCTCGGTGCGCAAGCGTTCCCGAGCGGCGCAGGATACGCTGGCGGAGGCTTCCGCCTTCGCCAATGAGACGATCGCTGCAACCCGCACCGTACAGGCCTTCAACGCCGAAACCGCCGCAGCGGACCGCTACGGCTCGGCTGTCGAATCTGCCTATCAGGCCGCGCGCTCCGCCGTCTCCTCCCGTGCCCTGCTGACGGGCATCGCCATCACCCTGATCTTCGGCAGCGTGGTCGCCGTTCTCTGGTTTGGCGCCCATAGCGTCCTTGCCGGCACGCTTTCGGCCGGCACGCTCGGCCAGTTTCTGCTCTATGCGGTCATCGCAGCCGGATCGCTCGGTGCACTTTCGGAAGTCTGGGGCGAGCTTTCGCAGGCAGCAGGTGCAGCCGACCGCCTGACGGAGCTTCTCGACGAGGTCTCGCCGATCGCCGCCCCCGCAAATCCGCAGCCGCTCCCCTCGCCTGCCCAGGGCCGCGTGGAATTCGATAGCGTGCATTTCGCCTATCCGTCCCGCCCCGGCAGATCGGCTCTGCACGGACTGGATTTCAGAGTGCTGCCGGGGGAAACGGTCGCGATCGTCGGCGCCTCCGGTGCCGGCAAAAGTACCGTCTTTTCGCTCCTGCTGCGATTCTACGATCCGCAACAGGGCAGCGTGAAGATCGATGGCGTCGATGCCCGCCAGGCAGATCCGGATGCATTGCGCCAACGCATCGCCATCGTGCCGCAGGATGTCACCATCTTCGCAGCTTCGATCCACGACAACATCGCTTTCGGCGTTCAAGGCGCCACGCGTGAGCAGGTTCGCGCCGCCGCGATTGCGGCCCAAGCCGATGAATTCATCAACAGGCTGGAAAAGGGTTACGATACCGAGGTCGGCGAACGCGGCGTCACCCTGTCCGGCGGCCAGCGCCAGCGCATCGCCATTGCCCGCGCAATCCTGAAGAATGCACCCATCCTGCTTCTGGACGAAGCCACATCCGCCCTTGATGCCGAGAGCGAAACGCTGGTGCAGAGGGCGCTTGACGGGCTTATGCATGGCCGCACGACCGTTGTCATCGCGCACCGTCTCGCCACTGTTCTCAAGGCCGACCGCATTCTCGTCATGGATCAGGGCCGTGTCGTCGAGGAAGGCACACATCAGAGCCTGATCCGGCACGGCGGCATTTATGCGAAGCTCGCCAGCCTGCAATTCGATGCAGCCAACGAGGACGTGCTGGCAGCCGCCAAATAGCTGCCTCATACGTCATCGCGACTAAAGTCTGATCGCTATGGCTCCCCGGCACGGTTGCCTTTGCGGCAACCTGCCCTAACCTCCCTATGCCCGAGGTAGGGGCCTTTGCTGTTGAAATCTGTGGGAGGAGATTCGAATGGCGCTTTCTGATGTTACCCGTCGTATGAGCCTGGCGCTCGGCCTTGGCCTGCTCGCAGCGGCCACAGGCACGGCCGCATCGGCCCAGAGCTTTCCTGACAGATCCATAACCATGATCGTGCCCTTCGCGGCTGGAGGCTCGACCGATGTCGTCGCGCGTATCGTCGCGCAGAAAATGTCCGAAGATCTCGGCCAGCAGGTCATCGTCCAGAATGTTGCGGGAGCCGGCGGCAATCTCGGCGCTGACAACGTCGCGCGTGCCGCGCCGGACGGCTATACGATCCTGATGGGCACTGTCGCCACCCACGCCCTCAACCCGCTGATCCTGAAATCGACGCCCTATGATGCCGAGAAGGATTTCGCGCCGATCTCGCTGCTCGTGATCGTTCCGAACGTGCTGGTCGTCAATCCGGAACTGCCCGCAAAGAATGTGCAGGAACTGATCGCGCTCCTGAAAGCCGATCCGGACAAATACAGCTACGCCTCATCCGGCAACGGCACGCCGCTGCACCTTTCCGGCGAACTTTTCAAGAGCATGGCCGGCGTCGACATGCAGCATATTCCCTATAAGGGAGCGGGACCGGCGCTGAACGACGTCATCGGCAACCAGGTGCCGATCATGTTCGATAACCTGCCCTCGTCGTCGAGCCACATCAAGGCCGGTACGTTGAGGGCACTCGCCGTAACGACCGCCGCACGCGCGTCATCCTTCCCCGATATTCCGACCATCGCGGAATCCGGTATTCCCGGATACGAGACCTATACGTGGAATGCGCTCTTTGCACCGGCCAATACGCCGGCCGATGTGATAACCCGCCTCAATGCCTCCGCCAAGAAGGCGCTGACCGATCCGGCCGTTGCCGAGCGGATGAAGGAGTTCAGCGCAACGATCGTCGGTTCCACGCCGGAAGAACTCGGCGCTCACGTGAAGGCTGAGCTTGCGAAATGGAAACCGGTCGTCGACGGCGCCCATATCCAGATGGAGTGATCGCAATGGGAGAGGACCGCATGTCTTTATCCCTCTTCTCTTGCGCCCGATCCAACCGGCGGCAATTAGGCGCCCTGCAATTGAATTCTAATTAAGGTGGTGGAAAAGCTTACAATTCTGGGCTAGCTTTCAAAAGGCTGACGCACGATTTCAGCTTACCAGGAGGGATCCATGTACAGATTTGAAGTTTACAAGGATAAGGCCGGTGAATTCCGCTTCCGCTTCAAGGCGTCGAACGGAGAGACCATGTTCTCGTCCGAAGGCTACAAGGCGAAAGCATCCGCAATGAACGCCATCGAATCCATCAAGAAGAATTCGCCCGGCGCGGATGTGGTGGACCAGACAAAAGCGGAAGCCTGATCTGAAGCGGAGGCGACACCGTCGCCTCCAGCATCTCGGCATATTTTCTCGCACCCATTTGCAGCGCGAACTTTTTTCGACCGCGATGTCGAAAAGACGGTTGCTGAAACCTCATTGTTTCGGAACGGCCCGAGGCCGCGCCACCGGAGCATTGCAGCCTTGGCGATTTTGGCCTTACATTCTGCCGCCCGGTCAAACGCCATCAGAGGATCAGGAGTTTCCGATGCAATACGCGCTTATCATCCGTGAATCCGCAGAAGACTTTGTCCGCCGCGGCGATCCCGCCTACCGCGACGGCTGGACGGCTTATACCAAGGCACTGGTGCAAGCCGGGATCTTGACCGCCGGTGCCGGTCTGACCCCACCTGAGACCGGCACGATCGTGCGCCGCAAAGGTGAGGACCATGATGTGCAGGACGGTCCCTACCCGGAAGGCAAGGAACAGCTCGGCGGCTTCTACGTGATCGAAGTGCCGGATCTCGATGCCGCGCTCGAATGGGCCACCCGCGTTCCCGTCTCCGAACAGGGTTCGGTCGAAATACGGCCCCGGCTGCAGGTCGCATGAGGCCGTTGTGACATCAGATGCAGGTCGCGCCGCCGAAACGGTGGCGCGCCAATCCTACGGCAAGCTCATCGCCTTTCTTGCTGCCCGCTCGCGCGATGTGCCGGCAGCAGAAGATGCCCTGTCCGAAGCCCTTGCGGCCGCTCTGCGAACATGGCCCGAACGCGGCATTCCCGACAATCCCGAGGCCTGGCTGCTCACCGCCGCCCGCCGCAACCTCATACAGGCCGTCCGCCACCGAAATGTGCGCGACAATGCTCGCAGCATGGTTACGCTGGCTTTCGAGGAAGCCGAAGAGCGCATGAACGATGTCGAAAATGCTATCTTCCCGGATGAACGGCTGAAACTGCTTTTTGCCTGTACCCACCCGACAATCGACAAGTCGGTTCACACACCGCTGATGCTCCAGACCGTGCTTGGCGTTGACGCTAAAACCATGGCGCGGGCGTTCGTCGTCTCGCCAGATGCCATGAGCCAGCGTCTGGTGCGGGCTAAGGTGAAGATCCGCGATGCCGGCATTCCCTTCGCCATTCCCGAGCAGCACATGCTGCCGGAGCGGCTGGCAAGCGTGCTCTCCGCAATTTATGCCGCCTATGGCTTGGGCTGGGATGGGCTCGATGGCGAGGAAGACAGTCGCACGGGCCTGACGGGCGAAGCCATCTGGCTTGGCCGTACGCTCATAACAATTCTGCCGGAAGAGCCCGAGGTCATGGGGCTGCTCTCGCTGATGCTTTATTGCGAAGCAAGAAGACATGCACGACGCGACGCTGATGGCCTCTACGTGCCGCTCGAGGAGCAGGACACCGGCCTCTGGAACGAGATCATGATGGCGGAAGCCGACGCGCTGCTGCGCAAAGCCGGTACTCTCGACCGCTTTGGTCCGTTCCAGTGCCAGGCGGCGATCCAGTCCGTCCACGTCTCGCGTCGCCGGACGGCAGCAACGGACTGGGAAGCTCTCGTCACGCTCTATCGGGCACTGATTGCCATGAAACCGACGCTCGGCGCGAAGGTCAGCCACGCAGCTGTCATCGGCAGGGTCGAAGGCGCGGCCTCGGCCCTCACTTTGCTGGACGGGCTGGAGCAACGTGCCATTGCCAGCTACCAGCCCTATTGGGCAGTGCGCGCGCATCTGCTTTCCGAACTCGGTGAAGGTGATGCCGCGGCAGAAGCCTACAGGATCGCGATCGGCTTGAGCGACAATCCAACCATCTGCACCTTCCTCACCGGCAGGCTTAAGGCCGTTATTTCTCGGTCAGCTTGAGTTCGATACGGCGGTTCGTGGCCCGCGCTTCCGGCGTATCGCCGGGCGCAATCGGCTGGAATTCGCCGAAGCCTGCCGCAACAAGCCGGTCGGCAGGCACACCCTGCGCGATCAGGAACTTCACGACAGAGATCGCGCGGGCAGACGAAAGCTCCCAGTTATCCCGGTAGCGGCCCGTGCCTGAAAGCGCGACATTGTCCGTATGCCCGTCGACGCGCAGAACCCAGTTGATCTCGGGCGGAATTTCCTTGGCAAGGTCGAGCAAGGCGGCGGCGAGCTTTGCCATTTCCGTTTGGCCATCGGGATTGAGGTCCGCTCCTCCAGATGGGAACAGCACTTCCGACTGGAAGACGAAACGGTCGCCGACGACACGGATGTTTTCGCGATCGGACAGGATCTCGCGCAGACGGCCGAAGAAGTCCGACCTGTAGCGGTTGAGTTCCTGCACGCGCGCGGCCAGCGCCACATTCAGACGGCGGCCGAGATCGGCGATTTTTGTCTGCGAGGTCTGATCCTTTTCCTCGGAAGCCTGCAGCGCTGCCTCGACAGCAGCAATCTGGCTGCGCAGCGCCGCGATCTGCTGGTTAAGGAGCTCGACCTGGCTGAGGGCACGATCACTGACCTGCTTCTGCTCATCGAGCTGCTGCGTCAGCGTTCCGATCTGTCGCTTTGCCGCATCCTGGCCGCCGGAGCCGGCGCTGAGCAGCGCCTGCAATCGCGTACGCTCGCCCTCGGCACTTGCAAGCGACGCCTGCAGATTGGCGACGGAATCCTGAAGATCCTGATTGCTGCCCTTCTCGAGCGCCAGCAACTGCGTGAGCTCGTTGATCTGACCGTTCAGACGTGTCAGCACCTCATCACGGCCGCTGATTTCGCGGCTGAGAATGAACTGGCCGACGACGAAGACCGTGAGGATGAACATGATGGCGATGAGCAGCGTCGACAGAGCATCGACGAAGCCCGGCCAGTAGTCTACCGCGCGTTGGTGGCGACGGTTGCGGGCAAGAGGCATAGCTTACTTGCCCTCGCTCTTTTCGACATGGCCAGCCCGCTCGCGCGCCCGCTCACCGCCACGATCCTGCACGCCGATACGCTCGGCCAGCCGGTCGAGCGTGCGGCGCATCGCCTTTGCCTCGTCCTGCTGCACCTCGATCCAGTCGCGCAGCATCTGCTGCTCGTTGCGCATGTTCTTGACGAGACCCTGGATGCCTTCGGCAAGGCTTGCCATGGCGGCAACCGATCGCTGGCTGGCCGGGCCACCCTCTTCGGCAACCTTGCGCAGATATTCCGACAGCGCCTTCATATCTTCGGACGAACCGCCGGAAACGCCGTCGAGCGCCGGCACCGGAATGTCGGAGCCGACATCGGTGACCGAGGAGAGCCAGTTTTCCAGCTCGGTATAGAAACGGTTCTGCGCGCGTCCTGCCTGCAGATCGAGGAACCCGAGGATCAGCGAGCCCGAAAGACCGAGCAGCGAGGACGAGAAAGCCTGGCCCATGCCGGAAAGCGGCATCGCAAGTCCTTCCTTCAGCGTCGAAAGCACATCGCCTGTGCCACTCGAACCGGCATCAAGCGACTGGATGACAGAGCTGATCGAGCCGATCGTGCCGATAAGGCCCCAGAAGGTGCCGAGCAGGCCGAGGAAGACGAGAAGGCCGATGAGATAGCGGGAAACGTCACGCGATTCGTCGAGACGGTTGGCGATCGAATCCAGAATGGAACGCAGTGCGGTGGTCGATAATGCAACCCCGGACCTGCTGCGATTTCCGATCAGCGCCCGCATCGGCGCGAGCAGCCGCGGATGGCGGTTCACCTTGTCGGCACTGCCAGCAGCGCGGAAAGAATTGAACCAGCGAACTTCCGGGCGAAGCGACAGGACATGATTGAAAACGAGAATGATTCCAACGGCAAGAACGCCGACGATGAGACCGTTGAGGCCCGGATTATGCATGAAGGCAGTCTGTGTCTGCCGGAACAGGATCGCCGCTATGAAGCCCACGATGATGAGGAACAACACCATCGTCCAGAAGAACGACATGGGGCTGGAGAGTTTGTAAGCGTAGCCACCGGCCGTCTTCTCGGTCGAGCCGAACTCGGCCACATTCACATTTTCCATAGGTTCCTCGGCCTCCGGACTCATTACAGCCGAAGACTAGATCAACATTGTGCCGAATTGAAGTATGCGCGGGCGAAAAGCCGGACTTTACAACAGGCTGTTGCCCAGTTCGTCACTTGGTAGGAACCGGCCGCTTGACCACTTCCGTGAGCGCTTTGTGGATATGCTCGTTGCCGGCAATGATTGCACCGGTCTCCAGAATTGACGCCCCGCCGTCCCAGTCAGTCGCATAACCACCCGCTTCGCGGATGAGCAGAATGCCGGCCGCCATATCCCAGGGCGACAGCGCCACTTCCCAGAAACCGTCGAAACGGCCGGCCGCCACATAGGCAAGATCGAGCGAGACGGCGCCCATGCGGCGGATGCCGGCGACCTCCCCCATGACATGACGCAGCTCGATCAGGAACTTGCCGTGATTGCCGCGGCCGAGATGCGGCACGCCGCAGCCGATGACGCTGTCGGAGAGCACCCGGCGTGAGGCGACGCGCAGCCGGCGATCGTTGAGGAACGCGCCACCGCCACGCTCGGCAGTGTAGAGCTCGTCCGTCGCCGGATTGAAGACCACGCCTGCGACGATCTCATTGTTGCGCTCGAGCGCGATGGAAACGGCAAAGGCCGGGATACCGTGCAGGAAGTTGGTCGTGCCATCGAGTGGATCGACGATCCAGCGGTGCGCACCGTCGGTACCCTTGATCTCCTCGCTTTCCTCGCCGAGGAAGCCATAGGTCGGACGAGCCTTGAGAAGCTCTTCCTTGACGATCTTCTCGGCCTTGCGGTCGGCATTCGAAACGAAGTCGCCCGGTCCCTTCACGGATACCTGCAGGTTCTGCACTTCCCCGAAATCACGCCCCAGCGACTTGCCTGCCTTGATGGCAGCCTGAACCATGACATTGAGAAGAGCTGAACGGGCCATGTGGGCATTTTCCTTGGATAATACGGGACGCGCTGTCAGGGGCGGGGTGTGTCCCTGAACGCCGGAAGCGACAGCGCTGCATAGATTGGCGGCCTCAAGACCACAAAATCGCGGAAATTTCAAGGGGATTGCCGCATGGCAGGGTTGCAGGCAGCGCGAACAGCCCAAAATAATTCTGGACAGATTAGTCTGGAAATCCTATTTGGGCCTTATGGCAAGGCATAAGGAATTCGATCGCGACACCGCACTCAAGGCTGCCATCACCGTGTTCACCGAACACGGCTACGAGGGTACGTCGACAGGCGCGTTGCTGTCGGCCATGAAGATCAGCCGGCAAAGCATGTATGATACCTTCGGCGACAAGCGCAGTCTCTATCTGGCAGCGCTCGATCGGTATAATATCGACAGCGTCTCTCAACTCGTGGCCGATCTGCGCCGCGATACGACACCGTTGAACGCTTTGGAGGAGACGCTCATCGCCTTCGCCTCCCGTCCCGAGACCGAAGCCGGCCGCGGCTGCCTCGGCGTCAGCGCCGTCTGCGAGTTCGGCCGCACGGACAGCGCGGCCTCGGCACTGACCGACAAGGCATCCCGCCTGCTTTCCTCTGCCGTTCAGGCAATTCTTGAGGAAGGCAAGAAGCGGGGCGAGGTTGCAGATGATGTCGATGCCGCCGATGCCGTCCAATTTCTCGGCTCGACTCTGTCAGGCATGAAGGTCAGCGCCCGCAACGGCGCCTCTCCCGAAACGCTCCGCGGCATAGCCCGTCTAGCCATTCGAAGCCTCCGTTAGAACGCCGCTGCTCCCAAACGCGATTTGCTGCACTTAATTCTAGACTAGACAGTCCAAAAAGAAAGGAAATTACGATGTCCCAACCACCTTCCGGCAAGATCGCCCTCGTGACCGGCGGCTCGCGCGGTATCGGCGCCGCAATCGTCCGCCGCCTCAGCAGCGACGGAGCGACCGTTGCCTTCACCTATTCGGCTTCAGGCGACAACGCGGAGGCCATCGTCACGGACATTGAGACGGGCGGTGGGAAGGCGCTGGCGATCAAGGCAGACAGCGCCGATCCGAAGGCCATCCAGGCTGCGGTCGAACAGACCGTCTCGACATTCGGCGGCATTGATATTCTCGTCAACAATGCTGGGATTCTTTTGCTGAACCGGGTGGAGGATTTTCCCCTTGAGGATTTCGACCGCATGTTCGCGGTCAATGTCCGCGCCGTCTTTGCCGGCACGCAGGCGGCCGCACGCCACATGAAGGCAGGCGGGCGCATCATCACCATCGGCAGTATCGTCGCCGAGAGGAGCGGTTTCCCCACCTCATCGGTCTACTCCATGACGAAGGGTGCGGTTGCCGCCATGACGCGTGGCCTTGCTCGCGATCTCGGCCCGCGCGGCATCACGGTCAACAATATCCAGCCCGGCCCGACGGCAACGGACATGAACGCGAACGAAGCCAGCCATGAGATGCTGAAACAGTTGATGGCGCTCGGACGCATCGGTGAGGATAAGGAGATCGCCAGCTTCGCAGCCTATCTCGCGAGCCCCGAGGCGTCCTTCATCACCGGCGCCAGCTTGACGATCGACGGCGGTTATCTGGCCTGATGCAGACAAGCGAACGGCGGCGCAGATGCGCCGTCATTCCATTGCTCCCGTCATTCCATTGCTCAATGTCCGAAATTCAGGACTTCTGCTGCGTGATCAGCACTTCGCGGGCGATCTGGTCGAGCGGCAGGATACGGTCGACACCGCCCTTGGCGATCGCTTCCTTCGGCATGCCGAAGACAACCGAGGTCGCTTCATCCTGTGCGACGGTATAGGCACCGGCCTGACGCATTTCCAGCATGCCGCGCGCACCGTCGTCTCCCATTCCCGTCATGATGATGCCCATCGCGTTCGAGCCGGCCGAACGGGCAGCGGAACGGAAGAGCACATCGACGGACGGGCGGTGGCGGGAAACCAGTGGTCCGGACTTGACGGACACATAATAGCGCGCGCCCTGACGCTCCAGCAGCATGTGCTTGTCGCCGGGCGCAATCAGCACGTGACCGCGCAGCACCGGATCGCCGTCGGCTGCTTCCTTGACCTCGACTTCGCAAAGACCGTTGAGGCGCTTGGCGAAAGCCGCAGTGAATTTCTCCGGCATGTGCTGGACGATCGCCATGCCCGGCGCATTGGCCGGCAGCGCCTCCAGAAATTCGCGCAGGGCTTCCGTCCCGCCCGTCGAAGCGCCGACGCAGACGACCATTTCCGTCGTCTTCGCCATGGCCCGGCCGGTTGGCGGCGGCAGCATCGCATCGGCCGTCAGTTTCTTGGCCGGCCCTTCCGCCGAAGCCGAACGGACGCGGCCTGCAGCGCCGCGCACATTCGCAAGCCGTGCATGCGAAGCGCTCTTGACCACTTCACGGATACGCATTGCATCGTCGGCCAGGCTGTCGGCTGCGCCGATCTTCGATTTCAGGATGACATCGATAGCTCCAGCCTCCAGCGCCTGCAACAGCGTTTCCGAACCTGCTTCCGTCAGTGAGGAACACATGACGACCGGGATGGGCCGCTGTGACATGAGCTTGCGCAGGAAGGTGATGCCATCCATGCGCGGCATCTCGACATCGAGCGTGATGACGTCGGGGATCTCTTCCTGGATCTTGCGCGCCGCCATGAACGGGTCGGAGGCGACGCCCATGACTTCGATCTCCGGGTCTTCTTCCAGAACCCGTGTCAGCGTCTGCCGGACACTGGCGGAATCATCGATGATGAGGACGCGGACTTTTTTGGCCATAGGACCCTCTCAGATGCGCTGGAACACCGTATTCGAAACCTGCTTCAAGGGAAGGTCGAAGCCGGTGATCGATTCCGAGTGTCCGATAAACATGTAACCACCCTTCGCGAGGCAATCGCAGAGACGGGCGAGAACACCGGCCTGCGTCTGCTTGTCGAAGTAGATCAGCACGTTGCGGCAAAAGATCAGGTGCATCGTGTCGCCGACAGGATATTTCTCATCCATCAGGTTCATGCGGGCGAAGCCAACGCGGCTGCGCAGCTTCGGTGAGATGCGAACATCGCGTCGGCCCTGCTGCTTGGCCACCATGACATACTTCTTCTGCAGGTCGCGCGGCACCGGCGCGACCAGATCTTCCGCATAGATGCCCCGGCGCGCGGTCTGCAGCACGTCGGTAGAGAGGTCGGTCGCCAGCACACTGTAGGAGAGATCGCTACGGCCCTCGACGAATTCGGCCAGCACCATTGCCATGGTGTAGGGCTCCGCGCCGGTCGAGCATGCCGAACTCCATGTACGAATGGTCCGCACACCGCTGTCAGCGAGCCTTGGAAGGGCGACCGTCTGCATATATTCGAAATGCTTGGCTTCCCGGAAGAAGTCGGTCTTGTTGGTCGTCACAACGTCGATCAGGTAGACGCTCTCCTGCTCGAGACCATCCTCGTTGAACAGGAAATCACAATAGTCGTCGAAGCTCGCATGGCGCGTGGCGCGCAGACGCCGGCGCAGCCGGCCCTCCAGCATCGTCAGCTTCGTCGGCGGCATCTTGATGCCGCTATAGTCGTAGATGAACCGTGCCAGCTTGTCGAAATTACGCTTGCTGATCCTGTCACCCGGCAATTGGGTTTCTACCGCTGCCATACTCATAAAACGCGACGCTCCGAACAGGTCTTGAGGGCCTTAGGCGGCCGATTGGAGGACAGAGGCATCCTCGCGCGACAGCAGCCGGGCAAGGTCGACGATAACGACGAAGCCGTTCTCGCGGCGCACGACACCAGCAATGTAATCCGACCGCCAGCGTACGCCGATATCGGGTGCGGACTCGATCTGATCGCGACGGAACGGCGTCACTTCGAAAACGCGGTCGGCAACGAGGCCGAGCGTCAGAAGGCGATTTTCCATCGGAACGTCGAGAACCAGCACCCGCGTATGAGGCGTCGGCACCGTCTTCGACATGCCGAGCTTCAGGCGCAGATCGATCGTCGGAACGCCCTGGCCGCGCACGTCGCGCAGGCCGAGCAGATAGTCGGGGCCATTCGGAATCTTGAATGCTTCCGCATAGTCGAGGATTTCACGCACCACCTCCACCGGAACGGCGAAGATCTCCTCGCCCAGGCTGAAGGTCACGAATTGAGCTTCCAGAGATGTTGTAGCCATGATCAACCGCTTTCGTTGGATTCGGGCGCCCCCATTATCGGGGACGCCTGTTAACAGATTGAAAGGACCCGAATGCTCAGGCGCTTTCCTTGAATTCGGCATCCCCTTCGTCAGGACCACCCATCGACATATCCAGGGCAAAGCCCTTGGCGCGTGCCTGCTGGGCAGCAACCGTATTGGCAGCCGCGGTCTTCTTGCCGACCGGCTTGCGGGTCGCAGCTGGAGCCGGCGTGCGCACAGTGACCTTGGCAGCCGGAGCGCGGGACAGGCGGTTGCCGGCCATGTCCACCTTGAAGAAGGCGATCGAGGCCTGCAGTTCCTCAGCCTGGGTTGCGAGCTCTTCGGAGGTCGCCGACATCTCTTCGGAAGCGCCGGCATTCTGCTGGGTCACCTTGTCGAGCTGCTGGATCGCTTCGTTGATCTGCGCTGCACCGATATCCTGTTCGCGGCAGGCGGCGCTGATTTCGGAGACCAGTTCGGCAGTCTTGCGGATGTCAGGAACCAGGCGACCGAGCATGTCGCCGGCCTCCTGCGCCGCCTTCACCGTATCGCCGGACATCGCCGAGATTTCAGCGGCTGCCGACTGGCTACGCTCAGCAAGCTTGCGCACTTCCGAAGCGACGACCGCAAAACCCTTGCCGTGTTCGCCGGCACGAGCCGCTTCCACCGCAGCGTTGAGTGCGAGAAGGTCGGTCTGGCGGGCAATTTCCTGAACGATGCCGATCTTCTCGGCAATCGTACGCATCGCAGCCACCGCACGGTTGACGGCATCGCCGGAATTCTCCGCATCCTTGGCGGACTGGCGGGCGATCTTTTCGGTCTGGGCGGCGTTGTCGGCGTTCTGCTTGATGTTGGCGGCCATCTCTTCCATCGAAGCGGAGGCCTCTTCAGCCGAAGCCGCCTGTTCGGTCGCGCCCTGCGACACCTGCTCGGAGCTGGCCGAGAGTTCCTGGCTACCCGAAGAGACGTTTTCCGCAGCCGCGATCGCATCGGCGACGACACCACGCAGGCGCTCCACCATCTGCTCCAGAGCGATACCAAGCGTATCCTTTTCGGACAGAGGCTTCGGAGAGACCGTCAGGTCGCCGTTCGAGATCTGGTTGGCGATCTGCGCGGTGTTGCGCAGGTTGCCGGTCATCCTCGTCATGGAATTGACCAGGTCGCGGATCTCGTCATTGCTCTTGTGCTCGATGTCCTGTTCGAGATCGCCGATGCTGACGGCATCCGCGAGCTGGACTGCGCGCTTGAGACCACGGGATATGTTGAGCAGTATCCAGATGGCGGCAGCGGAGGATACGATGATCAGACCGATCGTCATCGTCACCAGCAGGTTGCGCGACTGCGCATACTGGTCGTTGGTGGCGGCGTCGGTTTCGGCGACATTACCGGTCACGGTGTCGTTCAGCTTGGTGAGGATGCCGAGAAGCTGGGTTGTTATCACTTGGCCTTCGCCCATCGAAATGACCCCGGCCTGGGTGTTGGATTCGGTGGTGTTCTGCTTGGCGAGGTCGGCAACACGATCCTGCAGCGCCGTCCACTTGCCATAGAGATCGCCGAACTGAGCCATGCCATTCCTGATGTCAGGGTCTTCCGAAGTGGCAAGGCGAGCCTGCAGTGTCTTGATCTGCTCGCGCTGCTGCGAGATCTCATCGACATAGCCGGCAATCTTGGTCGGATCGGTATTGATGATCGCATCCTTTTCGGCGCGGATGGAACGCATCACGGCATCGGAGAGATCACCGGAATCGCGCAGATTGGCGACCGGACCGGCAACCATGACCGAGATGTCGCTATTCAGCGACGAGAGATTGTAGATCGAAAGACCGGCCATGGCGCAGGTCAGGAGAACGATGAAACCGAACACCAGGCCCAGTTTGAGTTTGATCGTGAAGCGCATTCCAAGACCCCTTTAGGACTGCAGCGGATATCCCGCGAAATGACACATTGTGCCGCCGTAAAAACGCTTCATGCGTTGCCGGCCGAGCCGGTGTGCCCCGGCGCTTCCATGCGCCGGCCGTAACGGGGCCGCTGTTGCCGCGGCCCCAATGCCTGTCCGCCGGGAAGCGCCTATGCGCTTTCCCGGAAATCATCGTCCGCCGTGTCCGGTCCACCCATGGACATGTCCAGGGCAAAACCCTTGGCTCGGGCTTGCTGAGCGGCAACGCCGTTAGCGGCAGCCGCCTTGCCGGCGGGCTTGCGCGCTGCAGATGGAGCCGGGCCGCGCGTGGTCACCTTGGCGGCCGGTACCCGGCCCTGTCGACCGTTGGTCACCATTGCCTTGCCGCCCGCTGTATCCACCTTGAAGAAAGCGATCGACGTCTGCAGTTCCTCGGCCTGGGCGGCAAGTTCTTCTGACGTCGCCGACATCTCTTCGGAGGCGCCGGCATTCTGCTGCGTCACCTTGTCGAGCTGCTGGATCGCTTCGTTGATCTGCGCTGCACCGATATCCTGCTCGCGGCAGGCGGCGCTGATTTCGGAGACCAGTTCGGCAGTCTTGCGGATGTCAGGAACCAGGCGGCCGAGCATGTCGCCGGCGTCCTGCGCCGCCTTCACTGTATCGCCGGACATCGCACTGATTTCAGCGGCTGCCGACTGGCTACGCTCAGCAAGCTTGCGCACTTCCGAAGCGACGACCGCAAAACCCTTGCCGTGTTCGCCGGCACGAGCCGCTTCCACCGCAGCGTTGAGTGCGAGAAGGTCGGTCTGGCGGGCAATTTCCTGAACGATGCCGATCTTCTCGGCGATCGTGCGCATCGCGGCCACCGCACGGTTGACGGCATCGCCGGAATTCTCCGCATCCTTGGCGGACTGGCGGGCGATCTTTTCGGTCTGGGCGGCGTTGTCGGCGTTCTGCTTGATGTTAGCGGCCATCTCTTCCATCGAAGCGGAGGCCTCTTCAGCCGAAGCCGCCTGTTCGGTCGCGCCCTGCGACACCTGCTCGGAGCTGGCTGACAGTTCCTGGCTGCCGGCCGAAACATTCTCGGCGGCCGCAATTGCGTCCGCGACGACATCGCGCAAACGCTCCACCATCTGCTCCAGAGCGATACCAAGCGTATCCTTTTCGGAGAGCGCCTTCGGAGAAACCGTCAGATCGCCGGCGGCAATCTGCGTGGCAATGTCGGCGGTGGCACGAAGATTGGTGACCATGCTCTGCATGGCGATGCCGAGCGTATCCCTGCCCGAAAGTGGCTTCACCTCGACCGAGAGGTCGCCTTCTGCGATCTGGTTGGCAACATCGGCGGTAGAGCGCAGGTTATTCACCATGCCGAGCATGGCAATGCCGAGCGTATCCTTGTCGGAGAGGGGCTTCGGTGTAACGCTGAGGTCACCGTTCGAAATCTCGTTTGCGATGCCAGCGGTATTGCGCAGATTGTCCGTCATGACGTTGATCGTATTCACCAGATCCTTGATCTCGTCGTTGCTCCTGATCTCGACCTTCTGGTTCAGATCGCCGATGGCGACGGCGCTGGCGACGTTCATAATCTTGCGCAGGCCGCTGTTGATACCGAGCGCGATCCACAAGGCAGCAGCGAAAGCGATGACGGAAGCGCCGATGGCGATGCCGATCAGCAGGTTTCTGGTGCTGCCGTAGAGGATTTCCGTATCGTCGTCGGCCTGGGTCATCGACTTCTGCTGAAGCGCGACAAGCGCCGAAAAGACGTCTTCCAGCTCCGTGACGATGGCGCGAACCTCTCCACCGGAATAGGCCGTGGCCGCTGCCCTGTCGCCACTTTCCTGGATCAAGGCAACTTTGTTGGAACCTTCCACGAAACGTTTGCTCAGCTCGACCAGCCTGTCCCACGTCGGCTTGCCGTCAGCCGTTGCAAGCTGCTGGCCGCCTGTCGCGAATGTGAGCATTTCATCCATGCTCTTTGCCGAGTTTTGGAAGTGTTTCTTGGCTGCTTCAGGATCCATTTCCAAAAGGGCGTTCTTCTGCCACCGGATGGCATCGAGTTCGGCAGCTTTGGCTTCCAGAGCCAGCTCCAGTCTTTTTGAAGGACCTGCGATCAGGTTGCCGACAGCGTCGTTCAGCGAGCTGAGGCTGATAATTCCAAAGACTGCACTACCCACTAGCAACAGTATGACGAAGCCGAACGCGGCTGCGAGCTTGAGCTTGATCGTGATACGCATCGCAATACCCCTATTTGAAAGCGACGGAATAAGTGTGGACCGGTGGTTTCCTTGGCGCGGCGTCACGCAGCAAAAACATTCCGGAGGCGAAACAGTTATCGAAGAAATTGCGACCTTGCGTCCGACGTTCCTGGGCACCGGAAGCTTGTGTCAGGGGCCATAAGCCTGGTCCCTGACGGTATTCGAGTGAGAAAGCGCTCAGGCGCTTTCGCGAAAATCATCGTCACCAGCGTCCGGGCCACCCATCGACATATCCAGGGCAAAGCCCTTGGCGCGTGCCTGCTGGGCGGCGACCGTATTGGCGGCAGCGGTCTTCTTGCCGACTGGCTTGCGGGTTGCTGCCGAAGCCGGGCTGCGGACCGTGACCCTGGCGGCCGGCGCGCGGGACTGGCGGTTGCCGGCCATGTCCACCTTGAAGAAGGCGATCGACGTCTGCAGTTCCTCGGCCTGGGAGGCGAGCTCTTCCGAGGTTGCGGACATCTGCTCGGAGGCACCGGCATTCTGCTGCGTCACCTTGTCGAGCTGCTGGATCGCCTCGTTGATCTGGGCTGCCCCGATGTCCTGCTCGCGGCACGCCGAGCTGATCTCGGAAACCAGCTCCGCCGTCTTGCGGATGTCGGGCACCAGGCGGCCGAGCATATCGCCCGCCTCCTGGGCAGCTTTCACCGTATCACCGGACATGGCGCTGATTTCGGCGGCGGCCGACTGGCTGCGTTCGGCAAGCTTGCGCACTTCCGAGGCGACGACCGCAAAACCCTTGCCGTGCTCACCGGCACGTGCCGCTTCGACGGCGGCATTCAGCGCGAGAAGGTCGGTCTGGCGGGCGATCTCCTGGACGATGCCGATCTTCTGCGCGATGGTGCGCATGGCGTCAACGGCGCGTGAGACGGCTTCGCCACTGGCTTCCGCATCCTTGGCCGACTGGCGGGCGATCTTCTCGGTCTGAGCGGCATTGTCGGCGTTCTGCTTGATGTTGGAGGCCATCTCTTCCATCGAGGCCGAAGCCTCTTCGGCGGAGGCGGCCTGCTCCGTCGCACCTTGAGAGACCTGCTCGGAGCTTGCCGAGAGTTCCTGGCTGCCCGCAGAGACGTTCTCGGCAGCCGAGATCGCATCGGCGACGACACCACGCAGGCGCTCGACCATCTGCTCGAGCGCAGTGCCGAGCACATCCTTTTCCGAAAGCGGCTTCGGTGAAACGGTCAGGTCGCCGTTCGAGATCTGGTTGGCCACTTCGGCAGTCGTGCGCAGGTTGGTTACCATGCTCTGCATGGCGATGCCGAGAGCATCCTTGTCCGACAGCGGCTTTGCGTCGACCGAGAGATCCCCCATGGCGATCTTGTCGGCAAGGGCCGCAGTGCCGCGCAGGTTGGCGGTCATGATATTGACCGTGTCGATCAGATCCTTGATCTCATCATTGGTCCTGATCTCAACCTTCTGCTCGAGATCGCCTCTCGAGACGGCTTCCGCGATGAAGGCAACCTTCTTCAGGCCGCGGTTGATACCGAGAGCGATCCAGACCGCGATGGCCGTCGAGAAGACGAACAGCACCACCGCCATGCCGATCAGGACGCTGCTGGAATTGTCGTATTGGACATTCGTCGCTACATCGGTGGCGTGAAGATCTTCGACAATATGAGTGTTGAGTTCGCCCACGATCTTCAGGAGATTATCGGTGATCTTGGCACCTTCGCCCATGGAAATCTGAGCGGCATGCGCGTTGCTTTCAGCAGTGTTCTGGGTTGCCAGATCAAGAATCTGGTCCTGCATCCGTGTCCAGTTCGGATAGACCGAACGGAATTCTGCAAGCTTGCTGACGACTGCCGAATTGGTCTCCTTGTCGAGCTCGGCCAGCCGGTCGTCGATAGTCTTCCGTTCCTGCGCGACCGTATCCCGATATCCGGTGATGGCAGCCGGATCCGTGTTCATAACGGCGTTCTTCTCGGCGCGGATCGATGCGGCGACCGCATCAGAGAGCCCACCCGAATTCAAAAGGTTCTTGGCAGGACCAGCAACGATATCGCTGATGGCGGCATTGAGTGAATAAAGATTAGAAATGGCAAGACCTGCCATCCCAAGCGCCAGTAATATTACGAGGCCAAAAGCAATACCCAGCTTCATTTTAATGGTGAAACGCATCTCTATCCCCTGAAAGCGGAAAATACTGTCTCGCAAGGCGGCCCGTGAGCAGATCGCCAGTAAGTAGAACCAATGAAGAGCCAAAAAGGGGGACAGCGAGTGATTCACTTCCCAGCAGTCGGACATCTAGTGACCACGACGCTAACGCATACACACGTTGCGGGATATTTCGGTCCGAGGCCGCCGAAGCGGCCGCAGAGAATTTCGGTTGACTGCGAAGCCGCTCAGGCACTTTCGCGGAAATCGTCGTCGCCGGCATCCGGGCCGCCCATCGACATATCCAGAGCAAAGCCCTTGGCTCGTGCCTGTTGGGAAGCTACGGTGTGGCCGTGATTATGGTTTTGCGTCGCCGGAGCTGGCTTGCGTGGGGCAGCGGCCGGAGCCTTGACCACCTTGGCAGTCGTCTTTGCGGCGGTCTTCCGTACGCCGGCACGGGTCGTGCCTGCCGTATCGACCTTGAAGAAGGCGATCGAGGCCTGCAGTTCCTCGGCCTGAGCAGCAAGCTCTTCCGAAGTAGCCGACATCTCTTCCGAAGCACCGGCATTCTGCTGGGTCACCTTGTCGAGCTGCTGGATCGCTTCGTTGATCTGCGAGGCGCCGATATCCTGCTCGCGGCAGGCGGCACTGATCTCGGAGACGAGTTCGGCGGTCTTGCGGATATCAGGAACCAGGCGACCAAGCATTTCGCCGGCATCGCGGGCGGCCTTGACCGTATCGCTCGACATGGAGGAGATCTCCGCCGCTGCCGACTGGCTGCGTTCTGCGAGCTTGCGCACTTCCGAGGCGACGACAGCAAAGCCCTTGCCATGTTCGCCGGCGCGAGCAGCCTCGACGGCGGCGTTCAGAGCGAGCAGATCGGTCTGGCGGGCGATCTCCTGAACGATGCCGATCTTCTCGGCGATCGTGCGCATCGCATCGACGGCGCGGTTGACCGCATCGCCGGAGGCTTCCGCATCCTTGGCGGACTGGCGGGCGATCTTCTCGGTCTGGGCGGCATTGTCAGCATTCTGCTTGATGTTGGCAGCCATCTGCTCCATCGAAGCGGAGGCTTCTTCAGCGGAAGCAGCCTGTTCGGTCGCACCCTGCGAGACCTGCTCGGAACTGGCCGACAGTTCCTGGCTGCCCGAGGAGACATTGTCGGCGGCAGACAGGGCATCGGCGACGACACCACGCAGGCGCTCGATCATGACGTTGACGTTGCCGAGCAGTTCGCCGATTTCGTCATGTGAGGTAATTTCCGCCATCTTCGTCAGGTCGCCTTCGGCAACTTCGCGGACAACGGTGTTGGCACGGCTGAGACCCTTGCTGATGGTATTCGCGATCCAGAAGGCAGTGAGGACAGCGATCAGCAGTGCCACAGCGGCAACCGCGATCATCGTCGTGCGCGTCGTGCCGTACTGCTGTTCGGCACTGTCGTCTGCATCCTTCATGCGCTGTTTTTCGAGCGCCAGAATTTCATCGAGCGTGGAGTCGATATCGTTGGCTGCCTGGCGAGCCGTCGTGACCGAGACATTGTTGGCGCCGTCCGTATTGCCGCCCTTGATGAATTCTCGGATCTGGTCGTCGGCTTGATTGAATGCCTTGGAGAGTTCGGCAACACGGTCCCAACGCGCCTTGCCTTGCTCGGTCGAAATCTTCGTCACGGCGACGAAGGCGTCGGCAAAATCCTTGCGGGCCTTGTTGCTCTTTTCGATTGCACCGGAAGCGTCGTCGGCGTTGCGCGCGGTCAGAAGGTTCTTCTGCTGGCGGATGGCTTCGAGCTGGGCGATATTGATCTGTTGCGCCAGGTCGAGGCGCGCGGCAGGACCGGCAAGAAGGTTGCCGATCGTGTCGTTCAGCGAGCCGAGGCTGAAGATGCCATAGGCGGCGGTGCCTATCAGCATGATAATGATGAAGGTGAACGCAGTCACCAACTTTGTCTTGATCGTCAATCGCATCGTCTTAACCCCTAGTGATTGGCCCCCGGCTGGTTGACGGCCCCCGCCGTCTCATGCCTCGATGAGAAAATCGCCTGCAGATTCGGAAGGATGATGAACTCACCCCCCCTCTTGACCAGGCAGTTGATGTAATCCGCGCGCCAGCGCATACCGACGCTCGGAGGCGGTTCGCTGGCACTCTTCGTCAGCGTCGTCACCTCGTTCACCTTGTCGGTGCGCATTCCCACGAGTGTCTGCTCCCCCTGCAGATCGACCTCGATAACGACGATGCGGCTGTCGATCGTCGCTTCCGAAGCTTCCATCCCGAAAGCGAGGCGAAGATCGGCGAGCGGAATGACCTTGCCGCGGAAGTTGATGACGCTGGCGACAAAGGGCTGGCTGCCCGGTACCGCCGTCTCGGGAAGCAGGTCCAGGATTTCCTGGACGATGACCGCTTCCAGTGCGAAGGTTTCGCCATTGAGATCGAAGGTCAGAACTTCGATTTCCTCGGCGTAATTCCAGTGCTTGTCGAATTTTTCGGCTGTTGCTGCTGTGCTCATCCTGCCACGCGCAATTGCGCCTCCTGTTGCTGACCCGCGGCAACGAGGTGCCCGACGTCAAGAATGAGAGCGACGCTGCCGTCGCCAAGAATGGTGGCGCCAGAGAAGGTCGCCACGTTGTTGTGCAGTTTCGACATCGACTTGATGACTGTCTGGTGGTCGCCGATGATCTGGTCGACCACGAGGCCGACACGTTCTGTGCCCGTCGAGATGACGACCACCTTCTGATGCACGTCCGGCTTGGTGCCGGTGCGGAAGAGATCGCGCAGCCGCAGGAACGGCACCAGGCTGTCGCGCAGCGAGATGAAGCTGCGCCCACGCGAGCGGAGATCTTCTTCCAGCGACAGTTCGAGGCATTCTTCGACCGCCGAGAGCGGGATGACGTAACGGCCGGAGCCGACGCGCACCAGCAGGCCGTCGATGATCGCGAGCGTCAGCGGAATGCGCAACGAGACTTCCGAGCCTTGCCCCGGCAGGCTGACGATCTCGATTGCACCGCGCAGCGCTTCGACCGTCTTCTTGACCACATCCATGCCGACACCGCGGCCAGAGAGATTGGTGATCTGTGCGGCCGTCGAGAAGCCGGGCGCGAAAATGAGCTGCAGCAGTTCCTGATCGGAAAGCGGCTGGCCGGGCGCAATCAGGCCTGACGATTCCGCTTTGGCGCGAACCCGCTCACGGTTGATGCCGCGGCCGTCATCCTTGATGGAGATGATGACCTCGCCGCCGGACTGGCGGGCGGACAGCGTCACGGTACCCGCTTCCGTCTTGCCGGCACCAAGGCGTTCGGCGGGCGGTTCGAGACCGTGGTCGATCGAGTTGCGGACGAGATGGACCAGCGGATCGGCGAGACGTTCGATGACGGTCTTGTCGACTTCGGTGGTCTCGCCTTCGGTGACGAGTTCGATCACCTTGCCGGTTTCACGCGCGAGATCATGGACGAGGCGGCGGAAGCGCGAGAAGAGCGTTCCGACCGGCACCATGCGAAGCACCATCATCGTGTCGCGAAGCTCGCCGGAGAGACGTTCGATTTCCTCCGAAACCGAGCGCAGGGCGATATCCGAGCTGGAACTTGCCAGCTGACTGAGGCGCGACTGGGCAATGACGAGTTCGCCGACGCGGTCCATCAGCTCGTCGAGACGCTCTGCCGGAACGCGGACGTTTTCCTGCGCCTTTGCCTGGGCCGCCGCCTGACCCGGTGCAGGCGTTTCGCGCTTCACCGGAACCGCCTCGACCGGGTGGAATTCCGGCGCAGCGGCGGGCACCGTTGCGACAGGTGCTGCGGCAACCGGAGCGACATCCTTCTTTGTCTCGATCGGTGCCACTTGCGAGTCGGCAATTTCCTGAACGTCCAGTTCCATGTCATCCATGACGAAGATGAAGACGTCGTCGATGGCTGAACGGCCCTGTTCGCTCGTCAGAGTGACGTCCCAGGAAACGTAAAGCTCCGTTGGGACCAGATCGTCGAGCTGCGGAATGCCTGATCTGTTTGCATGGATCGTGCACTCGCCGAGATCGCGCAGTTCATCCAGAAGACCGAGCGGGTTGGTACCGTTGGCCATGGAATTCGCCGGCAGGCTGAAACGGATGCGCCAGGTCGTTTTCTTCTTGGTAGGAGCGGCGGCGGCAGGCGCAACCGCCTCCTTGATTTCGGCCTTGCCGCCGACGGCGGCGTGGAGCTGGGCAAGAAGCTTGTGGCCGGTATCGCCATGATCGGCATCAGGCTGTTCGACGAGGGCGCGCATATGATCCTGCGCGGCAAGGACGGCGGCGACGAGCTCGGCGGTTGCCGGAACCTCACCCTTGCGGACACGGTCGAAGGCCGTTTCGCAATGATGAGTGAAAGCGGCAAGCGCCTCGAAGCCGAACATCGCACCCGAGCCCTTCAAAGTATGAAGGCCGCGGAACACGGCATCGACGAGGTCCTTGTTTTCGAGGTCATGGTTGAGGTCGAGAAGGCCGGCTTCGATCGCCTCGAGGCATTCGGCCGCTTCGGTACGGAAGACTGCAACTGGATCAAGCGAGCTCATCTGCCAAGAACCTTCTTCACGATCTTAACGAGACTTTCCGGATCGAACGGCTTGGTGAGCCAGCCGGTGGCGCCGGCGGCCTTGGCGCGGGCCTTGAGGTCCGCGTCGGATTCCGTCGTCAGGAAGATGATCGGCACGCCGGCCTGGGCGGGCAGCTTCCGCAATTCTTCGATCATCGTCAGACCGTCCATGACAGGCATGTTGAGGTCGGTGACGATCAGGTCGAAATTGCCGCTCTTGGCCGTTGCCAGACCCTCGGCCCCATTGACGGCTTCGGTGACCGTGTAACCGGCATTGGTCAGCGTGACCTTGGTGGTCAGTCGGATGCTGGCGGAATCGTCGACGGTCAGGATGTTTGCGCTCATAACGTCACCTCTTTATGCAACCAGAACTTCTTGTCTTCTTCATCGAAAGCCTCGGTAAATCCGGCGCGCTCAAGGACCTTGAGAAGCGGACCGCTGGCCGGAGCCGAAAGGGTAAAAGTCTTGCCTTCTGCCTTGGCCTGGCGACGGGCGGCTTCTATGAGCTGAAGAAAACTCAGATCCGCTTCCGCGTTTTCGGGAAGACTTAGGGCAATACTATTATTGCCGCGAAAATGATCAATAATCTTCGCATATACTTCCGAAGCATTACGAATGCTCAGAGCTTCCGGAAGGGATATAGATTCGAAATATTTTGCCTGAGTATCCAATGCAGCCTCCATGGTCGGAGAAATACTTAACGACCATAAAAGGA
>Ga0209758_1001042_pt1 | contig 36337 bp, 36 predicted proteins | sample AraplaMF_Col_mMF_FD_184258 | JGI IMG/M metagenome (GOLD analysis project Ga0209758, IMG submission 184258) | Arabidopsis root microbial communities from the University of North Carolina, USA - plate scrape MF_Col_mMF (SPAdes) (version 2) | ecosystem: Host-associated > Plants > Roots > Endosphere... | reverse complement strand
TGGGTCACGAACAGCGTCAAGGCCGCGCCGGTGGCGGCACTGAGGAGAATTACAGAAGTCTTGCGCATCATCCGCGAACCTTTTCGCCTTCATTTGCGGGCCATTACGGGACCGGGATCAAGGGGAGGTGCGATCCTGACGGAACCCGACAATCCGACGAACAACACACTCTATAATATACGCGATCGGGAACGGGGATCAAGCTGCCGGGAGCCGCGAAAGCGGCCGACTTCCGTTCTGCGGTCCACAATTGACCACAATTGCGCGCCGCCAACAGGACGAAATTGCCGAAAAGATCGGCAGAGACCCGCCCCGTCTGACGCTCGGTAGCCCACGCGCGGAATCGTGGAATTTCGCTTCCGAACCGCTCGAATCGGCACGCGCTTGCATCGGCCGCCGACTCGGCCTGTAGTTGGCGCGAGCGGAGGTGCAAGGAATGTCCGAACCGAAAATGATCGCCACCAAAGAGGGGGCAACGGCCTGGCTGGTCTTCAGCAATCCGGCGCGGCACAATGCGGTCAGCTATGAGATGTGGCAGGCGATCCCCGGGCATATCGCGGACTTCGTCAGTGACCCCGATATCCGGGTGGTCGTGCTCCGCGGTGACGGCGACAGCGCCTTCGTGTCCGGCGCCGATATCTCGCAATTCGAAACCAGGCGCGGCACCGCCGAGGCCATCGCTGTCTACGACCGGGCGAGCCATCTGGCCAATGCGGCGATCTTGTCGTGTACCAAGCCGACGGTCGCCATGATCCAGGGCTACTGCATCGGCGGCGGCCTCGGTATCGCGCTGTGCTGCGACTTGCGCTTCGCGGCGAGGAATTCACGGTTCGCAATTCCTGCGGCCCGGTTGGGCCTGGGCTACAAGTCCGATGGGATAAAACGCCTGGTCGATGTGGTCGGACCGGCCTATGCGAAAGAGATCTTCTACACTGCGCGGCAATTCGATGCGGATGAAGCGATCGCGATGGGCCTGATCAACCGCAGCTATGACGTCGCGGAACTCGGCGACGCGGTTCGCGAGTTGTGCGAACGGATCGGGAGGAACGCGCCGCTGACCATGCGCGCGGCAAAGCTGGCGGTTCACGCCGCACTCAGCGAGTCGGAAGACACCAGATCTGCCGCCGATGCCGCGGTTGACGCCTGCTTCGCCAGCGACGATTACAAGGAAGGTCGCCGTGCCTTCGTGGAAAAGCGCACGCCGCAATTCAGGGGTAACTGAGCACGGCCTTCAGTGCGCGATACGGCTGGTTCGGATCTGGTCCTTCGCAGCGGGGGCTGGGGCGGCTGGCGGCGCACTGTTCTGCGCTTCGAACACCGCCCGACAGGGCGCGCCGAGTTGCGACGTGTTCTGGCGCAGGCATGCTACGATACGGTTCGCGTCGGGAATTTCCGACCCGCACAGCCGGAACACGTCGGGGGTGCATGCCAACTGCTGATCGACGGTGCCGCGATATTCCTCGGCCCGGGCCGGCGTTTGCATGACCAACAAGACCAAACCGCAAGCTGTGGAATTTAGCGCGAGCCACCGGGATCTGGTTGTCATCTCGATTCTTCCTCCTGCAGGATGAAAAGAAATCCGGTCACCGCCGCGCCGAATGCGAGATAGATCGACAGGCCGCCAATGAACACGGACGACAGCACGTAAGGTGCCGGACTGTCGGCAATGATATCCCGCAAATGCTGGCAATTTGATGCCAGCAATACAAGCGCCAGGGTCATCCCCAGCGCGCCGCCCATCAACGCCTGACATGCAACTTGACGAAACAGCCAACGGTCTGTCATCGGACCGCATCCGGCATTCTCAAACCATGATAATGGGCGAAGGACGTGGCAGTTCCCGAGCCCGGGTATCCGGACGAAAGATGCCGCTGGCAAGCTTTCCGAAATCTCGTCATGGCGAGGCCCGGCCTCGCTGGAGGGGATATTTGCGCGCTCGGGTTCCCATTTTTGGGTATCCAGAGCCCGCTTCGAAGAACAAAATCGTTGTTTCAAGTTTCGAGGAAGGCGGCCAAGCAATGATGTCGACGCAGCTCGGCCTGTTTCCGGTGAGTTCGATCGGGCCACAGGATCTGCGTTACCAGCCTGACTTCATATCGCCGGCCATGGAGCGCGACCTGATCGCGCGCGTGCTGAAGCTGCCGTTGGCGCCTTTTCAATTTGGCGCTTTCGAAGGCAAGCGGCGTGTTGCGTCGTTCGGATGGCGATATGACTATGTCCGGCAGCAGCTCGAGGCGGCGGACGACCTACCGGACTGGCTCGGTCCTTTGATCGCGCGCGTCGAGGCATTCGAGAGCCTGCCGCACGGCGCGGTCCGCCAGGTGCTTTGTACCGAATATGCGGCTGGCGCAGGAATCGGCTGGCACTGCGACAAGCCGCATTTCGATCAGGTATTCGGCCTCTCGCTCGGGTCGAATTGCAAATTCCGATTTCGCCGCAAGCGCGGCGACAAATGGCAGCGCTACACGCTGGATGCGCAGGCGCGCTCGCTCTACCTGATGTCGGGCGAATCCCGGCACGTCTGGGAGCACAGCATTCCTCCGGTGGAGAGCCCGCGCTACTCCATTACGTTTCGGACCATGGTCGGCGAGGATGCGGCTTGAAACGTAATTCAATCAGGGTGACGCTTGGCAAGCGTGCTTCCACAGCGCCGCGATCGTGAGTCTGGAAATGGACGACAGCTTCAATCTGCAGCGTTTCGTCGACGCACAGGCGCCGGTTTATCCGCAAGTCATTGCGGAATTACACGCCGGCCGCAAACGCAGCCACTGGATGTGGTTCATCTTTCCGCAGATCGCCGGTCTCGGGCACAGCGCCATGGCCCGGAAGTTCGCGATCGGCGGGCGCGCGGAGGCGAGCGCCTATCTCGCTCATGCCGTGCTGGCTCCGCGGCTGCGAGCCTGCACGAACCTCGTGCTGGCGGTGGAAAACCGTTCAGTCAATGACATTCTGGGGTCGCCTGATGACATGAAATTTCGCTCGTCGATGACGCTGTTTGCCGCGGTCGCCACCGGCGAGGAGCTGTTCCATCGTGCCATTGTCAAATACTATCCGGCCGGGGTCGACGGACAAACGCTGGAGATCCTGCGCCGAACCGAGTGATGGTCATGGCCTCAGGAGTTGTCGCACGTCGGGTTCCCGGCCGGAAGCGCTGATACCGTCAAAATCAGGACAGTCCCTTGATGGCCTTGCACGACGTCGATGATGTTGACGACATCCGCACCACGCCGGCGATGGATCTGGCGAGAAGCATGTCCTTGCGGCTTAGAAACCGCAACGTCGCCCGTGGATAGGCGTTACAGAACTGCGAAAGCGTGGCCGCGGTCGCGGTTATGCCGTCCTGCTTGGAACTCACGGCAATGCCACCATCCTTCAGGAGATAGGCGTCCTTGACGTTCGTCATGGCGATTGTCGCGATGCAGATCTTGAAGAGATCCTTGTAGGCTTGCGGCGGCAAGACTCGTTCGCCCGCCAGGTCGCCGAGCAGGTAGTCGCGACTGGCGCTGCAGCTTTCGGCGCAGGCTGCACTGGATAGTATCAACAGGATTGCAACTGCGCCCAGCCGTTTCATGCCGTCATGACGTGTGGGGCTGCGACTTGTTCACGCGACCGGCTCGATGGCATTGCCGGGACCGGCCTTTCCGGGCGGGCAAGCCGATATGTCCTGGCGGCGCAACGTTGCCACGACAGCGCGCGCGCATGCGCGCAGGCGCCCGCAGCCAGGATCGACCGCGCGTTGTCGTCCTCGGCGAGTTCGGCAATGGCGCGGGCAATGGTATCGGACGAGGGCGCCACCAGCAGGCCGGTCTCATCGGCAAGCACGGCCTCGGGAACACCGCCGATTGCGGTCGCGACGCTGGGCAGGCCACAGGCCGCGGCCTCGAGGTAAACCAGTCCAAAACCTTCGACGCGGCCTGAGCTGTCCGGCACTCCTGTGAGGCAGAAGAAGTCCGCGGCACCATAGATGTCGCGGATCTGCTCATCCGGCAGCGCGCCGAGAAAGCGAACGTCGCAGTTGGCGGTTTCCGCCAGGTGACGCACTTCCTCGACGTAGTCGGCCTCACCATCGGGGCCGATCACCAGCCAGGTGATACGGTGGCGCAACGCCGCGGGAAGCTGGGAGAGCGCCGCCAGCGTGAGATGATGACCCTTGCGGCGGGTGACGCGGGCGACGGTCACCATGACAAGCCTGTCGGATGCAAGATCCAGCAATTTGCGGGTCGCGTCGCGACGAGCGCCGTGAGCGAACCAGAATTCCGAGACGCCGAGCGGGATGGCATCGATCTGCCGCGGATCGATGGCAAAGCGCTGCCTGAACAGGTCGCGGGTGAACTGGCTGTTGGCGGCAATTTCGCTGCGCGGACCGAAGACGCCGAAGCTGCGGATCGCCAGACGTTTCAGCGGAGTCTGCGTTTCGTTGATCTCGGTGCCGTGCACCGTCATCAACAGGCGGGCCGGTGTCAACCGTCGTGACAGCGCCAGCGGAATGAAGAACGGCCAGTCGGCGGCATGGACTACGTCGAAACGCTCGGCGCTGATTCTGGTGCGCGAGAGCAGGATCTTGGCGGGAAGGTCACGCATCGAGTGCAGGCCGCCACTAAAGCGGTTGATCGCGAACGGCAGGGCCCGATCCGCGGTCGTGGAATCCCGTGCATAATCCGGGGCCACTACGGTCACGCGTGCGCCGAGTTCGGTCGCGGCGGTGGCGATTTCGCGCGCATAGGTGCCAATGCCGCCCTTGGCGGGCGCGAATTCACTGGTGAGCAGCAGGATGTTCACGACGTCGCCTCAATAAGCCGATGGGGCAACGATCAGCCCGCGGGCATTCTGGATCTCCTGATGATAACGGAACACCCGCGCCAACTGTGTTCCAGGCGTGAAGTCGCTGATGGCGCCGGCGATCTGCACCGGGTCCATCTCGCCGGCATCGATCGCATCGCGAACCTCGACGAAGCGGTGAGCCAGCGCATCCGCCATGTCGTCGGCGGAGCCGCCCCGCCGCACCAGATAGCCGCTGTGGCCGTGGTGAATCACCGGCTCCAGCTGCGGCAGGTGCATGGCGACCACCGGCCGGCCGACCGCCAGGGTTTCGAGGACGAAGCGCGGCATGCCTTCGAATTCGGAAGTCAGGATGCCGGCGTGCGCGTCGGCGAGGGTCGCCGCCATGCCGGCCGCGTCCTTGAAGCCGTGACGGACGGTGATGTCCTCGATGGCCGCGAACTCGGCGAAGCGATGCGGATCGCTGGTGCCGATGTAGTGGAACCTGACGCCGCCTTGCCAACGCTGGCGCAGCCGGGCAATCGTACGGAACATCAGCGGCGGGTCCTTGAATTCGTCGAGGCGTCCCGCGAACACGATGCGAAACGGCGAGGTGTCCTGCGGGAACGGCTGCGGCTGAAAGATGCCGGTGTTCACCCAGGTCCACAACGTATCGATCTTGTCCTTGCGGCGCGGATAGGTCTTTTGCAGCCGCTCGGTGATAAACGGATTGACGCACAGGAATTTTTCACTGGTCGCGACTGCGAAGCGTTCACCGGCGTTATGGACGAATGAATACTTCCGCAGCAGCGAGTCCATCTGCAATTTCGGCGCGCCTTCGCCGTGCAGCATCTGGACGAACGGCAAGCGCAACAGCACCGGCAGCCACGAAAACTCCACCCGGCGCAAGTCGATCGAGCATCGCCTGGCGCGGATCAGTCGGGCGATCAGGCTGAAATGGCGGAGCAGCGCCACGAAGAACTGGCCGGTCAATGACTTGCGGATGCTGCGCGCGGCCTCACGGGCTTGCTGGTCGGAATACCGCAGGACCGGAAGAAAATCGAAACTGCGGCCGCGGAAGGTCAACCTGTGGACTTCGCCGAGCTTGAGATCGCCCGTCGAGTCGACGCCGATAAACAGCAGGTCGGTATCTGCGGGATGAAAGGTGATGAAATCCCGAATGTAGGTTTCGAGCCCACCGACCTTCTCGCCGCGCGGATCGAACGGATGGATCAGGCAGATCTGATATCTTTGCTGGACGTGACTGGCGTTTCGCGCGCGTAGCGCCAGGGTCAGGGTAGAAGTCATGCCGCTTTCCTCATCCGTGCGTTGACGATTTGTGGAATGGTGCGCGCGACCAGTCCGGGAACGACTGCCATGCAGCGCGCATAACGCGGCCCGAGGCGGCGCGGGTTGCGCAGCATCCGCCACGCCCATTCGAGTCCGACCTTCTGCGTCAGCGCCGGCGCGCGGGTCTGGGTGCCGGCGATGAAATCGAGCGCGGCGCCGATGCACAGCAGCCCGGTTCCATCCAGTTCATCGAGACAGCGCGCGGCGAACACCTCCTGGCGCGGAGCGCCGAGCGCGACGAAGCAGAGCCGCGCGCCGGATTCGCGAATCCTGTCGACGGCGAGGTCGGCTTCCTCTGAATACGGATCGAAGTTTGCACCGGGAGCAAAGGTGCCGGCGACCTGCAGGCCTTGAAACCGCTCGGACAGGCGTCGGGCTGTCATGGCGAGCGTATGGTCGTTGGAACCGAGCAGGAAGATCGGGAGACCTTTTTTCCGCGCCTCCTGACAGAGCGGAACGACGAGGTCCGCACCGGTGGTGCGCTTGATCGGAGTGCCCAATAGCCGGCTGAGCATCACGATCGGAAAACCATCCGCCGTGACGAACCGTGCGCGCCGATAGGCTGCCCGAAAATCCGCGCGCTGTTGTAATTGCACCACATGATCGAGATTGAGCGTGCAGACGCTGAAATTATCGCCGTGTTGCGCTGCCGATACGATCGAGCTGACGGCTTCTGGCAACGAGAGGATGTTGATGTCTATGCCATCCACATTGAGGTTGGGATGCGGCTGTGTTTGTGCGTCCAGCATGTCGATCTCCTGATGACAATGTGAGCGTTGTATGCATGCACAAAAACAAACCACGTGCCCGTTGCAGCAGCGACGGGAACTCAATGAAAGAATGCGTCGTCGTCGATAAGCGTGATGAGAACCAACTATTGCGACGCAACGATGGCGATGTTGCTGCGCAACTATGATGAGAGCGAGTCAATGCACTCACAGGCTGGATGTCTGCCATGCGCGCGTGATGACCGCGCGCGTGCGTCATGGTCGAAGGTGTTGTGTCGCGGGGCGGAGCATCTTGAAGAGTGAAGGCGCGTAAAGCACGGCCAGCATGGCGAGATAGACCGCTGCTCCCGTTGCGATATGCAGAGCCAGCGTGATGAATGTGGCAGCTTCCGGCATCCTGCTCAGCAAGCCTGCCATTGCCATGGTCGCCAACGCGATGCGCGCGAGATGAGCCAGCGGCAGGGTCAGGCCGAATTTGGAGAAGCCGATGGAGAAACTGACGATCGCCGCGGCGAGCGCCGCCAGTGCTGTCGCACCTGCGGCGCCGACCAGGCCCCAGTAACGGATGCATACGGCGCTGAGCACGACGGTGAATGTCGCGTCGATGAAGCTGACGACAATCATCAAGCGGGTACGATTGTGCAGCAGGAACGCCTGGTCGCCGAAATGGGCGCGAAGGTTGCGAATCGAGCCCGCCAGGGTCGCGAGTGGGAGAATGGCGAGCGTCACCTGCTGAAACGGCGCCGCGATCAGCAGATGCACGATTTCCATGCGCAGGATGAAAATGCCGGCAATGCTCGGCGCCAATAGCGCGATCAGCAGTGCGCTGTTGTCGGCGAGCTGCCGCATCGCGACCTTGGAACCGCCTTGCTCCATGCTCTTTACCGCGAGGGGAAAGGCGGCGACGGTGACCAGCATGGCGACCACCGCCGCGGCGCGCTGGCCGAGGCCGTAGCCGACGGCAAACAAGCCCGCAGCGGCAACGCCCAGCATATCATTGACGACGAAGCGCGATGCGTTGAGGCCGATCCAGCCGAGCCCGCCGCCGATGATCAGCGGAATGCCATAATGCAGCGACTGCCTGATGATGTCGCGGTCAACCGGCCAAAAGCGGCGACCATGGCCGATGCTTGGCAGCACCATGACGGCGGCGACAAGCTGCGCGATGGCATACCCCGCCAGCGGCAAGTCGGCGGACTGGCCGAACAACTTGATTAAAACCAGTCCGACGACGAATCCTGCCGCCGGACCGACAATCTGCTGGGTCGAATAGATCCAGATCTGGTGGCGCACGCGGGCTCGTTCGCCAATATAGAGATTGAGCGAACGGGTGATCACATAAGCGACGGTTGCGGCGAACAGGCCGAGCTTGGCGTCGGGCGCGATCACCAGTTGAAGTACGCCGATCACCGCAAGGCTCTGACAAATGACCGAGACCGCCAGGACGGTATTTTCGGTGCGATAGAAGCGCTGCGCATCCTCCCCGTCCTGATAGCGGCCGAAGAATCGCAGGGCGTATTGCGACCACCAGGCGAGAAAACCGATTTGCAACAATTCGTGCGTCGCTGTCACCAGCGTGATGACACCCAGCGTGTGTTCGTCGACCACATGGGTCCAGACGATCATGGCGATGAGCTGGAACAGTGGCCCGACGATCTGGGCGGGCAGATACAACAGGGTATGCCGCAACAACATGCCCTCAGGCCCCCAGCCAGCGAACGACGCGCGGTGGTGCGAGCCGCCGGATCAGCATCAGGGCAACGATGCTGCCGAGCGCTGCCAGGGCAAAGGTCACCGCAGTGTCCGTTACGACCCCCAACTGACGCAGCGCCCCGTGGTCGCGCAGGACCATCACAAGGAAGATGTGCCAGAGGTAGATGAAATAGCTGCCCGACCCTAATGCCGCGAGCCACGGACTGCGAAGGTCCAGGGCGTGCAGCAGGAGGCACAGGGTTCCCGCATAGGCAAGGAAGGCCACCGAGTCATAATCGGCGGCATCGCCGATGCCGAACCGCCGCACACTGGCGTAGACGGCGTAAGTCAGCAGGGCCCCGGCCGCGATCGGCCAGCGCATGTCGCGCAACACAGAGCCGGTTCCGAATCTCGCGACCAGGACGCCAAGCGCGACAAAGCAGAACCAGAACGGAATGTTGCGCATCCGGACTTCCTCGACCAGCGACTGTGAAAATCCGAGATGCAGGAGCAGCGGATCGAGGTAGCTCCCGACCAGCAGGCCGAACATGATCGAAAAAAGCAGCGCCGTCGTGAGACGCCGGCCGGATTGCGGCGCGTTGATGCCGCGGAGCCGAAAAACCAGCCACAGGGCCAGGCTGCAGCCGACATAGATGAAGACATAATAATAGACAAACACATAGCCGAGCCCGAAGCGGGCCAGTGTCGTGGTAACGCGATGGTCCATCGCGGGATTATGCAGCGCCATATAGACGTAAGCGGCGACGAAGGCGATCGCGTAGGGAATAAGGGCGGTTGTCAGTCGCTTCGCCAGCGGAACGCGTCCCGAGCGCGCGCTGAGGTATCCCGACGCAAACAGGAAGATCGGCACGCATGGCCGCAGCACCGCATCGATCCAGATCTCCCGCGGACCGAGCGGTTGCGCCAGCGCGTGGATGCCGATGACCATGAGAATGGCGATACCACGCATGGTGTCGATGGCCAGATCTCGCCCGGCCATGTTGGCGGGTGTGTTCCAATCCGCAATCCGCGGGGCCGACTCCGCTGCCGTGGCCGCCTGATGCGAGCTCCGGCTGTGGTGATCGGCGAGACGTTGCGGCGATGCCGTCATCGGCTCACGGCATGGCTGGCCGACAGCTTGCGGCCGGCGAGTTCGGCGATCAGGCTGATGACGGCATCGCGATCCGCGGTCGCCAATCTGTTCCAGCGCGATAGATTCCGTGCGGCCAGTGCCGCGTAGCGCGTGCGCCAGTCGGGATCGGACAACGCTGCCGCGATCCTCGCCGCCGCATCCGCCGGATCGGCGGGGTCGATGAAAATGCCGGAATGCGCCAGCACCTCGTGGAAGACGCCGGCATCCGGCGCAACCACTGGCAGCCCGCCATATTGCGCCTCGAGCAGAGGCAGCCCCAATCCCTCGTCGTGCGAGCTGCAGATGAAGATATCCGCGGCGTCGAGCAATTGCGTGACGCGTTCACCCGGCTGGTAACCATGCAGCGTCACGCCGGGACGGCTCTCGAGGGTTCGCCAGTCGTCGCCCCAGCCTTGCCGCCCGACAATATCCAGCGTCGCTCCCGGGAAACCCCGGCTTCGCAGCGCGGCCAGAATATGCGCCGCCGCGACGAAATTTTTCCGAGGCTCCACGGTTCCGAGAGCGACGAGGCGCAACGGTGCGGGCTGCGCCGGCCGTTCTGCGCGCTCGTTCGCGTGCACATTGAATACATTACGGACCGGTGGCCGGTACAGGGTGATGTCGGCGTCGGGCCGGCAATGAGCGGCAAGCTTTCGTTTGGTATCGCTCGAATTCGCCAGAAAGCGGGGATAGGAGCGCAAAGCGAGCTTGAACGGCGCGGCCATATAGAGGCGAGCCCGTCGATTCAGATCCGTCGGGCGCGACAGCAGAAAGTCATCATGGATGTACGGCAGAACGCGCGATGCAAATGGCCGCAGCAGCGGGCTCGGCGGAAATCCGGGACACAGCAGGATCGACGAGGTGGCGGCAAGGCGCAACGGCAGGCCAACGGTCTGCGTCGTCACCATTTGCCGGGTACCGCGCGCCGTCACCGGCACGACGTCCAAAGGAGCCAGCGCCGCCAGCGAAAACAGCTCAAGCGTGATGCGTTCGAGCCCGGTGACGTGACGTCCGAGATGGGTATGATCGACATAGATCGTCATGCGATCTCCTGACTCGAAGGCTGCACATTCATCGGTCGGTTACTGCAGAGAACCGGAACCCGCCAGTGGCGTAATGGATCCTGCCGACGTGGCAGGGCTCCACGCAGCGGCTGCAGCAACAACGTTTCCGCAACGCAAAATGATACTCATCGCAAAGAGACGAGACTATGACCGCGGATGGTTCGCTGTGTCGAAGCGCCGGCAGGGCGGGTGCCATACTTCTGTCGCAGAGTGGCGTTGGGCGGGATGATCTGATTGCGTTCATTTCCTCTCAGAACGATCCGGTCTGGGAAGAGCGCGATATCAGGTTCCAATTGCCCATCAGATGAGCAGCACGGTTGATGGCATCAGCCGTCGTAACCGGTCACTGCTGGACTGCCGACGTGACTGGCTCGCGCCGGCGCCGTCACGGGATGTCGGAACGTCGCCATGCCCCGATGACTCGTCCCGTCACGGGATCGTCGTCTTCGCGCAGCATCTCGAACGGCGGCGGAAGATTGAACGGTGCCGCGCACAGATTGATGTGGCGGACCTGGCCGAACCTGATGTCGCTGTTTTGCTGGGCGTTGGGATAGGTCGTGGCCAACAGCGTGCCGATCGAGGAACGGCGGAACTGGTCGAGCGCGGTCCAGATCGCGGTATCCGGAAAATGGATCATCAGATCGCGCGCCAGCCAGGCGTCAACGTCCGGGAGCGCATCGGAGAGCACGTCCAACTCGAGAAATTCCACCGTGGAATATTTGCGACGGTTTTCGGCGATGAGGTCGGGCACGATGTCGGCGCCGACGTACCTGAAACCCGCCGGCCACTGCACGTGTCGCATCCAGTTGAAGTCGCCGCAAGGCGCGTCGAGCAGCGAACCCAGCCCATGGCGCTGCGCAAAATCCGGAAGCTCGCGCCTGATCGATGCGGTTCGCTTCAACTCCGCGCCCCAGCCGCTCCGGCTCTCGGCATTGTTCCACCAGTTCTTGCGGAAGATATTGGTGAAAACCTCCTTGGGATCGCCGGCGCCGAGGCTGTCCAGCGTCATCGTCTCGTTGATCATGGAACGCAATCTGCGCGGCGCGTTGTTGCGGATCGACGCGTAAAGCCGCGGCGTGCGCCGTTTGAACATCAGTGCGGTCTCAGTGACGACCCTTGAAAGCGGCATGCCCACACCTCCCATCCAGTCAAGATCGCTTTCTTGGCAGTCGATGCCGGCGAATTTGCAGCACTTGCCGTATGGGCGCGCGCAGCCGCATCAAGTTTTCGCGAGACACATTGACAACATTTTTCCACGGAAAGTTTGCGGCGTGCGAAACGGTGCCGCCTGATGCCTGAGTTCCATGCGGCAATCGACAGCGGCCGACCTCAACGCGGGAGACGATGATGGATACCTCGATTTCGCGGCGCCATCTGTTGCAACTGACCGCGGCCGGCCTTGTCGCGTCCGGCGGGGCGGCGAGGGCGGCCACCTCGGCCACCAGCCTTGGTGCGATCGCGGCCGGCAACGGCTTGTTGTTCGGCGCGGCGGCGGCGGAGGTGATCGACAAGGACGCGGCATATCGCGATCTCTATGTCGCGCAGGCGAAAATCATCACCACCGACGTTGCAATGAAGATTGGCCGGATCGCCCCGCAGCCCGGCCCCAAGCATTTCGAGAGCGCCGACCGGCTGCTCGCGTTCTGCAATGCGCACAAGATCGGAATGCGCGGCCACTGCCTGATCTGGAACGAATGGAATCCGGCCTGGGTCAAGAACATGTCGGCCGCGGAGCGACGGAGCTATTTCGATTCCTATATCGATGAAGTGGTCAGCCGCTATGCGGGCCGGCTGCAGTCGTGGGACGTGGTCAACGAGCCGTTCTGGCCCGGCCATCGCGCACCCGGCGGTTATCGTCTGGGTCCCTGGTATGACGCTTTCGGGACCGACTACGTTCGCCGCGCCTTCGAACGCGTCGCCCAGGTCGACCGCACCACCAAGCTGGTGCTCAACGAGGCGCAGACCGAGCGCGACGACGAACTGGGCCTTGCGGTTCGCCGCGGCCTGCTGCAACTGGTCACCGAGCTCAAGCATGCGGGCGTGAAGCTCGACGTGGTCGGCCTGCAAGGACACCTGCAGCCGCGATATCCCCACGATCCCGGCCGGTTCAGCGAATTTCTCCATGCGCTCGCTGCCTTGGACGTGGATATCTACATCACCGAATTTGATGTTCGCGACGACACCTTCCCGGACGACGTCGCGGCGCGCGACGAGGCCGTCGCCAAGACCGCCAGGCAGTTCCTCAACACCACGCTGAGCCACCCCGCCGTCAAGGCGCTGATCACCTGGGAACTGGCCGACAAGTATACGTTCTACAAGGCGATCGAACAGCAGAAGAATCCGGGCTCGTCACGCGTTCCGCGACCGCTGCCCTACGACGAGCAGATGCAGCGCAAGCCGCTGTGGTACGCCGTCGCGGAGAGCCTTGAAGGGGCGCGGCGGCCCGGCACCCACACCAGCGGCCAGGCGCGCTAGAGCGTTTTCGAGCGAAGTGGATACCGGTTCGCGTGAAGAAAACGCGTCAAAAAAAAGAATCTAGAGCCCGGTTCTGATTCAATCAGAACCGGAAAGGCTCTAGACTAGAGGTCAGATCGATATTGAGCGCGCCCCGACCGGCGGATCCATCGCGGCGCGATTCGTGCGCGGATCCTGCGCCGCGCGGATGACGCGCGGTTGCTCGCGCGGCAGCAGCAGCGTGATCAGCATGACGAATTGCGCGAGCTGAATATTCTTCGAGGAGAAGCTGACGGAGCTGGCCGCGATCATGATGATCAGCAGCACCATGGCCCATGCGGCGCGGGTGGAGCGCCTGAGCATCTCGATGAAGAAGCAGACCAGGCCGATGGTCATGAGCGCGGTGTGGACCGCGCCGAACTGCACGATGCAGGAGACCCAGAAATTCTCGATGCCGTAATTGAGGCCGAGCTGGGTCTGCAGCGCGCTGACCCGCATCGGATCCGGCCCCAACACCAGCTCGTGCCAGTCGAAGTGCGATAGCAGATTGAAGGTGGCGATGCGCGCCAGCGCGCTGCCCTTGTCGGAGGAGAATCGCAACAGCATCTTGTCGAAAAATCCGAGGTCGAACGCGGTGAAGATGCCGGCAACCCCGATGAAGAGCAGGCAGAGGATGGCGATCGCCTCGATCAGCGGAATGCGCTTGCCGCGTATCAGCCGGAAAACCTCGGCCAGAGCAAGCACCCCGATCACCGCCAACACCGTCACCAGCGCGGTTCGGCCGCCGAACGCCATCAGCGAGGCGAGGCAGAATGCGATCAACGGCAGCCGCACGGCGAGCGGCGGACAGAGCGCGGGACGGAGAATCAACGCGAGCACGTAGCCGCCGACGACGCCGGAGGCGCCGAGCGGATGGCCGAGCAGGGCGGAAGACCGCCACTCGCCGAATACCACGATGCTGCCGAGCGTCAGCGGGATCAGTCGATGACCGGAAAAATATTCATAGTAGCCGAGTACGACGTTGAGCAGGATCGTCAGATGGATCGCCCAGATCAGCGGCTTTCTTTGCGTCGCGGAGAGCCGCCAGATCACCAGCGCGAGGACCACGGGCAACAGGAAAGTGTCGATGATGACCGTGAACGGCCGGTCCAGAACGAACATCTGGATCAACAGGGCAAGCCAGCCGAACAGATAGACCAGCAGCAGCTTGGCCTCGGAGAACGCCCGGTTGATCTCGCCGACCGGATGGCCGTGGCGCATCAGCAGCAGGAAGGCGGCGAGAAACGTCGCGTAGGTCGTCGGATGCAGTTTCTCGTAGAAATTGCCGCCCGATGTCAGGTAATGGATTTTTAGCTGCGTCAGCAGCGCAGCGGGAATTGTGAACGTCGCCGTCACCGCCAGAAGCATGAGCCCGACGATGACCCAGTCGACCAGCCCGACGGCGCGGAACGCCCCGCTTTGAATGCCAGGCGGTGGCCGCCGAGGTTGCGCCAGCGCGGGATGGTCCCGGCGAGACAGCGGCATTCGGACGACCGGCGCGGGGGCGCCGATCGCGCGCCGTGGCTTCATCGCGCCGGCTCCGAGCTGAGCTTGGCGACGCCATAGGGCTTGAGATAGGCCGAGCTGCGATAGTAATCGTAGAAGCGCAACCGGCTGAGATCGACCTGGGTCAACACGGTGCCGAGAATCCGATCGTAGACCGGCGCCAGGAGATTGAGGGTGTGAGACACCACTTCCCGCGGGGTCTGGTCCCAGGCGATCGCCAGCACGATGCGATCGGCGAGCTCGGCCAGCGCCCGGCCGTCGACCAGCGGAACCAGTGGTGGCGAGTCGATGATGATCAACTCGTAGCGCTGGCGCAAATGGTCGAGAATGTCGGTGATCCGCTCCGAGAACATCAGTTCGGTGATGGCATCGACATCGTTGACGGCGGCGGAGGGAAGGATCGTCAGCCCGGTCGAGGGGTCGACGAGCAGCGCCCGTTCCAGCGTTACCTCGCCGGTTGCGACTTGCAGCAGGCCGGCGTCGGCATGCGGGCACAGTGCGCGAGTCATCCCGGGATTGCGCAGGTCGCCGTCGATCAGCAGCGTCTTGATTCCCAGGGTTGCGAGCGACACCGCCAGATTGGCCGCCAGCGTCGTCTTGCCTTCACCCTCGAGGGCCGACGTCACCAGCACGACCTTGATCGGCTGGACGCGCAGGGTGCGTTGGATGGCCAGGCGCGTGGCGCGAATGGCCTCGGCAAAGAACGTGCCGGGTTCCTCGATGGCGTAGCGGGCCAGCGGCGGCTGCAGCGCTGGCGGCAGCAGCCGTACGGTCCGCGGATTGAAGTTGCCGAGTTCCTTGCGGCCGCGTTTAGCCCGGGCAGCCAGCTCGCGCGTGCCGATCAGCGGCAGGGCGGCAAGCGCCGGCACGCCGGTAATCTCCTCGGCCTGCTCGAGCGTCTTGATCCGGCCATCGAGATAGTCGGCGAGGAAGGCCAGAACGCCGCCGCCGCCGAGGCCGAGCACCAGTGCCAGCCCGAGGATCAGCATGGATTTCGGCGATGACGGAATGATCGGAATGCTGGCCTTGGTGACGACCCGCGAATCCGGCATCTCCAGGCTTTCTTGCGCGGTGGTGTCCTTGGAGCGCGCCAGATAGGATTCGTAGAGCGTGCGGTTGGCTTCGGCCTCGCGCTGCAGCTCGTGCAGGCGCACCTGCGCGGGGCCCGAGGAACTCGACACGCCCTTGAGCTGATCAAAGCTCTGTTGCAGCGATGCCTCACGGGCGCGCGCGACGTCGTAGTCGTGCCGTGTGCTTTGCGTGATGCGGGCGATTTCCTCGTTGATCAGGCGCTGGGTGTCCTGCCGCTGGGCGCGGACATTGGCCACCAGGGGGTGGCGGGGTCCGTATTTGCTGGAAAGGTCGGCCTCGTTCTTGGCGATGTCGGCGTATTGGGTGCGCAGCTTGGAGACGATGTCCGACGAGATCACGGCGGATATGCTGCCGGGATCGCCGCCGGATTTAGCCACCTGCTGGACCTGGTCGAACTTGGCGCGCGCTTCGGCGGTCTGCACGTGGGCCGCCATCAACTGGTTGTTGAGGTCGGTCATCTGCTGGTCGTTCACCGTCACGCCCTGCGACACCGCAAGGTTGTTGGCGGAACGATAATCCTCCACGGCCTGTTCGGAAGCGACGACGCGCGCCTTCAGGTCGTTGATCTGGCCGTTGAGCCAGGTGACGGCGATGCGCGTGGCTTCGTTCTTGGCGCGAACCTGTTCCTCGAAATAGCCGTCGGCAAGGGCGTTGGCGATCGTCGCGGCCTTTTGCGGCGACTCCGAACTGACGTTGATGTCGACCAGGAAGGTGGTGCCCTGCCGGGTCACCTTGAGTCGTTTCTGCAGGATCTCGACGGATCGCGCCCGTGCGGCGTCTTCCGGGCTGGCGCCGGCCGCAGGGCTGCGGCTGCGAAACAGCGCCTTGATCGGGTCGAGCAGGCCGGGTGTCGGAATGAATTCCGGATCGGCCGTCAATTTCAGCTTGTCGATGACGCGCTGCAGGATCGCGACCGACTGGATCAGCAGGGTCTGGCTTTCGATGGTCGCGTCATCGGTTCCGAAACTCGACAACACGGCCTGGTTGGTCTCGACGATGCTGGCGCGGCGCGGGTCGACGAACACGGTAGCGGTCGCGGTGTAGAGAGTGGTGGCGAGAAGGATGTAGACCAGCGCTGCCCCGAGCAGCGCGAGCGGGACCGAAGCGACCGTCTTCCAGCGCCGGCGCAGAATGCGGCCCATTTCGCGCAAGTCGACGCTTTGATGCGCTTTACCCTCGACGGCGGTCGGGATCGGCTCGTCCGGCGGCAGATAGGGTTGTTCAGAACTGCGCTGTAACATTGATTCCTACCAGGTGTTTGTCGAAGCTGAAGGCGGGAATATCGCTGTCACGGGCGGTATACTGATGATAGACGGAAATGGCACCGAAACGGTTGAGCAGATATTTGATGCGGGCGTCGGACGTGGTGACGCGATCCTTGCGCGTCTGACCGAAGAAGCGGTCGGTTTCGTATCCGCCGGCGAGCGAAATGATGACATTGCGGCGCAACTCGTAGTCAATGCCCAGCTGCAGCGCGTTCGCGAGCACGCCGGTGGAGCTGGTTTGCGACGTTTCGGTGACGAGCTGTTCGGCCTTGAAGTGAACATCGAGCAGCCGGGTTGGACGCCACAGCAGCATGGCGCGGTAAGACGGCCCCGCGATCGTGCCGATGGTGGGATCGACGAAACGTTGCTCGACGTAGCCGGTGCCGAACTCGCCGCTGATCAGGTTGGTCAACCCGACGGTAAATCCGGACAGCGCGCGATATCCGTGGGAGTCGAGCGACTGCGTCGGCGACCCGCGCAGATCTCGCTGATTGCCTTCGACCCCGGCGAACCAGCCGAAGGCCGGCGAGATCGCGTAGTCCACCCGGCCGTGGGCGGCGTAGATCTGACCGTCGCGGCTATCCTGATTGATCACGGTGCCGTCCTGCGCGCGGGTCGTCCCGAAATCGTAGGAATCGACCCGGACCCCGGCCGAGGTCGTCAGGCGGTTGAATTCCTTGCGAACGCTCAGGTCGCCCGAGAGCAGATTGTAGGGCGTCGGTTGCACGGCGTTGTTCGGTGCGCTGAGCGTGCCGACGCCTTCGTTCAAGTGGGCAACCTGGAAATTGGTCAGGACGGCGAGATCATGCGCGATATCGAACCAGGCGTTACCCTTCAGGCTGGCATTGGTCTGATTGAGCCCCGGGTTCTGGTTATAGAAGATCGACTGCGAACTCAGTTTGATGTCGATGCCGTGTCGTTCCCATAGCGTTCGCGCGCGCAAGGACGGCTCGACCAGGGCGGCGACATCCGAGCGCTTCATGGTGTTGGAGGAGAACACGTTGCTGTCGACGAAACCGCCGGAAATCAGCGCCGGATTGAACATCCACGAGCCGGCGCGAATTCCGACGGGCTCATATCCGGGTTGCTGTCGCTTTTTCACCGGCACATCCTCTGGCGCGATCTCTTCACGCGTGTCGCGATCCGTCAGATCCGGCAGCGCTGATGGTTCGAATATCCGTTGCGCGTTCCATGGCGGAGTGACCTCTTCGGTGGTGGTCGGAATAGCCTGCGCCTCCGCCGGCGACGCCAGGCTGAGCGCAATCGCGGTTGCCGGCCACGGCGCTAGTCTCCGACACTTCATCACGCGTCCCCGGTCGGGAAACGATCAGCTCCGTGCCGATCGCGGCCGGCGAACCGCCGATCATGACCAGGAAGTTGATCGTATCCCCTTGCAGGACGGCCGATACTGAGCGGCTCACCATGCAACGTCTCTTCGCAGATCGGCATAACCTTGTTCCCGATTGCAACGCGAGTTGCGGGAAAAAGTTTTCTGCATCGCAAAATAATATTCATCGCAAAGAGACCATACTGTGGCAGCACGCGTGATGCGGCTGCGCGTTCGGTGAGCGCGAAGATTATTGTCGAGGCAGGTACCGAGCCGGCAGATCAGAAGTAGCGTTCGGCAATCCGGATGTTGTCGCCGGGAAAAACCAGCACCGGTGCGTCGAGCGGGTAAACCTCCTCGACGGTACCACCGGAGCGGCGCAAGTAGACTTTGCCTTCGTTGGCGCGATAGGTGAATCCCCCGGCGCTGGCGACAGCATCCAACACGGTCAGGCCCAGTCGATACGGGTACTCACCGCTCTTCTTGACCTCGCCGAGGATGTAATAAGGACGATACAGGGCGATTTCGACGTTGACGCGCGGGTCGCGCACGATTCCCTTGGCAAGCGCCGCCGTGATTGCGCGCTCGAGCTGTCGCGTCGTGAGGCCTCCCGCCTTCACATGCCCGGCGAGTGGAACCGACACGTAACCACCGCTGTCGACTTCATATTCGCCCGCGATGTCGGGCTCGCCATAAACCTTGATGCGAACCCGATCGTTCGGCCCGAGGACATAGGCGCCCGACACGGCTGCGGACGGGGACTGCGCTTGCGCAGGTGAGTTTGTCGGCAGGCTGATCAACATGCCGGCAATGGCCAAAAAAAACAGCAGTGGCTGACGAGCCAAACTGGTCAATCGTTGCAGCATGACTATTGCCCCACGTCGAAAGTGGCCATCTGCACCGGCCGGAAAATGATCGTGGATAATAGGAGAGCAAAAAAGGCGAAAAAATGTGAGTGCGATTCTCGATCTTGGAAGGCGAACGTAAGTCTCTCCTACAAGACGAGAATCGTTGTTCCCTCGATTGCGATGCAGGTCAGGGTTCCACTGCGCCAGGCGCCGGTGTCGATGTTGATCCGGTTGGGGCGAATGTCCGGATGAGGCACCGGAGTATGACCATGCACGATGACTGTTCCATGATCCTGCGAGGAGCCAAGAAATTCATCGCGTATCCAGTGCAGGTCCTCGACGGTCTGGTGTTCGATTGGGACGCCGGGGCGAATGCCGGCGTGCACGAAAAGAAAGTCTCCGCAGCAAAAGGTGTCGCGCAGACATTGCAGGAACAGCGTGTGGGTGCGGGGAAACGTGGCGACGAAGCGCTCGTGCGCTTCGGCTGCCGTGGACTTTCCGGGGCGTGGAAAAATTCCGTAAGAGGCGAGAGTCTGCAATCCACCGAGCTGCCGCCACCACTGGAAGTATCGAGGATCGTGGAGGAACGCCTCCATCACCGCCTCGTGGTTGCCACGTAGGCAAACTGCGCGATTGCGGACCAATCGAACCGTCAACAGATCGATGACGCTCTTCGAATCCGGTCCACGATCGACATAGTCGCCGAGATAGACTTCAATGGCGTGATATGCGGGTCTGCGGGCGAGGTCCTCGTCGATTCGGGCGATGGTTTCCTGCAGCAGGTCGGCCCGGCCGTGCACGTCGCCGACCGCATAGATGCGCACGCCCGGCGGCAATGTGGCCGCAAGCGAAGGGCCAAGGGGGGCAGAACGCGATTGCATGGTCCGCCCGGTTCGATCATGGAACCGTCGCGCGGTCAAATCAGGGCCGAGCGCCGGCTTTGCGGCATCGCGGTCGGCGGGCACATTTTCTAGAAGAAAATCAGGCGTATCGCGATCAGGAGGACAATCCAGGCAATTGCGTTCGCCAAAAGCAGCCGGTTCCTGAGCCTGCGACCATTCGGATCGCAGGGAGGCAGGGGCGTGTCCTCCACCTGTTCAGCGATCATCGAAGACTCCGCTGAATTGATTTGCGACTGAACCGTCTCCGCGGCGGTCGCTGGTTCGCTGCTCTGCAATTCAGCAGTCATAAAGTCTCGAAACGCATTGATGCGAGTATCGTCCGTAAGGAAAAGCCAGACGCCGCTTGGCGTTCAATGGAGGCGGTCGTTCGAAAAAGCGAGCAAGGCAATTGTCGTTGCGATGATGCACCGGTTCTGACGCGGAATCGATGTTAAATTTTTCCCGCCCCAGCGCTCGCGTTTATGCATGGCAGCGTAGTGATGAGCGCAGCGCAAGAATCCGGCAGCATGATCTAAGCGCCTCCCCATGCAGACAATTCTTCGCGCCGCACAAAATCAGTCATGACGCGCTGCAAACGCGCTCCCGAGAATTCCGTTTTGCCGCCCCATTTCGTTCACGAAATTCCGAGAGCTTCCGCGACGTTACTTGGTGCACGTTGATTTGCCGGATCGAAGTGTTGCGAATGCGAACACATCGAGTCGTAACAGATCGATCAGCCTTCGCGGCAAGTGCATCCGGCTTCATTCGTGGCATTCCCGGTGTTCCGACAGAGAGCGACAGCAATGGCCTCCACAGTCACGGCACGTTTCGATCAAGACAACGTTACGCCGCTCTGGAAGGAGCGGCGGTTCATTTCGGTGCGGCCGGTCGAACATGTCAGCGGCAACGGCTACCGACACAGGCGTCAGTCGCATCGGCTGCCGCGCACCGAACCGGCCGCGTCGCTGGCCAAGCGGCTGTTCGACATCGCGGCATCGGGGGCGGCGCTGCTGTTCCTGGCGCCGCTTCTGATTGCGATTGCGATCGCGATCAAGGTCACCTCGCCGGGACCGGTGCTGTTTCATCAATATCGCTACGGATATCGCAATCGGTTCTTCAAGATCTACAAGTTCCGTTCGATGCGCACCGATGTCTGCGATAAGGCCGGCGTCAAGCAGACGGTGGAGGGCGATGCGCGGGTCACGCCGGTCGGCCGGTTGTTGCGCAAAACCAGCCTTGACGAGATTCCGCAGCTGATCAACGTCATCAGGGGCGATATGTCCCTGGTCGGGCCGCGTCCGCACGTTCCCGGCATGCTCGCGGCTGATCTGCCCTATGAGGATCTCGTGCCGTATTACTTCCAGCGCCACAGCGCGCGTCCCGGCATCACCGGGCTCGCCCAGGTGAGCGGCTGCCGAGGTTCGACGGTGGAGTTCAACCGCGCCGTATCGCGGGTCGACTACGATCTCGAATACATCGAGAAATGGTCGCTGCTGATGGACATCACGATCATCATCCGCACCATCCGCAGGGAATTCCTGTCCGGCAACGCCGTTTGACGCCGCGGCTCGAGATACTCCTGCACCACCAATCATTCATGGGGGCGAGCCAATGACATACGAGCCGACGGCACAAGCGCGACCGCATGGCCGCATCATTCCTGTTCTGCTGTCGGGTGGAACGGGTTCGCGGCTGTGGCCGTTGTCTCGCGAAACCTGTCCCAAGCAGCTGCTTTCGCTGCTGGGGGAAAAGACCTTGCTGCAGCAGACCGCGCTGCGTGTCGCCGATCCATTGTTGTTCAGCAGTCCCATGGTGATCGCCAACGCCGAGCATCGATTCGCGATCGCCGAGCAGTTGCGCGCCGTCGGCATATCGGATCCGGCGATGGTGCTCGAGCCGTTCGGACGAAATACCGCGCCGGCGGTGGCGACCGCCGCGCTTCTGGCCGGCGAGCTCGACCCCGATGCCATCATCCTGGTCATGCCGGTTGACCATTGGGTCGGCGATCACGCCGCGTTCCGGTCGGCGGTATCGAGTGGCCTTGCCGCCGCTCGCGCCGGAAAATTCGTTATGTTCGGCTTGCGTCCGACCCATCCGGCCACCGGTTACGGCTACATCCACAAGGGTGAGGCGGTCGTGGCGCTTCCCGAGGTTCATGGCGTCGACGCATTCGTGGAGAAGCCGGATCTGGCGACGGCTGAGCAATTCCTGGGCGGAAACACGCATCTGTGGAACAGCGGAATATTCCTGCTGCCGATTCGCCCCTTGATCGACCAACTGGGCCGCCATGCGCCGGATGTGCTGGCGGCGTGCCGGCAAGCGCTGGCCGGCGCCACCCGTGACCTCGACTTCTTCCGTCTGGAGGCGACCGCCTTCAAGGCGTGTCCTTCGATCTCGATCGATTATGCCGTGATGGAGAAGACCGACCGTGCCGTCGTGGTTGCCGCCGACTTCGACTGGAGCGATATCGGCAGCTGGTCGGCGCTGTGGACCATGGCGGAGAAGGACCGTTCGGGCAACGTGGCGATCGGCGAGGTGGTCATGGAAGATGCCACGGGATGTTACGTCCGTGGCGAGGGACCGCTGGTGGCGGCGCTTGGTGTCGAGGATCTGATCATCACGGCGACGCCGGACGTCGTTCTGGTCGCAAGCCGCGATCGCGACCAGGATGTGGGCAAGCTGGTCGAGCGACTGAAAGCCAGCGGTCATCGTTCCGCGACCCAGACGCAGAGTGTGCACCGGCCATGGGGCTATTATCAGTCGATCCACGCCGGCGACCGCTTTCAGGTCAAGCGCATCACCGTCAATCCCGGCGCCAAGCTGTCGCTGCAGAAGCATTTCCATCGCGCCGAGCATTGGGTGGTGGTCAACGGCACCGCCATCGTCACCCGTGACGATGAGGAGATTTTGCTGCGCGAGAACGAATCGGTGTTCGTCCCGTTGGGTTGCATGCACCGGCTGGAAAATCCGGGAAAAGTCCCGCTCAATCTGATCGAGGTCCAGTCCGGCCCTTATCTCGGTGAAGACGATATCGTCCGGGTGCAGGATATCTATCAGCGGGTGTGACCCAGGATCCCGGCGGTCCGGTACCCGCGGCGGAAGCGCCTGCGTCGTGCAGGAAGCTCCTTGAGCCGGCCCAACGCGCAAAGACAGACGACAGGAAGGATGGCGGCCATGAATGCGACGCAACGTGCCAAGGAACTGGTGAAGGATGCATTTCCATCGGTTTGGCTGCATTGGCACCTGATGCATCGGCCGAAGTCGGCGGAACGCGAGCTGTTGTATCTCGACAGGGTGGTGCCCGCTGGTGCGGTGACCGTCGATGTCGGGGCGAATTGCGGTCTCTACACCCGGCAGCTGGCCCGGCTGTCAAAGCAGGTTCATGCGTTTGAACCATCGCACCGGATGGCCGATCTGCTGCGCCGGACCTCCGCTCCGAATGTCAGCATTCATGAGGTTGCGCTGTCGGATCACGATGGCGACGCCGAATTGTTCATTCCGCAAGGCGATAACGGGCTGGTTTACGGCCGGGCGTCGCTGGAGCCGCAGCCCGAGGTGCCGGACCAGCGTCTGGTGTCCTCGCATGTTCCAACGGCGCGGCTCGATGCCGTCGTCGAGCAGGACGTCGCCTTCGTGAAAATAGACGTGGAGGGGCACGAACTGAATGTGCTCAACGGCGCGGTCGAGTTGCTCGATCGCTGTCAACCGGTCTTTCTGGTCGAGGCCGAGGATCGCCATCGCGCCGAAGCGACCCGCTCGGTCTTCGAATTTTTCCGGAACAAGGCGTATCGCGGCTTCTTCCTGCAAGACGACGATGTGATCACCATCGATCGGTTCCGGGCCGAGCAGCTGCAGGATGCCGGTGCGCTGCTGCCGAACGGCGGCCGCAAGAACGGGCAATCCTACGTCAACAATTTCTTCTTCTTTCCGCCACACCTCGATGGAGAGTCGATCCTGAACGGCTGATCGGCATCCGCCGCTGAGTTGGCGCATCATCATCAAAGCCGCGCCAAGGCCGCGGGGACATCAATCAGACAGGGTTTTCAATGCGTATTGCCATGGTTGGCGCCGGCTATGTCGGGCTCGTGTCCGGGGCGTGCTTTTCGGATTTCGGACATCATGTCACCTGTGTCGACAACGATGAGGCGAAGATTGCGGCATTGAAGCGCGGTAAGATTCCGATTCACGAGCCGGGACTTGCCGAACTCGTGGCCGGCAATGTGAAGCAGGGGCGTCTGGCGTTCGTCAGCGACATGAAATCGGCGGTCGAGGACGCCGAGGTGGTCTTCATTGCGGTGGGCACGCCATCCCGGCGCGGCGATGGTCATGCCGATTTGACCTACGTTCACGCCGCGGCGCACGAGATCGCCGGTGCGCTGTCGCGGTTCGCGGTGGTCGTGACCAAGTCGACGGTTCCGGTCGGCACCGGTGACGAGGTGGAGCGAATCATCCGGGAGGCGAATCCAGGCGCGGAATTCGCGGTGGTTTCCAATCCCGAGTTCCTGCGGGAAGGTGCCGCGATCCGCGACTTCAAGCATCCGGATCGTATCGTGATCGGGACCGAGGACGCCCGGGCGAGGGAGATCATGGCGGAAGTCTACCGGCCGCTTCATCTCAACACGTCGCCGATCCTCTACACCGGGCGTCGAACCGCCGAGCTGACCAAATATGCCGCCAACTCGTTCCTTGCCACCAAGGTGGCATTCATCAATGAAATCGCCGATCTCGCCGAGAAGGTCGGGGCCAATGTCCAGGAAGTGGCCCGCGGGATCGGCCTCGATAACCGCATCGGCTTGAAGTTCCTGCACGCCGGACCGGGGTTCGGCGGCTCCTGTTTTCCAAAGGACACGCTGGCCCTGATCAAGACCGGACAGGACAACGAAGCGCCGCTGCGAATCGTCGAGACGGTGGTCGCGGTCAACGACCAGCGCAAGCGCGCCATGGCGCGCAAGGTGGCGAACGCGTTCGGCGGCAATCTGCGCGGCAAGTCGATCGCGATCCTGGGGGTGACGTTCAAGCCGGATACCGACGACATGCGCGATGCGCCGTCGATCCCGCTGGTCACCGCGCTGCAGGACATGGGCGCCGGGATCCGCATCTTCGACCCGGTCGGCATGGAGCAGGCAAGAAAAGTGTTCGAGAACGTCACCTTTTGCGATGGCGCCTACGAGTGTGCCAAAGGGGCACATGCGCTGGTCATCGTCACGGAGTGGGAGCAGTTTCGCGCGCTGGATCTGAAAAAGATGGCGACGATCATGAGCTGCCCGGTGATCGTCGATCTGCGAAATATCTATTCGCAGGACGAGGTAACCAGGAACGGATTTCTGTACTGCGGCATAGGCGGGCCGAAATCCCTGGCATACTGATCGGGTTGCGGCAACGTTGCCGCAGGAACGCCTTGATATTATCCTGAAGTCATCGAGATCTGTCGAATCCATCGCAATTGAATCAATCGCTAACTTTCATCCAGGTCAGGCGGACAGATGTTTCAGCTTTTCCAGAAGACGCGCGGCACCGACACGTTCAAGGCAAGGTCCGCCGGCCGCGATGCCGAAAGCGATCTGGCGCGGCTGCGATCGGTGTTCAATTCGATCGAGGCCGCCATCCGGTCGGCCGAAGCGGAGTTCAACGGGCTGACCCGGCGCGTCGATGACGTGCTGGCGCGTGCGTCGGTCACCGTCGGCAGCGGGACCGACGAATATTTGAGCCGCGAGGATCTCGACAGCCGGTTTCTGGACCGGCTCGACAATGAAATTGCCAATGGCCAGCGTCGATTGGACGAACTTTCCGTCAATATCGCGCACTTCAAATCTCTGCAAACCGCCTTCATGACGCAGTTTCCCGGTTTCAAGCCGCCGCAGCAGATCCAATAGGATCAACTGCGTCATCCCGGCCGGCAACGGCGCATCCAGTTGCTTGCGGAAAATCGCCAGCCTACCATCCTCCCGGCGGCCTGAGCCGCACAGGGGGAATCGCACGACATGGCTTCGCCACCCGCATTGCCGCGCCGTCCATTGGGACGGACCGGACTTGAAGTCTCCTTGCTGGGCTTCGGCGCCGCGCCGCTTGGCGATCTCTATGGCCGGCTCGACGATGCCACCGCCATTGCCGCGGTAGAGCGCGCGTTCGCGCTGGGCGTCAATCTGCTCGATACCTCGCCGCTTTATGGTCACGGCCTGTCCGAGCATCGCTGCGGCGCGGCGCTGCGGCGGGTGTCGCGCGACGATATCGCGATCTCGACCAAGGTCGGTCGCTGGATGGACCCGTTTCAGGGACGGGGGGACGGTTCCGGCTATCTCGGCGGACAGCCGCATCGGGCGGTGATCGATTATTCCTATGACGGCACCATGCGCTCGGTGGAACAGTCGTTGTTGCGGCTCGGCACCGACCGGCTGGACCTGCTGCTGATCCATGACGTCGATGTGTGGACGCATGGCGCCGACGCCATCGAGGCGCGGTTTCGCGAGGCGATGAGCGGCGCCTATGTGGCGCTCGACCGGCTGCGCAGCCAAAAGGTGGTGGCCGGCATCGGCATCGGGGTGAACGAGGCCGAGATGTGTGTGCGCTTCGCGCGGGCCGGGACCTTCGACACCATGCTGCTGGCCGGGCGCTACTCGCTGCTGGAACAGCCGGCGCTGGCGGAGTTCTTGCCGCTGGCGCAGCAACAGCGGCTTGGCGTGCTGCTCGGCGGGGTGTTCAATTCCGGCATCCTTGCGACCGGTGCCGTCGCCGGCGCCAAATACAATTACCGCGACGCGCCGCCGGATATCATGGCCAGGGTCGAGCGGATCGAACGCGTCTGCGCCGCGCACAAGGTCACGCTGGCCACCGCGGCACTGCATTTCGCATTGGGCCATCCGGCGGTCGCCAGCGTGGTGCTGGGTGCGCAATCTCCGCAGGAGGTCGAGCGCAACGTGGCGGCGTTGTCCAGCGCCGTCCCGGTAGCGCTTTGGAGTGACCTGAAAGCCGAAGGACTGCTTGACGCGCAGGCGCCGGTTCCGGCAACGGGTCCGGCCTGATGCGGATCGATGCGCATCATCATCTGTGGACCCTGGCGCGCGGCGACTATGGCTGGCTGACGCGGGATCTCGCGCCGATCTATCGCGATTTCGGCCTGCCGGATCTGGCGCCGTATCTCGCCGCGGCCGGGATCGAGGGAACGATCCTGGTGCAGGCCGCGCCGACCGAAGCGGAGACCATGTTCCTTCTGGAGATCGCCGAACGGGCGGAGGCGGTGCGCGGCGTGGTCGGCTGGATCGATTTCGATGCCGCCGGCGCCGCCGCGCGGATCGAGGCGCTGGCGGCGCGAAAACTCCTGGTCGGATTGCGGCCGATGGTGCAGGACATCGCCGCCGACGACTGGCTGCTCGGTCCGGCCTTGGTGCCGCTGCTGCACGCCATGGCGCGCGCGGACCTGGTGTTCGACGCGCTGGTGCTGCCGCGGCATCTGCCGCGGCTGCTGCAGGTCGTCGATCGGCACCCCGGCCTGAGCTTCGTGCTGGATCATTGCGCCAAGCCGCACTTGAGGACCGGTGACGTTGCGGGCTGGCGGGATGACATCGCGCGGCTGGCCGAGCGCCCGAACATCACCTGCAAGCTGTCCGGCCTGGTGACCGAAGCCAAGCCGGATTGGCAGGTCGACGATCTGCGGCCGGCGGTCGACCACGTCCGCGCCTGCTTCGGCCCGCAGCGCCTTCTATGGGGCAGCGATTGGCCGGTGGTCGACTTGGCGGGCGGTTATGACCGATGGTGGCACGCAGCGCAGACGCTGCTGGCGGATCTGTCGCCGCAGGATAACGCCGCGGTATTCGGTGGCACGGCGGCGCGGGTGTATCTGGCAAGCCGCGGGCGGAGGCTGGTTTAGCCGTAGCTTGGCAGTAGCGCTGCATCAGCGCATGCGGGCTACCGTCTCCATCAAACTACCCGTCTCGTTTTTCCCGTGTCGCAGCCCGCTTGAATTCGCGAAAATCCTTGATCTGCTGGTCGGCCAGCACGCCGATCAGGATGACGCCGCCCATCACGGCGAAGTTCAGCGAGCTCGGGATGCCCAGCAGGTTGACCAGGTTCTGCAGGATCTGCAGCAGGATGGCGCCCAGCACGATGCCGACAATGGAGCCTTCGCCGCCGCGAAGCGAGCAGCCGCCCAACACCGCCGCGGCAATGCCGTACAGCTCGTAGAAATTGCCGTGCGATGCCGGCGAGATCGAGCGGGTATACATGGTGAGGAACAGCGACGACAATCCCGCCAGAGCGCCGCAGATGATATAGGCCGCGGCGACCACGCGGCCGGTTCGGATGCCGGAATAGCGCGCGGCCTCTTCGTTGCGCCCGACGGCGAACAGATACCGGCCGAACACCGAGCGGTGCAGCAATATCGCCATGAGCAGCGCGATCAGGACGAAGGCGACAAAGGTGTGCGGCACGCCGTAGGTGCGGCCGGTGGTCAGCCACTCCAGGGTTGGAAAGCTCTGGCCGAAGGCGAAACCCGCCGTGCCATCGTTGGTGTAGTAACGCGCGATGCCGCGATACAGCAGCAGGCCGCAAAGCGTGACCACGAACGGCTGCAGCCGCATCCGGGTGATCAGGAAACCGTGGATCACGCCGATGAACGTGCCCGCGATCAGGATGATCAGCGCCGCCAGCGGCCAGGGCAGCTCATAGGTGACGAGCAGGTCGACGAAGATCACCCCGAGCAGCGCGAACACCGAGCCGATCGCCAGATCGATGCCGCCGGTGATGATCACCAGGCCCTCGCCGAGCGAGAACAGCCCGAACAGGCCGATCAGGTTGGCGGTGTTGGCCATGTTGATCGGCGACAGGAAGCGCGGGTTGATCAGCGCGACGACGGTGCCGACCACCAGGATGAGAACGAGAAGACCCAGGTCTTTTTTCAAGAACATGCCGGTTCCGAATCAATTGTCTTGCCGACGGCAAGCTGCATCACGTGATGTTCGCTGAACTGATCGCGGCGCAGTTCGCCGCTGATTCGTCCCTCATGCATGACCAGGATACGATCGCTCACCCCGATCACCTCTTCCATGTCGCTGGAAATCATCAGCACGGCGACTCCGGCGTCGGCCAGGGCGCGGATCAGGCTGTAGATCTCGCTCTTGGCCCCGACATCGATGCCTCGCGTCGGCTCGTCGAACAGCATGACGGCGGGCGACATCGCCAGCCATTTGGCGAGCACGACCTTCTGCTGATTGCCCCCCGACAGCGTTCCCACCACGCTGTTGACGGAGGGGGCCCGGATGTTGAGCCGTTTGGCCTGCTGCTTTGCCGCGGCCTCTTCGCGGTCCCGTTTCAACAGCCAGGCGGCGGCGAAGTGCCCGAGGTTCGGCAGTGTGACGTTGCTGGTGATGTCGTCTTCCAGGATCAGCCCGGCCCGCTTGCGATCCTCGGGAATGAGGTAGATGCCCTGCGCGATCGCATCGCGCGGCGACCTTATGCTGACGTCGTGGCCGGTGATCCGGACCGTGCCGTCGAGCGGCCTGTCGATGCCGAAAATGGCGCGGGCCAGTTCGGTGCGGCCGGAGCCGACCAGGCCGGCCAGACCGACGATTTCACCGCGACGCAGCGAGAAATCGACGGCGTGATCGGGATAGGTCGCGGTGCGAACGCCGCGCAGCACGAGAATCTCGTCGCCGGGTGGCGCTTTCGGAGGGGTATAGAGCGCCCGCAGATCGCGTCCGATCATCATCCGGATCATGCGGTCGTGCTCGATCTCGGCCTTCGGCAGCGTGCCGACGACGGTGCCGTCCCGAAGCGCGACGACGCGGTCGGCGCATTGCTCGATCTCGTGCAGGCGATGGGTGATGAAGATGATGCTGACCCCGTCGGCCTTCAGTTCGGCGATGATCTTGAGCAGGCGGTTGGTCTCGGTGAGCGTCAGGCTCGAGGTCGGCTCGTCCATGATCACGATCTGCGCGCCGAGCGAAAGCGCCTTGGCGATTTCGACGAGCTGTCGTTGCGCCAGCGAAAGCTCGGCGACCGGCGTATCCGGCGCGAAATCGGCGCCGAGCCGGTCGAGCAGCGGTCTGGTCCGCGAGCGGATTGCGGCGGTGTCGACAAGCCGGAACAGTTTCGAGGAAATCGGCTCGCGGCCGAAGAAGACATTGGCGGCGACATCGAGGTTATCGAACAGGTTCAATTCCTGGTGGACAAAGGCGACGCCGCAGCGGATCGCCTCGGAAACCGTGAGATTGTCCTTCTGCTCGCCACGCAGCCTGATCTGTCCTTCGCTCGGCCCGGTCACGCCGCCGAGAATCCGCATCAGGGTGCTCTTGCCGGCACCGTTCTCGCCGATCAGCCCGACCACTTCACCGGCCGCGACCGCAAGGTTGACGTGGGAGAGAGCCTTCACGCCCGGATAAGACTTGCTGATGTCGATCAGTTCAAGGACGGGTTCTGGCATGCCTCATCGCTTATCCGCGGCGGTGGAGCGCGCCGTCACTGACCTCGTCGAAACGACCGCCGGCGAACAGGCCGGCGGTCGCAATGTGCTTTATCGCGGTCCCGTGGGTTGCCTTATGACTTGCCCTGACGCTGCTTGAGCTCGGCCCAGAAGGCATCGACGTTGGTCGTGTCGATGATCTTGGTCGGGATGATGATCAGCTTGTTCGCCGGGATGAACGACTTGTCGCCCTCGAGGAATTTGGCCATGTCCTTCATGCCCTGGTAGCCCCACTCATAGGGCTGCTGCACCACGGTGCCGGCGATCGTGCCTTCCTTGACGCCGCCAAGCGTGATCGGATCTTCGTCGAAGCCGATGATGGTGACCTGCTTGAGCTTGCCGGCATCCTTGAGCGCCTCGTAGATCCGCGGCGTGTTGTAGGAATAGAACCCGATCATGCAATTGATGTCGGGATTGGCGGTCAGGGTATCCTCGACGTTGCGCTTCGCCCGGGTCTGGTCGATGTCGTCGCCGCGGACGTCGACCAGTGTCACCTTGGAGCCGGCGATGGTATCCTTGACGCCCTGGATGCGCTCCTTGGCGTTGTCAGCGCCGAGCAGCCCGACGAAGCCCATGCACTTTCCACCGTTCGGCAGCGCCTTGAGCACCAGTTGTCCGGCCTGCTTGCCGGCGTCGGTGTTGCTGGACCCGATATAGGCGACCCGCTTGGTCTCGGGCGCGTCGCTGTCGGTGGTGAACAGGGCGACCTGGCCGCCGATGCGATTGAGGGCTTCGCTCGAGGTCTTCGGGTCGGCCGAGCTGACCATGATGCCGGCCACGCCGGATGCGACCAGGTCATCCATCAGCCGGATCTGGATCGCGGCCGACGCCTGCTCCGGATACTTGAAAACGAGACTGTAGTTCGGAAGTTCACCCTGGGCCTTCTTCACGCCGGCTTCCGCGGCCTTCCAGAAATCGGAGGCGCCATTGACGACAAACGCGAGTGTCTTCTTGTCGGCTGCGAAAGAAGGACTAAAAGCCGCTACCGCGCAAACAGCAGCAGCCCCAGCCAGCAGAAACCTCTTCATATCTCTCTCCCTCTTGTTAGCGTTTAACGCTTCGTGTCTCGCCGGAAGTTGTTTCGCTCCGTGCGAGGCGTGCATTCGATTGCATCGACCAACGGGCTCCGTGCAAACGTGCCGTTTTCAATCAATCGGATACTGCCAGCGTATCCCGTTTACATTTGATGTCTATACAAGGCATCAAAAAAATAGGGCTTTTGAGGTGATTGAGGTGTTCTTGCGCAGGTACGCAACTTGAGACCTGCCGGCTTTCTTCCGCCGAGCGTGTCCTCTCATTTCTGCCCGGGCGGGTCATCGCCCTTGTCCTTGCGGCTGACGTGCTGGGCGCGCTCCTTGTCCGCGGGCTGCTCTTCGCCACGTTCATCGCGAATGATGCCCTGCTGCGGTGCTGGTTTGCCTTTCACGGGGTCCTTGCTCATCGTGCTTCTCCTTTGCTGCGTGGTCGTCGTGGTGTCGTTGCGTGGCGAGAATGGCGTCGCGCGCCAGTCCACCGCGATGTCGTAATCCGGATCGGCGAAACCCGGGCCGGCCTTGCGCGTCAGCGGCGCCTTGCGAGAATGGCCGTAGCCATCCCAGGCTGCCGCGATAATGGCATCGCGTTCGCGTTGCAGCGGCGCGAAGGCCGGGTCGGCGAAGCGGCTGCGATACCGCCGTTCGCATTCCGCGCGGGACAATCTCGAAGACGGCATTCCCTTGCGGACGTCGACCTCTGCCATGCTGCGGCTTCCTCCCGATAGGTCCGGACGGATGCGCCCGGTGCAGGCTCAAGTCCTGTCGGGTGGACGGGTTCCTCAAGGAACCCGCCGGCGGTCCGTCTCGAAAGCGGACATTTGTCTGGGAAGGAAGCGATCCCTTGTCTGAGAGGGAAGAAGCGCAGGCAGAGACCGCAAGGGATGATCTAAGAATTGCACGCGGTGCGAATCCTGCGTGCCTTGCAGGCTTTCCGCCCTTGCGCTTCAGGCAAGCCGGCCCTAATTTCCGGTCGCGCGAACATCGCGTTATCTATCGTTGGGAGAGACCTCAATGGCTTGGAAAACTCCGAAGATCGTCGAGGTGCCGGTGGGCATGGAAATCAACATGTACGCCTGCGCCGCGCGGAAATAGTCGCGCCAACGTCTGTCCGGCTTCGGAAGCCTTGCTTGCTTCCGAGGCCGGCGGACGATCTCCCGACATTGGGCGATCTCCCGCCAATGGACGGTCTCCCGCCATTGAGTCGCCGACAAGGAGACGCTCGACACGTCGTCTCGCCAGCCTTGGTCCGCCTGCGGTAGAATGCGGCGACAGGGGCAGAAGCAGTCAATTTCAAAGCATCGACAGCGGTATCATCGACGCCTCGTCAGCGGTCGATGATTTGTGATAGCTTTGGCTGTGTCAGCAGTGTTGTCGCTTCGGGACGAGAATGTTCATTCGTGCAAAGGTCATTCTGGCGGTCGCGGTCTGTTGTGCCCCGCTGCTGCCGTTCGCCTTGCACGCGGAGGGCATCGATACCGAGCATCTGTTCGGCTTCATGATCGGCAGCGACGTCGGCGAGCGCGGCGAACGCGAATTCCAGAGCCAGACCACCGGCCGGTTTGCCAGGAGCGGAGGACGCTACCGTGCCGCAGAGCAGGAATTCGAGTTCGAGTTCGTGCCGGCGAAGGATTTCAGGATCGAGGTGGGCAGCGCATTTGCCGCGTACGACATCAAGGGCATCGCCGGTCTTGAGGATCGGCGCCAGGCGTCCTGGCAAGGTGCCTCGCTCGATTTCCGTTACCGGTTCTGGGATCGTGAGGCAGCGCCGTTCGGCTTGACCTTGGACGTTGACACACGTCTCGACAGGCTGGACGAGATCAGCGGCGCACGCGCGCGCAAATACGGGGCCGGCTTCACGCTGGCGCTGGACCGGGAATTAGTTCCTAATGTTGTCGTGGCTGCGCTCAATCTGATCTATCAGCCGGAGTGGACCCGCTTTGCGCATTCCGACCTCTCCGAACAGGAAGCCACCGTCGGCGTCGCCGCCGCGGTGATGGCGCGGATCCGTCCGGATGTTCTGCTCGGCGGCGAGGCGCGGTACCTGCGGAAGTACGAAGATCTCGGCCTCAACGACCTGGCCGGACAGGCGCTGTTTGTCGGGCCGACCGCCTATTTCCAGCTCTCGGAACGCTCGCGATTGACCGCCGCCTGGAGCTTTCAGGCATGGGGACGTTCGGCGGAAAGCCCCGGCGCTCTGGACCTCATCAATTTCGAGCGCCACCAGGCCCGGCTGGTCTACGGGATCAATTTTTGACAGCGGAGCGGTATTCTCACGCCGTCTTGAAAACTTCATCGATCCTTCAGCGTAGCTAATCGTGCTATGATTGCGCAGCGCAAAGGATATCCGCGATGAATCCCGTTGATCTGATCGTGACGGTCTGTGCCGTGCTGTCACCGACCGTCTGTGAAGAAACCCACTTGCAGTTTTCCTATGGCGGTTCGCTCAAACAGTGTGTGATGGGCGCGCAGCCCTATATCGCCCAGTGGGTGGGCGAGCACCCGAAGTGGAACGCGGTGCGGTGGCGCTGCGAATATCCCCACACCAACGATCGCGCGCAGGCAGCCGCTGTTCCGGGCGTGGGCTGAACCAGGCGAACAACGCCGTCCGATGCCGACGGAGCCGGCGGGCCGCTGCGGGTTTAAGAGCGTTTTCGAGCGAAGTGGATACCGGTTCGCGTGAAGAAAACGCGTCAAAACAAGAATCTAGAGCCCGGTTCTGATTCAATCAGAACCGAAGTCTCTAGTTCGTCGCCAGCATCCGGTTCTGCATCAGCCAGCGGACGCCACGCGACCAGGAATAATCCGCGCCCATCCGCAGGTCCGTGCTGAAGCGGGCCACCACGTTGCCGGCCTGCGCATCGCTGACCTGAAACCTGACGACATATTCGGTCATGCTGATCCGGGTGATGACTCCGACGAGCGCCTGATCCGCGCCAAGCTGCTTTGCGATGGCCGCCTCGCACCCGCCGCAGTTTCGCAGGCCCTGCTGCTTCGCCGGCCCAAGTTCGGCGTGGGTCGCATCGATCGGGCGGTAACGCCCCGACTGCAGCAATTGCTGCGTCGCCTCTTCGGTCGCCTGCGCGAGGGGAACATCTTGCCCGGCTTTGGCCGCCGCGCCGAAATCCTCCAGTTCGAACGGAAACACCGCGATGCCGATGGCAGTTGTTGGTGTCGCGGGAGCCTCGGCCGCCATCGCGTGGCTTGACCAGAAAATGACTGTGGCAGCGAGCGCCGATATCGCGATGTCGGCGGTGGTCATGCTGTGTACGGCGGTAGCGTCGGTCAGGCGGGATCCGATCATGTCAGCCTCCGGAACGGCTTCAACTGGCGACCCCGGACAGTAAGCCGGTCAGCGCCGCCCGCAACAGAAAACATCGGCTGCGGGATGCTGGAAAATTTTCCTCACTTTTTGCAATCCTGCAAATCCTTGTCGGCGATGGAGAACACCGCGTCGGCCTTGATCTCGATATCCCGCACCAGGCATTGCCGCTTGTCCGGATAGCCGACCCTGGCATCGTAGCGTCCGGGCTCGATCCCGGTGATGCGCAGGCGCTCGTCGTGGTCGACCTCCTTATCCTTGTCGTTCAGGGTCTGGTTCGGTCCCCAGCTGTCCTTGCCGGCGGGAGACAGCTGAAAGTTCGAGATCGTCGCGGTGGTCAGGTTCCAGAGCCGGATGCCCTTGCCTTGCGCGGCGAGTTCGGTGGCCGCCGTAACCAGCAGCAGGGCAGCGACGATCGTGGCACGCAACATGATGACCTCCTCAAATTTGGTTTCCTGGAATGACACGGCGCGGCTTTGACGACGCCGTGCTCGACCGCGTCAGTTCGGCCTTGATTGCAGTTATCTCGGCTTCGCTCCGCGCGCGGCGCGGCGTGCGGATCGGCACGCTGTCGAGAAGCCGCGCCGGTCGCGGCGACAGCAGGAACAGGCGGTCGCCGAGACGAACCGCATCGTCGATATCGTGGGTCACCAGCAGCGTCGTCACCGAACGGCTGTCGACAAGGGTGGCGATCTGGTCGCGCAGCCGTGCGGCGAGGGCCTGGTCAAGCGACGCCAATGGTTCATCGAGAATGAGAAAGTCCGGCTCGACGGCAAATGCCCGGGCCAGCGCCACCCGGCGGGCGAGGCCCAGCGACAATTCACCGGGAAAGTGGCTGCGATGTGCCGTCAGCTCCAGAATGCCGAACAGCGCAGCAAGCGTCGTCTCATCGGCCTGCGGTGCCGCAAGCCGCACATTATCCTCGACCGAGCGCCACGGCAGCAGGCGCGGCTCCTGGAACACCATGCCGATCCGCGCGCCATCCGGCCGCGCGACGCGGCCCTCATAATCGCGATCGAGGCCGGCGATCAGCCGCAGCATGGTGCTCTTGCCGCAGCCGGAGGGGCCGAGCAGCACGCCGACCTCGCCGGCGCCGAGCTGGAAGCGCACCTCGCCCAGCACATCGTGGCGCTCGCCGGCCGCGTTGGTGTACGCCTTGCGCGCGATGTCGACCTCAAGCTGCACGCGGACGCCACCTTGAGACCCGCGCCTCGAACGGCTGCACCAGCACGGCTTCGATGGCGAGCACCACCGCCGCGAAGGTCAGCGAGTAGGCCAGCAGGCGCGGAATGTCGAACAGCTGGAAGGCGACGCCGATCTCGAAGCCGACGCCGTTCGGGCGTCCCAAGAGCTCGGCCACCAGCACGATCTTCCACACCAGCGACAGGCCGGATC